>Ga0075019_10000077_pt1 | contig 53508 bp, 51 predicted proteins | sample ColStrG_CSR_2013_FD_71473 | JGI IMG/M metagenome (GOLD analysis project Ga0075019, IMG submission 71473) | Freshwater sediment microbial communities in response to fracking from Pennsylvania, USA - Cold Stream Run_MetaG_CSR_2013 | ecosystem: Environmental > Aquatic > Freshwater > Creek >...
AAAAAATCTAATACCTTTATGCCATCAAATTTTAGTACAACCGGGCCGGTACAGATCATTACCGAAACAGGTAGGTACTGACCTTCCCGAAATAGGTGGTCCGACTTTCCGAAATATTCAGTTCATAGACAGGCATGATGGTGGCATTTACCCAATAGTGACTTCCGTCCTTCTTTTGGTTTTTTATTATTCCCCTAAAGACTTCTCCCTTTTTAATGGTTGACCATAATTGGCGAAAAAGCTCTTTGGCATTGACGGGTGGCGTATGATATTATGTGGTTTTCCCTCTAACTCTTGCCTGCTATATCCCGAAATATCACAAAAGTGATCATTGGCGCGCAAGATTGTCCCATGCGGATCCGTTTCCGAAATAATTACCGAATCATGGTTGTGAATGTCTGTTAACCCGGCAGGCAATTTCAACATAAACAAACGTAATTAAGACTCCGCAACCTTTTCTATGATAAAAGTCAGGAGTTCAAAAGACTTTAGGCAACAATGTAAATTCGTAAAATCGATACTTTTAAGAACGTGTATCATTGAAAAAGAATAGAAGCAAATGAGTGACAATGTGGTAAATAATTACAATCGCATGTCTGGAAGTTCCGTGATTCCATTTATACTGTTGTTGGTATTGGCAGCATGCGATAATAAATCCGCTGACGATTTGCTCAAAGAAGCTAAGACGTTTGATTCGGCACAAAATTATTCGAAAGCCATTCTTCTTTATGACAAAATACTGAGTTTGGATATCAACAGAAGCGATATTTTTTTAAGACGCGCTATCGACAAAGGCCTGACGAACGACGTTAAAGGTGAAATTCAGGACCTGGAAGAAATAGTTAAATCAGAAAAAAACAACGTGGCGGTCCTGTACCATTTAGGAGTGGCTTACAAGAGTTTAGGGCATTATGAGAAATCGATTGAGGCCTTTAGTCAGGCTATACGAATAAAAACCTCCGAAAAAGAGGAGGAAAGCCAGGAGACCGGTAAACTACAAAGCAATTTTGTTTCCAATATTACTCTTCCTAACATCTATTTCGAAAGGGCCATTACTTTTTACAAAGTAGACAGTGCCCAAAAAGCGGTAAATGATTTGTCTTTTGCAATTAGTCACAATTACTCCACGAAGGAGAGTTATTATTATAGGGCACTTTCATTTCTAAAATTAAAAATGATCGAAAATGCTTGTGTTGATCTAAAAAAAAGCCAACAAAACGGCATGTCTGAGATAGCCGACTCGATTGCCAAATATTGCAATTAGAGCGGGACTTCAAGAGTTCTTGTTTAAAATCAATATTTGCTCCTTCTTACAGTGTAAAATCACGCGAGTCCTTTTTTGAAAAATAGTAAGAGGATTCAGACACCACCCTTGACCATCGTTTTATGTTTATGATACCTTAGTTCCTTTTCATGTCTAATGAAAGCTTCACCATCTCGGTGTTTGTTTTTACCCAGTAATCATCAATAATGAACTTGACATTGCCCTTTTGAACGGTTTTTATAATAACATTACCTATCGCGGCTTTTTGGCCATTAATAATAAGATAATCCCTGAAAGGTTGACTGAAAAGTTTACAGTATCACTTTTGTTCTTATATTCCCCTTGGGGAAAACTCCTTTCAAAAATCACCACGTTTCCCGTAAAGGTTAAATTGTATTCGCAACCTTTTAAAGATTCATTGATAACAAACGGAGGGCGGGAAACCATGCCTTGCGCGAGGCTCCATCTGCCCTGTTAATTCTAAAGCATCTCCACCAAGCAGTAATTTACCTTTTAAACAATAGTCTCAGTTAACCAAACACTATTTTGAAATGTCGAGTAGTAATCGTAATATTGCGATCACATGGGACTCACCAAAACAGAAGAATTCACAAAAACTCAAAATGACCTTGCATCCATTACCAAGGCATTGGGTCACCCTGCTCGCATCGCTATCATTCAGTTTCTAATAAAAAGTAAGTCATGCGTTTGCAGTGACATCGTTGATGAACTTCCATTAGCTCAGTCGACCGTGTCTCAACATCTTAAAGAGCTGAAAAAAGTAGGCTTGATCAAGGGAGATATTGAAGGACCAAATGTTTGCTACTGCATTGATCAAAAGGTATGGACAAGGGCAAGAAAGGCAGTTGGTGAATTATTTGAGAGTTATGAAGAACCCGATTGCTGCTGACATTTTTTTTGCTCATAGCAATCGTAATATAACGATACAAAATTCTCAATCTATGAACACAAAGGAAACTTCCGAGCAACTCAAGGAGATGGTTCGGGAAAAGTATGGTCAGATTGCCGAACAAACTAAAAGCGAAAACGAAACAAGTTGCTGTGGTGCTACTTGCGGTTGCTCTACTATTGATTATGTGGTCATGGCTGATGATTACTCCAAGTTAAAAGGATACGTTAAGGATGCAGATCTCGGACTTGGATGTGGACTGCCGACTGAATTTGCATTGATCAAAGAGGGTGACACTGTTATCGACTTAGGCTCTGGAGCTGGAAATGATTGTTTCGTGGCCCGCTCCATTGCTGGCGAAAAAGGAAAAGTCATAGGTATTGACTTCACTGACAAGATGATCGAAAAGGCAAGAGCCAATGCCGATAAACTTGGATTTAAGAACGTTGAATTCAGGCAAGGTGACATTGAGAACATGCCTATTGCCGGAGGGATAGCAGACGTTGTTGTCAGTAATTGTGTATTGAATCTGGTTCCGGATAAAAAGAAGGCTTTTGCAGAAACATTCAGAGTGCTAAAGAAGGGAGGTCATTTCAGTGTGTCTGATATTGTGCTTCTTGGTGATATTCCGGAAGGGCTGCAAAAAAGTGCGGAGCTGTATGCAGGTTGTGTTGCGGGTGCAATCCAACTAGATGACTATTTGGATATAATTAAAGAGACTGGCTTCACGGAGATCAAAATCCAAAAGTCAAAAAGAATTAAGCTTCCAGAAGAAATCCTAAAACAATATTTATTAGATGACCAGATCAATGAGTTCACAACTGGTTCTCCCGGGATTTTCAGCGTGACGGTTTATGCGGAAAAGCCCGTGAACTGTTGCCCACCTGGCTGCTGCGATTAGTCTAAATTTTTTTATCTAACCCAATCGTAATAATGCGATCACTAAACCTTAAATATCCAACGCTATGAAAAACTCAATGATTGTTCTTGCTTTACTGGCGATAGCCGGTATTGGTTCAGCCTTTAGAAACCCTGGTGACACTACGGAACTTTACCCAGAGGTATCAAAATATTTTTCATCCTTGAAAAAGAAATTTAATTCCATTACTACCAAACGGGAAAGAGAACTAAACAGACTTAGCCAGGTAATTGAGAAGAAAAAATCCAAATCAATGCCTTGTAGTGTGGTGTTTGTATCTTCGGACAATTCAGGAAGTGACCAACTGGCGCAAGTAATACTACATGCTGCTGCAGTTTACTATAAAATATCAGGGGTTACATTCTATTCTGCCGGGAGTTCATCATCAAACCTTGACGGCAGGATAGCGGCTGCACTCGGAAAATTTGGCTTTAAAGCAACGGTAGGTGAAAAGACCGAGGTAAAATTCAGCGATGCCAATGCCATACAATTATTTTCCAAGAAGACGGATGATTCTTCACTACCAAAATCAGAATTCTATTCTGTGCTCGTTTGTGCAGAAAACACTTGTACCGCGCCTTCAAATTCTGAATACACTATTAAACTCCCACTAAAAGACTTGAGTCAGATTAAGGATGAACAGGAATTTCAAAAAGAATTTGAGAAAATTGCCGTGGAGTTAAGTAGCGTCATGTATACCTTAAAACAAATTGGAAAATGAGAATTGCCCTTTTCAGCGATATCCATGCTAACCTGCCCGCATTGGAGTCGTGTCTCGCAAGTATTGAAAGTCAAAATGTGGATGCGTCTTATTGCCTTGGTGACCTGGTAGGCTACAACATTTGGCCTAACGAAGTCATCAAGGAAATCCTAAGACGCAAAATACCAACCATTGCTGGAAACTATGACTTTGGCATTGGCCGCACCAGCGATGACTGCGGATGTGCATACAAGACTGACCACGAAAAGGCTAATGGCGCTGTTTCAATTTCATACACAAATCAGATTGTTAGGTCAGATGAGCGCAAGTATCTGCGGTCACTTCCCTCTCACATTCGACTAGAGTACCAACTCAATGAAGAGAAGTTCAATTTATTAATGGTACATGGCAGCCCCCGCAAAATCAATGAATACTTGTTTGTAGACCGAGATGAAAAAAGCTTACTTCGCATCATGGAGCAGGCTGATGCACATCTCATGTTTTTTGGCCATACACACAAGCCTTATCACCGGATATTAAAAGATGAAAATGGAAATTACCGTCATGCTATAAATATCGGCTCTGTGGGTAAGCCCAAAGACGGGGACATTCGCGGTGGTTATGTAATCATCAGCCTTGACGAAAACTTTTCTCTAAAATCATCGGATTCCGTTAAGGTGGAATTTGTTCGATTTGATTACGATGTTGAGAAGGCGGCAAAGGCAGTTGAAGACAGTCCTTTGCCTAACGAGTATGCTGATATGTTAAGGAAGGCTTACTAATGGTAAAAATATTCTCCTTAGCCTTTGTAATACTTTTAGCTAGTCAAGCACGATGTCAGAATTTAAATCATTATGGCTTGTTCCCAACCATAGATCACAGCGGTGCTTTATCAAATAAATGGTCTTATAGTTTGTATTATTTCAGTGCCTTTAATCTGGTCAACGATAAAGTCGATAACGTGGCGGACAACCCTGGGTATTTTTTGTTCTATGCCGAACAGGCGATTTCTTATCAACTCAACAAAAAACTAAGTCTAACTGGCAGTTATGTGTACCAAAGGCAAGAGCCACTTGACAAACAAAATTATGTGAGTGAGAATCGTTTTTACTTACAGGCCACTTACAAATCGCCCATTGGTAAAGGGCAACTTAAAAACCGGTTACGATATGACGGAAGATTCATTGAGGACAAGACTACGAATACCTGGCCTTACACATCGAGGATTCGATACCTGTTAGGAATTTCTTACCCACTTAATGAGAATTTTTATCTAAGTGCTTACAACGAAATGTTTTTCAATACCTACGCTAATCCAACGGTAATTTATGGGGAGAACTGGGCTTATGCTGGCTTTGGAATGCATACGAAGTCAGTCGGGTCGTGGGAACTTGGCCCGCTCTACATTTTTTGGGTGGCCGACAAATCGAGAGACTTACTTAACTTCAATTATTTACAGGTGACTTGGATGACGCATCTTGATTTTAGAGAGCAGAAAAATTAATTCATGAAAAAATACGTAGCCGAAATACTCGGAACCTTCGCTTTGGTCTTTTGTGGAACAGGTGCGATCATCATCAATCAAGAAACATCAGGTGTAATCACTCACCCAGGGATCGCATTCACCTTTGGATTGATCGTTATGGTGATGATCTACTCACTTGGCCCTATATCAGGGGCGCACTTAAATCCGGCTGTTACCATTGCTTTCACTGTCGCGAAGAGATTTCCGGCAAAAGAAGTAATTCCCTATTTGCTCAGCCAATCGATTGGGGCTTTTTTAGCAAGCACTACTCTTCATTTACTATTTCCAGCTAATCAATTTTTGGGTTCTACTCTTCCTGCCGGTTCAGAGATGCAATCATTTGTGCTTGAACTAATACTCACATTCTTTCTTATGCTGGTAATTATTCAGGTAGCCACAGGCTCAAAAGAACAAGGAATGTTTGCGGGACTTGCCATTGGTAGCACTGTATTATTAGAAGCCATGTTTGCCGGGCCAATTTGTGGCGCATCGATGAATCCGGCACGTTCTCTTGCTCCTGCAGTCGTTTCAGGACATTTGGAACACTTGTGGATTTATTTAGTTGCTCCCGTTGTTGGTGCAATTATGGCTGTCTTTGTTTGGAGGCTGCTCAAATCGGATACGGAAAATTCAACAAATTCATAACAGAAACCTCATGGCTAAGGAACACTGGGAGAAAATATATGCTACAAAAGACAAGCATCAAGTGAGTTGGACGCAAGAAGTGCCGGCCACATCACTGAACTTTCTTCACAGTTTCAATCTCAATAAGAATTCGACCATTATTGATGTGGGTGGTGGTGAAAGCAAATTCGTTGATTTTCTCCTTAATGAAGGATTTACAAATATCACTGTGCTCGATATTTCCGAACAAGCCTTGCTGAAGACAAAAGCGCGACTTGGTGATCGAGCATCATTGGTAAAATGGATTGTGTCAGATGTCACAGAGTTCAGACCGGCTTCAAAACTTTGATGTTTGGCACGACCGCGCAACGTTTCACTTTTTGACGACTAAAGATCAAATTGAAAAGTATGTCGAACTTGCCTCACGTTCAGTTAATGATAACGGGTATTTGGCAATCGGCACTTTCTCAGACAAAGGCCCGACCAAATGCAGCGGCTTGGCTATCCAGCAATATTCTGAAATTGAGTTGGAGCAGACCTTGACCTACCATTTCAAGAAGATCCAATGTTTAACCGAAGATCACATTACGCCATTCAAGACAAAGCAAAACTTTCTGTTCTGTAGTTTTAAAAAAGCAGCATGACAATGGAAATACGAATCCTCAAATCAGAGCACTATCCTTCTGTGAGAAGAATTTACGAAGAAGGTATCGCTACAGGCAACGCAACTTTTCAAACAGAGTCGCCAGAATGGAGCGAATGGGACAGCAGCCACCTGGCGCACAGTAGAATAGTCGCAATTGAAAATGGCGACGTAATTGGTTGGGCAGCGCTAATCCCTGTTTCTGGAAGATGTGTTTATGCGGGAGTTGCCGAAGTAAGTGTGTACGTCGGTAACGCTCATCGTGGTAAAGGAATCGGAAAACTACTCCTCGATCACCTTATTTCTGAAAGTGAAAGAAATAACCTCTGGACTCTTCAAGCAGGCATTTTCCCTGAAAATAACTCAAGCCTGAAAATTCATGAAAGAGTCGGCTTTCGTAAAATAGGATTGAGAGAAAGAATTGGAAAGATGAAGGGCGTTTGGCGAGACACCGTTTTGCTCGAAAGGCGAAGCAAAATTGTTGGGGTGTAGGATGCGTCCTTTTTGAAGCTTTGTCGTCTTAAATTGGGATCATTATGTCGAACAGTAAAATGGAAGCATTTACATCACCAAACTTCAATTTCTTCAACAATGAACTCAAGGGGTTTGTTTACAAGAGAGTTAAGGACAAGGAGCTTGCCGAAGACATTGTCCATGATGTTTACTTGAAAGTTCAAAGCAAGATCGGTCAACTCCAGCATGAAGAAAAAATCACAGGATGGATTTACAAGATTGCGAGGAATGCAATCACAGATCATTTCAGAAATAAATCGAAAATTATTCAAACGCATGATCTCGATTGGGAAAGCGATACTAATGCTCTCAATGATTGTGTTTCTTATTGCCTGAAAGAAATGTTATCGACCCTGCCCGAAAAATATCGCCAAGCACTGGAACTGACCGAAATCGAAAACCATTCTCAAACCGATCTCGCTGCCAAACTTGGAATTTCATATTCGGGAGCAAAGTCAAGGGTGCAACGTGCACGTCAATTGTTGAAAGATAAGATGGATGAGAGCTATCGAATCAAAATGGATTCCTATGGCAACGTTATTGCCTGTGAGAACCGAGTGCCCTGTAATTGTTCTCAATCTTACGAAGAAACATGCTAAATTTAGAGGCAGAGCAGTGAAGCCCCGCCTCTGAATTTTTAGCAGCAGCCAGATGTAGCGCCACCACAGCAGGTCGTGTCGCCATCGCAACAGTTTCCTGGATCAAGTTGATGATTCATAGTTTTTTTGAATTTTAAGTTGAACATGTTTATAATGATTGGCCAAATCATTCGCTGCTACAGACGGTATGCTGCATATAAAGACGCAAGAGAAATTAGTGCGTCTTTTCAGTATGGTCTTCGTCTTTCATTGCAAAAACCTATCCCATGAAAAAACACAGTTCGGTCGTTATTCTGATTTTGTTAGCGGTAACGATTGGTCTTTCGCAGAAGAAACCAGACCAGAAAGAACTCCCACCAGCACGGGGACACTATAAACAACTTTCTGTCTTCAGCCCTAAGCCTAAGTCGCCAAACGAAGAAATCGACAAGCTGAAATTTCAAACAGATAAAGCAACCATTGAAAGAAGGCTTAGCCTTAAGCCCATTTATCTACAAAATGTAAAGGTTGATGATTTCAAAATTCCGGATGCACCGGCTAACAGTTCCGAGCAAACCCGAATGGAAATAAACTATTTGCTCGCGCTGCAGAAATACAGAAGCAAAGAAGATGTCAGGGCGAGCCTATACATGGCCAACGTATATTATAATCTCCGGGTAAAACCTAGTGATTCAACGTATGGGCGCTTTAGAAGAAATCTTTTTCACATAGGTCGTTCAATTGGCTCTTGGTTCAATCCAGAGACTCTTCCAGTCACAACCGATTTCATGGCTAGAGTTTGGCAAGACGCGAGTTATTTCATCTGGTCACTGAAATTCAAGTATGCCCGCATTCGTCCCTACATTATAGACCCTTCTCTAAAAAATCTTGAGAACACGGATTGGGCTGCCTATCCAAGCGGTCACGCTGCCAACTCTTATATAAATGCTTTCATTTACCAAGAACTCGCGCCAGAGTTCGCAGATTTCTTTATAAAGGACGCTTACGATATGGCTCACTCAAGAGAAATCCTTGGAGTGCATTATCCTAGTGATTCTGAAGCATCCCGCTTTTTCGCTCGGCAGTTTGTTAACAAACTTTTCGAAAACGCAGCATTTCTTGCCGACTTGGAATTGGCAAAGAAGGAATGGGCACAGAAGGCAAAAGAGACTTTTGCTAAATAGATTTTAACAACGTTTTAACACCGGGATGAGTATCAACTAAAATATATCAGTATCAATTCTTAATAATTAAGTTGATTCTGCAATTTCTGAGTATCATTTTGTTCGAATTAGTACTAATGCACATGTTCCAGCGGGATCACAACGTGAAGAATGCATCGAATATGGAGAGATGCCGCTAATCGGGATTTATTCGGGAAGATTCTCGGGATTTCAGCACTTTTTTGTCTTGAGACTAATCGGGAAGAAATCGGTCTCTTTCTTTGAACGCGAATTGAAATCGAACTTTTCAAAGTACATTTCTATTTTCAGAAATTCGGAAAAAGATGGCAAAAGGTACAATTTTAAATAACCGCTAACCTGAGCACGAAATGGGCTTAGAATCGTCAAATGCAGAATAGAATTAAAGAATTACTCTATGTATAATAGTGCCAAGCTCAAAGTACAATATTAAATGACCGAACCAAAATTGGCATTTAAACGGCATAAGTCAATACCGATTATTGCCATAATTAGCTGTCAGTCAATAAAATACAGTTAAAACATTTTTCACACATCAAAGAGATCTGCTATTTCTTCCAAATCGATGCTTTTTGATGTTAGCTGGTCTGTATTCGCGACAATGGTTTGGATGCTATACCAGGCGTTTTGGAAAAAAAAAGACTGCCTTTGATCGCAGCAAAACACTTTAGTTGATACGAGTGGCGACCTTTGGGTGTGGCAAGATGCAGGATATAACTTTCGATTGGACTGGAATTCATATGAACTTCATCCCGAAGTGAATGAAATATTAAAGGCTTTTGTTTTTCACAAACTTGAGGTTAATGCGCCATCCTCAGTTAAACAGGACGTTCGACTTGTGGACCAGATCAATAAAAGCTCTTTAAAAAAATCGTTTCCTTGGAAGCTGACAGCGATTGAGAATTTCCTAGCAAAACTCCCCTCAGGAGACAATAGCTTTTTCGCTTTCACTCTACTTTTATTCCGTCGGTACCCTCAAGGGCAAGCTGTGGTTGAAATAATCTTTTGGTGTTCTGCCGGTGAGTTTTTTAACCGACCGAATAAGCAGCCGCCTTGGTTCATTTGGATAAGATGCAGGAGGCAAATAAATTCGTAGTGAAACTGCTAGCTTTAAAGCAGGGCATTAGCGTTCTTGGCAGGCCCTTACATTGCTAGTTTTATTCTCGACGAAAATTTGGTGGGGAAGCTAATTTCCGATTTGGAACGGACGGGGCTAATTATTAGAAGACCGCTGTAATGTGTGGGTGTTGAGGTACATTTATTAAATGACGGACCAATCTGTTTTAAAGAAAACACCATGAACAATTTCGCCCACCGCCTAAAACATCTGCTTGAGGAAATGATCCCTCCTACGTTATTTTTTTTCTTCTCGTTTGAAGTGATCGCCATAACTGATGCATTAATACTAAATCAATATGGCATAGAATTAGGTAAATTCGTGACGGTTGCAGTACTGGCGCTAGTAGTGGCCAAGGTTGTTCTCCTTACTAACCTATTACCATTCGTTAACCGGTTTCCAGATAAGCCCATCATTTACAACATCGTTTGGAAGGCTTCAATCTATTTTTTCGCCTCGTTTGTGGCCCGTTACCTAGAAGAGCTCATCCATTTCTTGCGGCAAGGCAACGATTTTATGGGTGCGAATCAACGGATGATTGATGAATTTCTTTGGACCCGTTTCTGGGCAATTCAAATCTGGTTAAGCATATCATTGTTCATTTACTGCGCGGGCGTTGAGTTGGTGCGGGTATTGGGTGGACAACGAATACTTGAAATATTTTTTGGACGAGCCAAGAAAACTGGCCATTAGGGAAAGGCGTGAGGCAACACTTATCCATGGAATTTAACATTCGTCAGGAATAAAGAAATCCCATGCCTGCATTTTTTAATATTAAAACAAATCTCCAAGGTTGCTTTTGATTGGATTTGTGCCAGTAGTCGCATTAGCTATTGCCGGCAGTTTCTCGGGTTTTTAAATTCGATATTCGATGAGGTACGTGTTCAATTTTGACGCGAATTTCAGGGAAAGCATGATCGATACAAAGCCAAGCCAGTCAAAGTTGTACTTCAAGGTATGAAAGGACAAATCACAGTCAATGGAAAACAGTACGATCTTGAAATGATCCCTGTTGTTCTCAGCGATGAGGAAGTCAGGTATGTGCTGAATTATATGCGAAACTCTTGGGGTAACAAAGCTACTGCGATCACGCGGGCAGATGTTAAGAAGACAAAGGGCGCGAATTGAGGATTCGGAACTCATGGAGAAAGCTGTGATCTAAGTTGTAGTGTCCGATTTGCCGGGGCGGTTCCACGATTTTTCTATAATACGATGTTCCAAATATGGAAAATCGTGACCCGATTGATGTCTAATATTGACTTTGGTATTATCCCGCCAAACTCGGGATGAAATTCGGGATTTGCTCGAAAATCTAGTTTTTCAAACTCGGGACAAAATCATCAAAATCTTTGGAAATTGAAGCGGGTTCTGAAAAAATGCAGGCACATTTTAATTTTTTAAAATCAACAAAAATTGAGAGAAATGAACATTTCTAATTGTCCATATATATAGAGTAGAAAACCCATCAGGCGATATCAATAATGCAGAAAATTGTTATCTCGAGTCAAAGACCTCAATGAACATTATTTAATGACCCAACCAGTTTGGTCATCTGAAATTGTACCTCCCGGTTATCTAAAATTGTACCCTACTCGTTTTAGTAATGCTAATTATCGATTATTAAACTTCCTAAAATTCACAGCCTGTTCATCAGGTCTCCCCTTCAATCGCTTAATCATTGCAATGTTCTTGTTCCTTTTTGAAATGTTCTTTTCAAGAAATCTATTTTGCAAATCAATCCAGAATTCAGGGCACGTTCCAAAAGCCTTTGCTATTCGAACGATAAACGGAATGCCCATTGTGTAGACTCCTTTGAGAATTAATGTCACCTAGTGTCCATAAAATAAATATAGCCAGTTTATGTTCTCGTTTGAAATCGGCAAATTTCAATCCAGTGACCCAGCTGGTTTGAGATCTTTATAATGGCTTCTTTGTCGGTTGAGTTCCGCTTTGAGTGAGTGGATTAATCTTTTGTAAGCTGGATTATCGATCAGGTTGGTCTGTTCGTCCGGATCTTTTTTAAGGTCGTACAATTCCCATTCGTTAATGGTATAGAAATAGATCAGCTTGTACTGCTCGTTTCTCACACCCAAATGGGGATATACATTGTGATCATCTGGATATTCGTAGTAGTGATAATAAAGCGATGGTCGCGAAAGTTTTTTTGACTTGCCCAGCAAAATTGGCTTTAGACTGAGCCCCTGCATTTCACTGGGAACCGGCATTCCGCACAGATCAAGAAAAGTGGCAGCGAGATCGATGTTTTGAACAAGCGCCCCACTGACCAAATTCGGTTTGATGTGCTCCTTCCATCGCACCAGCAAGGGGGTTTTCATGGAGACGTCATACATAAACCTCTTGTCGAACCATCCGTTTTCGCCAAGATAAAAACCTTGGTCGCTTGTATAAAAGACAATGGTGTTTTCGGAAAGATGATGACTGTCCAGATAGTTCAGGACGTTGCCCACACTTTCATCTACTGAGGCAACGCAGGCCATATAATCCTGCATATACCACTGAAACTTTAACGCCAATAGTTCCCTGCCCTTGGGTTTATTATCGCGCAGAATTTTTCCTCGTTTGCTGTAGATTTCCTGAATACGTTCTCGGACAAGGGGTGGTATGAGATCCATCTGATGTTGGTATCCCCGAATTTGATCGGCCGGTGGTTTTAGGTGTGGAATATCATCCAGGTATTTCGGATCAATTTTCAAATCAGTGCAGAGGTCCATGTCATTTAGTATGCTCATTTTCTGATCTCGAAAAGCTTTTCCCTTGCCCGTAGTGTCGGCATACAACGTTGCGGGCTCTGCGAATTTCATTTTGGAAAACATTTCCAGGTACTTCAACGAGGGAACCCAATTACGGTGTGGGGCTTTGTGATGCATCATAAGCACAAACGGCTTGTCGGTTTTTCGATTGTCGAGCCATTCAAGAGTCTGCCGTGTAATTTCCTCGGTGACATATCCTTCCCTAAAAATCGTCGTGTCCTTGGCCGTCACAAACCGTGGCGAATAATAAACGCCCTGGCCGGGAAGGATGCTGAAGTAATCAAACCCCGATGGGGTGATATGCAAATGCCATTTCCCAATGATAGCCGTTTGATAGCCACTCTTGTGCATTTGCTTGATGAAGGTATATTGGGAAGTGTCGAAAGGGGTTGAGTTATCCTTAACACCATTGATGTGCGAAAACTTTCCGGTGAGAACGGTAGCCCGTGCGGGCGAACAGATTGAATTGGAAACAAAAGCTGAAGTGAACAACATTCCTTCACGGGCCATACGGTCAATGGAATTTGTCTGAATCATCATTTTACTTTTCTGTGGTGCGTCGGCCAATTCTCTATAGGCGCTTATGGCATCATCATCATGATCATCGCTCATAATATAAATGATGTTCGGCCGACTGGTTTGGGGGAAAGCCAGAAGGGCAAAGCTTACAACCGTAAAAAAAGTGAAAAGTATCTTTTTCATTTCATATTTTGTCCGACCGATGAAAAAGCCCGACACTTCCAAGGCTTTTTGCGCCTGCAGCTAACGTTTCGGAGGTTTTAGATGTGGCGGATTTAAAGCACAAACTATCAACCTCACAGTTTTTTAGAAGCACTACCGTTTGATTAAGAAACGTCACCTACCATTTCTTTAAACCCCTTATTAGCTGCTGCCCTATTGTTGTTGTCGTGTCAAAAGTCGTCGCTACAACTTTTTCAAAAAAATAATTTTGTCTTCTCCGTCTTTCCAAAAGTCTCTAATTACGGCAGCTTGAGTGTAACCGATTTTTTGATAAAACTTTCTGGCGCCAATTTGAGCATCATCACTTGATGTTTCCACAATCAGTATTCTACCATATTTTTGTCTAAGACGTTGTTCGATATATTTCATCATTTCAGTTGCTACTCCTTTTCTTTGAGAGTCTTTGGATACTCCAATTGCTAATAAATTATATGTCCCCTGAGTCAGCTTTTCTGGAACACAATATCCAATTGCAACTTGTTTATTGTCATCAATGTATGTGAACCAAATGTCTTGTGTGTCAGAGTTGCTGAGGTAATCTGAAATCATCTCGTCTAAATATTCCGAAGGAAACAATTCACTTGAATCAACGACTTTTTTTAGTCCGTCTGTGTCGGATTGGGTTACGGCCCTTATTTTCTCGTCCATTTTTTTGTTTTACTTGCCAAAGTCTGCTTGTTAAACTCTTTCCTAAAAATTCAGTGCGTTTTGTCGCCAGTTAAAATCATAAGCAGATTCTAGGTCTGCCAAAGCGGTGGCCGACCAGATCACTTGCGCTTTCTTCACTGTGCAAACCTTGTCTTAAAATATTTTTCCACTTCATCTTGTGAATGCACATTGCCAGCGCTAATGTCTTTCTCCGATTAGTCTAATTTGGCTTGCACCTCCGCCGCCGTCTTAGGAATCCGTTTTTCGTATAGGTCCTTTACAGAGCTTTTTTTTTAGGGTGTCTATACTTTGAATAAGTTTTTCATCCTGTAGCCTTGCCCACCATTCAATGAGTTCTACCTTCTTTAAAGCAATGTCCATAACTTCTAAAAATTAGTCACTCAAAGTTAATGATTTTAAAGGCTATCAACATCCATTGATTGCCTTATTTTGTCATTAGTATTATCCCGCCGAACTCGGGATGAAATTCGGGATTAAATTTCATTTCTTAAACTCGGGATAAAATCATCAAAACCTTTGGAAATTAAAGCTGGCTCTGAAAATCGACAGGCACGTTTTAATTTTTTAAAATTGAAAAAAATGCGATGAAATGAACATTTTTAATTGTCCATCATTCCTTCAAATAAAATGGGATAAAACCTTGCATGGTAACTCAGAAGCAAAGAAAATTAAACTTTGTGAGGGTGTTGGGTCGATGAACACTTTTAATGGACTCAACCAGGTTTGGTCATCTGAAATTGTACATCCCGGTTACTTAAAATTGTACCCTACTCCTTTAGTAATGCTAAATGATTTGGATTTTAAGCCACTTTCCAAATCCCCGAAGTTTAAATTAACTCGAAACGTGATTCGGCTACAACTGACGCTAACCCAACCCCCGGCTTATGAAGCATTACTCGCTTTGCAAGCTCTTCACTGGATTTGCGCTAGCTGCCCTTACTCCGTGGAAGCTTACGGTGAGTAGCGTGATCAATAATACTGCCGCACCGGCGGCCATAAATATCCACCCATTGAGCGCTGTGTGGTAATGGAAAGTCAACAGCCATTGATTCAAATAATGGTAGGTTATCGGTATCGCCATCAGCAGTGAGATCGATACCAGAACGACAAACTCTTTCGATAACATTAACCAGATATTCAACAGCGACGCACCGATAACTTTTCTCACACCGATCTCTTTCGTCTTTTGTTCCGCGATAAACCCTGACAATCCAAACAAGCCAAGGCACGAGATAAATATGGCGAGCACCGCGAATACCGACGCCAGGTTGCCGATCCGCTGCTCGGCTTTGAATTTATTTCCATATTCTTCATCTACGAAACTGTATTCGAAATTCGATGAAGTCACTAACTTCTTATGAATTGTTTCGACAGCTGACAAAGATTCAACGGTGCCTTTGTCGGCGTTGAGCCTTACGATCATTTGCCCGAGGCTGTTGCCAGTTAAATTCTTGTCCAACCAATAGAAGCCTGGGCCAACGGCCTCATAAGGACTTTCTATGATCAGGTCGTCCACCACGCCAATAATTTCCCGACCTCCCCCACCATTCGAGATCACTTCACCCACGGGGTTTTCGAGCCCGAGATAATCAGCCGCGGCCTTATTAATGATCACGCCGTTTACGTCCGTTGAATGATTGCGGGAGAAATCTCTCCCTTTCAATATTTTCCAGTGAACCGTTTTCCCATACTCCTCATCAATCCATGTTACCGTGAAATTCGGATCGGAGTCGGGATCTTTTCCCCGCCAGTTAAATCCGCTCCAGTTATCCCAAATAGCAGTCAATGGACTACTCGAAAACGTAACACCGGTCGCAATGCCACTCGAAAGCAGTTGATCTCTCATGACGAGCTTGATCTTTTCGAATTCCGCATCGTGGATAGGGATGCGGAGCAAATTCTGTCTGTCGTAACCGACCGGACGTTGCCGCGTGAATTGAATTTGTTGATACACAATGATCGTTCCGATGATGAGTATCACCGAAACACCAACTTGGATTACTACGAGAACCTCGCGTGGCAGCGAAGCGAATTTACCAACCCGAAATGTTCCCTTCAAAACATTAACAGGTTGGAACGACGAAAGATAAAAAGCAGGATACAGGCCTGAGAGGAATGCAGTGATGATGATGAAGACAAGACTCGACATCCAGAAATAGATATTGGTAAAGGGCAGCGCGATCTTTTTGTCTGCCAAATGGTTGAAAGAAGGAAATGCTAAAGAGGCGATAAGGAATGCAACCACAAATGCCAGCGCGACGATCAGGAACGATTCGCTCAGGAATTGATTTACGAGCTGTGACCTCATGGAGCCGATCGCTTTACGCACCCCAACTTCGCGTGCACGTCTTTCACTGCGTGCGGTACTCAAATTCATGAAGTTGATGCAGGCGAGCAGCAACACGAATGCCCCAACAATTCCAAACAACCACACAAAGGTGATGCGTCCGGTGGCTGGATAGCCATCCTTGAATTCGGAATACAAGTACCAGTTCTTCATTGGATTGAGCCACACACGAGTCTGATATTTCTTAGAATATTCCGCCACTCCTTCCGGGGTATCTTTAATAAAGAGATCGGCGATTGCAGCACTAGCTTGTTCAATCGAAACGTTGTTGACAGTTTGAACGATAATTCGACAGGCGTTATTTCCCCAATTTGTTTCATTCTCTTTCAAGTTGCGATCGCTGCTCTTCAGTCCTTCAAAATTTCCGAAGAACTGAATGTCGCCAAACATTCAGTTAGCCGCAATGTCTTCATATACGCCGGTGACCGTTGCGTCCCTCGAAGCACTTATCTTGACCACCCGATTGATCGGATCATTGTCCCCGAAAATTGACTCAGCAGTTGACCTTGAGATAATGATTGCATTCGGGTCGTTCAGGCTTTCTGCATTTCCGCGGATCATATGCAGAGAAAACAGGTCAATCACCGATTTATCAATGTATTCTCCTTTCTTGAAAAAATTGCGATCACCAACACTCAATGGGTAGTCGTTTTCCCACCACATGATCGCGACGTGTTTGAAAAGGTGGCCATATTTTTCTGTTAAGACCTTTGCCACAGGCTGAGGCGTGCCGAACCAACTAACGGCTTTTTTTGGGTCGGCGGGGTCGATGTTGTGACGATAGAACAACGCTATATGTTCGTGGTTGCAGTAGCTGCGGTTGTAGCTCACCTCATCGTACACCCATAATCCGATCATGATTGCCACAGCCATGCCGACGGCGAGACCGCCGATGTTGATCAGGCTGTACATTTTGTGCCTGAATAAATTTCTGAGGGCGACTTTGAAGTGATTGCGGATCATGGCAGTTGGCGGTTTGGTACTGAGATACTACCAGGTAATTTTGAAATGGTTACACTATCTTAGTCATCATACATATCTCCTTATGCCCTCACAATGACGCCTAACAAAGTCGGGAAACTGAATCGGGATCGATCTCGGGGATTATTGCCGAGTTGAAGGAGCGCAGAGCGCAGGCACCATACCGTTACTAAATTTTCGAGAAATAATGTGCAGGATGTTACTTGGGAAAATAATTGACTGGCCGCAATACCTACAATTACAAAGCCGCTAAAAATAAGCTTTAAAGGAAAACGTCACTCTTCATTTAAGTAACCACCCGTGATGCCGTTAAATAAAATGGCGCATTGTAAGAATGAAATATTTCAACTTCATTTTTTATTGATGCAACCGAAAAACAGTAACTAACATGAATGTGATTTTGGATGTCAGCTCTTAAACATCCCTGCAACTTCATAGAGTCTTTAAATCTGCTCAAGACATCAAACTTTTCAAAAAAGAATACAGTCTTTGTCTTAAACCGTTTTGCAAATTGTTCAGCTAGGTTGATGCTTGCAGACCAGTCACTTTCTGAGAAATCAAAGGAGCTCTTGTTAGGCTTAACGAAAAATGGAGATGGATTCTTTAATTTTTCATAAGCATGCATCATTTTCTTAAGCTGGCTAGATTTATATTTCTCCAACTCTGATTTCCTTGGAAAGAATCCCGCGTAGCAGGCGGCATGAAGGCGTTCAAGAAATTCATCACTGTTTTTAGCTCCTTTGAAGTTCGAGTGGCAAACGATAAACCCTTTTTGTCTAAGTATTCTTGATGCATCAAGAATTAGATCACTTGTTTTTGAATTTGAGCTTTTCGAGACAATTATCCTTCCTCCCGATTCTAGTTCTTTGACCAATCGAATGATCGCCGCCGTGTTAGCCTCGTGTTTTACTTGCTTTGTTGGGTCCTTTTCCAAGTTTCTTGCAGATTTCAAGGTATTGGTTCACCGAATAATGAAAAGAATTGGCGAGCTCAGTTCGCGTTACCCCTTCAAAAGTAACCACATCGCGAATTCCGATTATTTTCCCTAAAGAAAACTTTATCCTCGAAAGAAACCTTCGAAGATCCCGAGAGCGTTTATATTTCAACTCTCTCATGCCTTGGTGATTATTCCCATAGGCAATCTCTTGACCGTGGGTCGCAAGACTTATGCTTAACAGCAGGCTAATTAACAAAGCTTTGAACTACCGTATTTGACCATAGAAACAGGGCCTCTAACGTTCAAGTTAAACTTAATTTAGAAATATTACTCAACCGAAATTCAAACCGATCCATCTTTCAAAATTTCATTTTAGGTAGAACAATTAATCGTTTTTTGATACTCTCCTACCTTTACGTCTAAAGGCTTTCTGAGATTATTTCATTTACTTTTCAAGCTCCCGATTAATACGCTTCACCACTTCATCGATCTCATTGGTTTGTTCCTCAATCTTTTGAAAAAGAAATGGATAGTCCAGATTTACTTCCATTTTCGATAATTGGATTAAACCCAATACCCGCGCGACCGGCCCGCGGACATGGTGTGCATTTGAATAAGCATAGTTGATTAATAGCTCGTTCTGTTTTTGCACCTCTTTTGTACGTTCTTGCACCAGGCTTTCCAGATGCGAATTAAGTTGCGAAAGATTTTCCTGCCCCTGAACCAACTCCTCATTTTGGGTCTCGATCTCATTTGATTTTTTAATAAGTTCTAAATTCATGGCAGCGAGGCGTTTTATTGCATCATCATATCGGCGTTTTAATATCGTAGAAGTGTAGGCGATTACGAAATATAAAATGGAATAGGTAACTCCCGCCACAATTATATCGCTGGCATCCGGCTTACTGTACCTCAGTGGATGTAATCCCAGCCACGCAAAGATTATAGCCATTCCAACCAATGAAATGACATGCAAGATGACGGGGAACTTCCCTTTAAGAAGAACAGAAAAGCCGAATCCAATTACCATTACTACCGCCATCGAAGAAGTTGTTATGGTGTCAGCTGCGATACTCTGATAAAACATGGCTGCCATGGTAATCATCCCGATGAACAATACTGCCAGAGTAAAATTGCCGCTTTTGTAAAAAATGAAGGAAATAATGATTGCGAATAGAATCGTAAAATCTATTGCGGCAGATCGGAATGGCAGCCCAGTGAAATAATAATCTACGGCCAATACCACTAACACGCCCAACAAACACACTTTTAATAATGATTCAAAAAAGAACTCTTCGATTGGTTTCGTAACAGTATTCATAAGGAGCAGCCTTTGTTATTTTCTTTTCGATCTGCAAAATTAGTTAATCTAGTTGTCCTTGGCCTACTGGCAGGAGCAGGAGAAAAGGTTTTAAATCTCCTAAAAAGGTTCTTTAAGTAGTTTCTCCTTTTTAAATTATTAACGACGGTTTAGCGATTGCTAATAATTACAGCATATTTGGATTTTGACTAAAAACTGAGTTGTTTACTACCCCCGCCAACCGCGATAAACTGAAGAAACTGAAACAAGTTACTGTTTCAACAAAAATAGACAATTTGCTAGCGATGTCTTTTAGCTATTTCTGACTAACGATCTATTTTTCATCCTGTCTATTTTAGCTTGTACATTGAAGCGCGTCATTTCTTCCTCTGGAAATAGGTAGTGTGAATTTTTGTCCGCTAACCAAGTGTAGGTCATTTTTATTAACGTGATAAACATAAAAGCGAACATATAGGCAATTCCTCCTATCCAATCGACTGGCGTGGCAAGATGATTTGAAATTAGATGGTAAATGATTAACCCACCGATTGGAAAATGCAATAGAACTACCGCGCCAAGGCCAGGATTATAAAATTGTCCAAGTTTCTTAGGTGTCACGATACCATGAATAATAAATTGTCCAAAACCAAAGAGTGTCGGAGCTATTCCTAACCATATCATGGTGGGAAAGAATACGGGTAGTAAATACAAAAAGTAAGCGGCCAATATATTTATTATCATTGCGGAGTTTTGATTTAACGGATAGCGGTTGGGCGTATCGCTTGGTTGAATCACCATATTCATTATTGCAGGTTCACCACCCGGAAATCCATACTCTTCATATTGATGAACCAGCAATGCAATAAAATTCATAAACAGAAGTCGTTGCAAAATTCCTAAGTCATTCCACAGATAAACCAAAATGACAATTGATACTACGGCCGCAACACCCCCGATGTTGTACCAGTGTCTTCTAAGTGTTTTCATGCCTTTTTAGGAAACGTTATTTTTTGCTTATTAATTATTTGGTTCACAGTTGTCAAGATTGCCACTAACCTAGGTGCATATGCAGTGGCGGGGATTCGAAGCACCTCCATGTTGCCCGGCATGGGTGCAACGTTTCGAAGATACCGAAATATTCCAGAGAGTAAAAGTCTGTCATTTGCAAGTTGGAGAAGCCAATTGGCAAGTCACAAAGTGCTTCTCGGTGTCGAGTTACAGATTAAATGACCGACCAGGGCGTAGTTGACCACCCCTAGTTGATGTCAAAATTGTGCTGCCAGTTCATATCCCACTCTTGTAACGCGAATAACACAATGATTTTGATTATTTTTGTCATAGCATGAAGGCCAAATTAAAATACGTACTTCCTTTAATTGTCACGTTTTGCTTTTTGGAGGCAGCCTTTGAAATAGACCAGGGCAATGTAAAAAATAAATGGCAGGATGAGTACGACATTTACATCCCTTCTGCAAGCGCTTCCATCCGTTTAGTCTTTAATGTGGGGCATGACACAGAGCTTGTTCCTTGGCTACATGTTACCTTTTTTCAATTTGGCTGTTTAGAAAAGCTCGCAACAATAACCTTAGCCTCTGGTAGAGCAATCTGCCCATCCCAGCCTGACCTTTATATCTCTAATTGCACGCTACTGATTTGATATTAGTTGACTCAACCGGGCGACGGTAGACGTTAACCATAATAATCGAATTGAATGAAAAAAAATCTCATGCTGCTCCTAGCAGCGTTTTGCATTATGCCTGCTTTTTCGCAAAATAAATTTAAGGCTCAAATTATAGATGCCGAAACAAGCGAGCCATTAGCGAGCTCCACCGCAATTGTTCAAGGAGTAAGCCAAGGTGCAAGCGCCGACATTGAGGGAATGGTGGAATTGAAACAAATCCCCAACGGCAAACAGGTGATCGTTTTTAGTTGTGTGGGCTATAGTCCAAGGGTCGATACTTTATTCTTTCCGCAGGTCAATTCTGATATTAGAATTATAAAGCTAAAACCACGGGCAGAAAATCTTGTTGAGGTTGTCGTTACATCAACAAGAAGCAGCCGGACTATTACTGATATACCAACGAGAGTCGAGACTGTTTCGGGAGAGGAATTGGAAGAAAAGGCGGTGAGCCAGCCAAACAATGCCAAAATGATTTTGACCGAAAGCACGGGCATTCAAACGCAACAAACTTCGGCTACTTCGGCCAACGCCAGCATAAGAATACAGGGGCTTTATGGCAAATACACGCAGCTACTGAGAGACGGTTTCCCGCTTTACAATGGCTTCTCTGGTGGGTTGAGCATTTTACAGATCACACCACTTGACCTGAAAAGGGTGGAACTAATAAAAGGCTCATCGTCCACGCTCTATGGTGGCGGTGCTATCGCCGGGCTGATTAATTTTATCACTAAAGTTCCGACAACAAAAAGAGAATTGTCATTTCTAGTGAACTCAAACCAATCCAACGCCCAGGACATCAGCGGGTACTATTCAAAAAAGTTTAAGAAAGTAGGTATTACTTTTTTTGCCTCACAAAATTTGCAAGCCGCTTACGATGCCAACAAGGACGGCCTATCAGACATTCCAAAATTTACGAGGTTCACCATCAATCCGAGAATTTTTTATTACGTCGATAATTCGGCCACGCTGTCTCTTGGAATAAATTCAAGTTTCGAAAACCGTCTAGGTGGCGACATGAAACTCATCAACAGTCAGGCCGATAGTATCCACTCCTACTTTGAAAGAAACATAACCAGTCGAAATTCGAGCCAGTTCAAATTCGAAAAGATCTTTTCGGACAAGAGTATTTTGATTTTTAAAAATAGTATTGGCTATTTTGACAGAAGTATTACGCAACCAGGTTATCAATTTTCCGGTCAACAGGTCTCAAGTTTTAGTGAGTTGAGCTACTTATTTCAACGGCAAAAGGTGGAATGGGTATTCGGTGGCAATGTGTGGACAGACAATTTCAAACAAACCAGCAACACACTGTATCCTCTCAACAACAACCTGACAATAGGTGGAGCTTTTGTTCAAAACAATTTCAAAGTTTCTGAGAAATTGATTGTAGAAACGGGCCTTCGTGCCGATGCTACAAACCAAAATAGTTTTTTTGCCCTGCCCAGAATCTCCTCGATGTACAAATTCACACCTACCTTGAGCGCGAGAATCGGTGGTGGCCTCGGCTACAAAACGCCCACCGTATTTTCCGAGGAAGCTGAGGAAAGAGCCTTCAAGAACATTCAACCTATCGATCTTATCATTGTTAAGCCGGAAAGATCAATCGGAGGAAACTTTGACGTTAATTATAGGGTAGCGCTGGTTAACGAACTTTCTTTGTCAATCAATCAACTATTTTTCTACACGCGATTAAATAAGCCTTTGGTTCTAGACGCCAATCCATTGCCCAACGGAAACTACCAATTCTATAATGCAAACGGATACCAGGATAGTAGGGGGTTTGAGACCAATCTAAAATTGAGCATGGATGATATTTCTCTTTACTGTGGGTACACATTCATTGACGCAATAAGACATTTTGATAACACTAACAGCGTTAACCCATTGACAGCCAGGCACAGAATCTACACGACCTTACTATTCGAGGTCGCCGAGAAACTACGGTTGGGTTATGAGCTTTTTTATACCGGGCAACAACAATTAAGTGATGGGGAAACCCGTCCAAGTTATTGGGTGATGGGTGTGTCAGCGGAATACAAATTCAAGCATTTCAGTTTGTTTGCGAATGCGGAGAATTTCATGGACACAAGACAGACGAGATTTGAATCAATTTATACTGGTACTCTGCAAAATCCACAATTCAAGGAAATCTGGGCGCCGACTGACGGGTTTATCTATAACGGCGGTTTCAGGTTGAACCTCTAAAAAATAGGCTCCATTCTCAGACCGTCAAAGCGTGACTTATATAACTCAATCCTAAAACGATGTAACACTAATTGATCATAACGTGATAAAATTGCTCATCGTGTTAGTAATGAACACAATAAGCACTTCAAAAAATATGATATGATAAATGAATTCGAAAAATTAACAGCGAGCGAGCAGGACGTCTTACTTAAAGCACCCGCAATCGTTTCCCTCCTAGCTGCAAGTAGCACGGGACAAATTAACGAATGGAAGAAGTTGGATGCTATGAAATTGGCTCATATAAAAACGTATTCAGCAAACCCTCTCCTGATTTCATACTACAAGGAGGCGGAAAAGGACTTCGATAAAAACTTTGAAGCGTTAGCTAAAAAATATGCGCCCTTTGATGAACCAAAACGGGTTATGATGCAAGAGGAAATCAGTGAAGTTAATGAGGTCATTGCAAAATTAGATAATGCCTTTGCCGTGACGCTACATACTAGTCTTGCGGGGTATGCGGAGCATGTGAAAAAGGCTTACCAGGGGCTCGTTTTTAATTTTCTTTTCCCATTTCCGATCCCCGGACTTACGGCGTAAAGTCGGTTGTGGGTACGAGCCTCACATTGCTGCTTGAATCGGTATTATAAAGCACCTCATAAAATCCAAGAGCTAATGTAGATTTGGGGAAATAATCCAATACAAAATAAAAAGGATCGGGACGATGTGATTAAGAAATAGCATTCACCCTTTATCAATTTTAAGGCGCTAGACTGCTCAAAACATTCAAAATCCAATTTACAGAATCTGAGCAGACAATCCGGGGGGCTAAGACCGCTCCTGCAGCCTGGTCATGCTAGAGGCTTTCAATACGGAATTTTGGCTATTTACTTCAGCTTAAGATTGAAAAAATCAATCGTTCGCTTCCATGCCAATTCTGCCGCTGCCTTGTCAAACCTTGGAGTCGTGTCATTGTGGAAGCCATGATTTGCATTTGGATAGATGTAGGCCAAATATTCTTTGTTATTTTCTTTCAATGCCTTCTCATACGCCGGCCAACCTTCGTTGACACGAGTGTCAAGTTCCCCGTAATGCAATAGCAGGGGAGCTTTAATTTTTGGAACGTCTTCCACTGCCGGTTGCCCGCCGTAGAATGGCACAGCAGCCGATAGGTCAGCAATACGTACGGCCATCATGTTTGCAATCCAACCTCCAAAGCAAAAACCAACGACGCCTACTTTACCATTGCAATCTTGGTTACCTTTCAGATATTCGAATGCGGCAATAAAGTCATCCAGCATGTCATTTCTGTCGCGTTTACTTTGAAGTTCTCTCCCTTTATCATCATTTCCAGGATAACCTCCTAACGGAGTGAGCATGTCAGGAGCCATTGAAACAAATCCGGCAAGAGCAGCCCTCCTGGCGACATCTTCAATGTAGGGGTTCAGACCTCTGTTTTCATGGACGACCACAATACCTCCCAGTTTCTGTTTTGCATCCACCGGTTTTGACAATAGAGCCTTGACAGTCACACCGTCTTTTGGAGATTTATAATTAATGTATTCTGATGTCAACCTTGGGTCATTTGCCGGAATTTGAATCGCTCCTGTATAATCAGGCATAAGAAAACTCATAAGAGAAGCCAGCGTAATACCTCCTACTGCATAAGTGGAAAGCTTTTGCATGAAGTCCCTCCTATCAATACGATTGTGGGCGTAGTCATCATAAAGGTCGAATACTTCCTGTTTGATGTCTTCCTTTTTGATCTCTTTCATGGCCATTTGATTTTATAATAAATCACTTCGTTTAATCTTTATTGAACTCACCGGTCGCCCGAAGTTCAACCTCATTTCCAACCATTAATTCTGCCAGGTCGGCTCCAACCCCAAAGTCTTTGCGGTTTATTTTACACGTTGCTTTAATGCCGATAGCTGGCTTTTTGGTCCTTGGATGTGGCTGCGGTCCGTTTAACGTGACGTCCATTGTGATGGATTTAGTGACTCCTTTAATAGTGAGATCACCCACTAATGAATACTTATTGCCTGCTACCTTTTTGAACGAAGTACTCTTGAAGGCTAGCGCTGGAAATTTCTCCACGTCAAAAAAACCAGCGCTTCTCAAGTCTTTGTCACGCATTTCATTTTCAGTGTTTATTGTGTTGGTCTCGGCCGATAGCTCAAATATCGCATCCGAGAAATCCTCTTTTGATGAAGTTAGCTTGGCTGTAAATGTTCTAAAATAACCATCTACTTCCGAGATCATGTGATGGGTAACCGTAAAACCAATTTTCGAATGCCCTTTGTCAAGGGACCAGGTGTCTTGTGCCGAAGCTCCCCAGGCAACCATTAATGTTAGAAAGAGTAATTTTATTTTTTTCATAGCTGCTGATTTGAAAAGAATGGTGAAGATAATTATTGGTTAGTAAAAATGGTTAAATGAATATGAGAATTAATGTCAAAACCACATCAGATAGAGTGAGGTATAAGCCTTTCTTGAAAACGGTCGTATTTGGCAGAAACATCCAAAAAGAAGAGACAACAAAGAATAGCAGCGACAACCCATTTTCACGGGCCGCTTGTTCATTTTCTGCTTCGATTTCAATTTTGGCTTCGTAATTCTCTATCCGGGTCACTTTAAAGGTGAATCTTTTCATCCATTGTTGGCGTTGGTGTATCAAGAGACATTATCGAAGGTAACGATCGCACGGACCAAAAGTTTCTTGTCTTCGACCGATCTGCCAGATTGATCTATAAGTTCACTGAACAAATAGACATTTCGACATAGTGGAAGGCCTGAAATTTTTCGTCGTTAAATTATTGAGACTAAAGAGAACTCCATCGGGCTCAAAAGTATCATTGAGGCCGCCATTTTCATCACTTGACAAAGCGACGGCGGAAGACACAACTTTGGGGATTGCGATCCTCTAAATTAAGGCACAAAATGAAACCGCACACTCTTATGCAATTTATCATTAACAAGAATTCGCATTTCGCATTTATGTTTATGTATTGGCCCATCTTCTTCTGGTGCACGGCGACGATAAATCAAATCGGCCGAGTCCACCTGCGGTCAACACGTTGCATACGGGTAGTAATGGCGAACAAATCGATGGTATTCTCTGAATTCATTTTGAAATCGAACTTTTCGAAGTATATTTCTATATTCAAAAAAACCGTAAAATGATGGCAAGAGGTACAATTTTAAAGTAGCCGTTAATCTGAGTGTGCAATGGGCCTCAATTAATCAAATGCAGAATAGAGTTAGCGAATTACCCTATAGGTCACTGACGATTTTTCCTCAAAAATTGAATAGATGATAAAATTATTGCTGCCGATAGCCTTTAGATCTATTAGAAAACTAAGTCTCCGTTACATCATTTTTATCCCCTTGATGGGCTTGGGTCGTTCGTATTGCGCGCAAAGCCAATCAATGCCAGACTCAATCGTGCAGCTACTGAACAACTATCAATTGGCGTGGCCCCAGGAAAAAATTTATGTCCACGTTGACCGCGCCCATTATGCCACAGGCGATACGCTTTGGCTCAAAGCCTACGCGCTAGACGGTAGTTCATCTTCCGCCGACTCGGTAAGCAGAAATATCTATGTGCAGTTGATTCAAAAGGAAAATGGTAAAGTAATCAGCGAATTGTTACTCGAAAACATCCATGGATATGCCTGCGGTTCCATCAATATAGCCGACTCACTCTCGAAAGGCATTTATGTTCTCCGCGCCCACACTCAATGGATGAGGAATTTTCCAGAAAACACCTTTTTTCATAAAGACATATTTATCCAAAACAAACATGAATTCAGAAATCAACTCAGCCCAACTGAGTTGGATCAAATCAGGACGGTGGCCGATCTTCAGTTTTTTCCGGAAGGGGGGAACCTGGTGGCCGGCATGCAAAACCGGGCGGCCTTTAAAGCCATCAATCAATATGGCCGGGGCACTGACTTTAAAGCCTTTGTCATTTCTTCCCACCATGATACGGTGGCAACGATTTCCTCTCAACATCTGGGAATGGGTACTTTTATTTTCAAACCATCAGCCGGGGAAATCTACTATGCGTCCATTGAAAAGTCTAAGACTGGTAAGGAATTCTATTTGCCAAAAATTGATAATCATGGCTATACTTTTTTTGTTGACAACCTGAGCAGTAAAGACATCTTCAAAGTTATTGCCCGTTCCAATAACCCTGTAAAGGATAAACCGATCCTAATCGTTCACCAGCGTAATGAAGTTCTTTTCTCAATTCAAAGTGAAAAGGAGGGCAATTCATTCGCCTGGTCATTGTCAAAATCACAGATAAAGAACAATGGTGTCGTTCATTTGACTTTATTTAGCGGGACGGGGATACCCCAATGCGAACGCTTGATTTATAATGTTGAAGACAAACCCCTTCAACTTTCAGTCACCCCTGACAAAACTGAGTACAAACCCAGGGAAAAGGTGGAATTATCGATTCACTCAACGGATGCGAACAACGATCCCGTCAGTGGAAATTTTTCACTGTCCGTATCGGATTCCAGACAGGTATTCACCGATTCAAACGGGGAAAACATTGTTAACTATTTATTCTTGTCTTCCGAAGTAGATGATCTGGGAAGTAATCACGTCAATGGCACTGTAGAGGAGCCTGCTTATTACTTTGATCAATCGAACGCCAATGCCTTGGTTCATCTTGATATTTTATTAATGACGCAAGGGTGGCGAAGGTTTTCGTGGAGGGATGTGTTAGATACGAAACAAAAAGCCCCAAGATTTAACCCTGAAACAGGCCTGACGGTGAGTGGCAAAGCTACTTTACCAAACGGAAAAGATCCTGGAAAACCCGTTGATATTTCCTTAATGTATGATACCGTCTTTCTACAGACAAAATCGGATGCATCTGGCAAATTCGTATTCGCTGGGATTCGTGCCAAAGATCAAAGTCAAATTTTCCTTCAGGGAACCCGGGATAATGGGAACCGCCATATCCGTTTATCGATCGCCCCCGCTCAATGGCCAACGTATGAGCCACAATCTGGCCTGGTCGATCCCTTTTTTTTTAATGAAGAAAACCTTAATGGGTTCTTCAAGCAGCAAGCACACCTTGAAGAGATAGACCAGAAACAGGCCGGGAAGGAATCCTTGCTTAAGGAAGTTGTGGTGACGTCAAAGAAGCTAAAGGAACCCGATTCAAGAAGAACCATGTACGAAGAGATGGGCGCGCAAACCGTAGTCGTCAACCAACAGATGTGTAGTGGCTACACCTCCGTACTTCAAATAATTCAAGGAAGGGTGGCGGGGCTTGAAGTAAATTGTCAGGGAAGCAACTGCACTGCGAAACTTACGCGGATAAACCGCTTTCGAGGAAACATCCCTCCGACCGTTTTGGTTGATGGAATAGTAACCAACATGGATCATGTCAATTCCCTTTCTCCCTGCAATGTTGAATCCATCGATGTAATAACTAGTCCTGTGACCATACTAAACGCACCCGGCCTTATATCCATTCTAACAAAAGGAGGTAGTAACGGCAGCAGGGATTGGTCATCCGCAATGGAAAGCAGTCCCGGCACGTTAGTTACGAAAATACGAGGGTATGACAGCCCGCGCCAGTTTTATAGTCCCAAGTACGACTTGTTCGAATCGCCCTCGTCAAACCAAATCCGTGACGTGAGAGCAACACTGTATTGGAATCCCGTTATCAAAACCGATTCCAACGGAAACGCTAAGGTAATTTTCTGGAATTCAGACGAGGTTACTTCCATTCACATTGGAATCGAAGGTCTCTCCGCAAACGGTGAGCCCGGTGTGGCCACCAATTCGTACAAAATAAAGTAACTGACACCTCCAACCCTTCCACCCCATCGCTTTCTTTATTCGGAAGTAGATTTCCTCCTCCCGTTGAGTGCGTCGATATTGAGAAGGCTTACTGAGTCACAGCTAATTTTGCGCTGATGGTTTTTGAGGTGTAGAGTGAACGATAGGCAATCTTTACAGTATCTGACGGATTGATCTCAAGCGTGTCATTGTTGACGATAAAGTGACTCGCTATTTTGATTGGGAAAACGTAGTGCAACTCAATACTGCAGTTGTCGTTTGGATTCCAACCCTGGCCTATAGCTGCTATCCAGCCGTTCTTTCCGGTTACAAAGATTTCCTTATCCCTTGGGAAATCGTTTGAAGTAGACAAATTGAAAAGGAATTCCAACGAAAAGGAGTCAGGTGCCTGATTATTGACGTAACCAAGCGTCTTACAAGACGCACCCGATTCCTTCAAACCAATTTCGATTCCTTCTGCACCAACCGTCATCTGCGTGCTGGTTAGAAGATCGTTAACAGAGATTTGATTTTGATTTTTGAAAGCAACAAATGTCGCCCCTGGGCCAAATGAGCCTTCATAGCCAAGCTCAAGGTTTATCGCCTTCGATGCCACCACCGGTAACAAAGAATCATTGCTGCAACTGTCAGACAATATTAACACGACGGCAAATACCAACACGGGCATGCGATGTCTCTTCACAAGGCCGCTCGGAGCCTGTTTATAAATTTCAATTATACGTGATTTCATGTGAAAAAATTTATATCTAATTTTTACTTCTTCTCCCGTAAGCTTAGAACGTAATAATGACCTATAAAATTACTAAATGTTCTGTTGCGTGAACCATTTTTATAGGACGGACAGCGTGATAAAATAGTTTTGTGGAAATAAAAGGTATTTTTTGGTCTGCACGTCATTTGACTGCAGGTCGTCTCACGTTAGGACCAACCGCCTACTGCAATATAGAATTGAATGGTTACTCTACCTAGGATCGTGTCGGTGTCGAGGTAATTGCAAACTTTCCTTCTATTGTCGTTACGATAAAGTAGCCAGTAAATTTTCCAAATTGTTCATTGACATTTTAAACCCTTCGGTGAAGCCCATCTCGATCATCTTCTCCATACGGGTAAGAGATTCATTATAAATAGTAATACTCACTTTTGTTGTTCCATCTTGTTCGCTAAAAGCATAATCCCAGTTAGAACCTGGTAATTCCAGGTTTTCATCTTTGTCGGCAAAAGCATTAAACATTTTGAAATTGGTTTTTGGGTTAATAGAGGTGTATTTCTGAATTGCCCAACGCTCTTGTCCTTCCGGGCTTACCATGGCATAAAATCTTTGCCCGCCTACTTTGAAGTCCATATATTTTGTTTTTGATCTCCAGGGTTTAGGCGCTACCCATTGGTCAAGGATTTCTGCCTTGGTAAAGGCATCCCATACCAGCGATAAGTCTGCATCAAATTCTCTTGTTATGAACACCGTTTTCGCTGCCTTGTCAACGGTAAAATCGAATAGCAAATTGTTTGTCATTTTCGTTGTTTTTTTATGGTTAATAATACTTTGTCTAATTGGCTGAACTGAGTGACTAAAATCTTTTTGAATTGCTCAATCCATTTATCAATCTCTTCCATTTTGTTTGCATTGATGTGGTAATAAATTTCCCTTCCCTTTTGCTCCTGCTTCACCAATTCACATTCGGTAAGAATTTGAATATGCTTTGAAACCGCTTGCCTGCTTGTATGAAATTCTTCTGCAATCGCATTTGGTGTCATTGCCTGGGCTGCAACCAATAATAAGATAGCCCTACGAGTCGGGTCAGCTATTGCCTGAAAAACATCTCTTCTTGATTCCATCTGGACTTATGTGCAATTAAGTGGTTGCAAATATATATGCAATTATATGGTTGCGCAAGCATTATTGAAAAATACTTCTCAACTAATAATTAGAATAAGCCCGTCATTTTAAACAGCCCTTGTTCCGCTATTGGCACAAACGATCGTAAAAATGTCGCTTACAGGCCGGAAATTGAACATCTTTGTCTTGAGGCTTAAAAACAAATCATCATATCCTCAAATCATTACCCGTTGGTTGGGAAGGATTTCCATTGACCCATTTGGGAATCTCGAGCACTTATTAAAGCGAATCATTGGCCCCATGTCGCCAAAACACGTTGACTTGGTAGCTCTCTTGCAAGGATTATTGGTCGCTTTATCATGCTCTCTTGGCAACTAGGGCTTTACGACAATTTTCCTAATTACATGATTGAATTCATCAGCTACATAAATGTTACCGTTGGCATCGATTGCTACATCATTAGGGTAGTCAAACTTGGCAGATCCCCCAGTTCCGTCAACGTACCCTTTATCACTTCCCGTCAGGGTCGTCACTGTTCCACTTGATGATACTTTCCGGATCCTTGAATATCCTGCGCCTGTTGAATTTCCGATCTCCGACACAATGAAATTACCAATCTGATCAATTGCTACACCGGTTGGTCCTTCGAATAACGTAGAGGAGACCGTACCGTTGCTGACGCCAAACTCATTCGCACCTCCAACAAAGCTGCTTACCACGCCAAATTTATCAATCTTGCGAATAGTATTGTTATGATAATCCGCAACGTAAACATTATTATTGGCATCAACCGCCAATCCGCTTGGAAGATCAAACTCGGCGTTAATGCCTGGACCATCAATGTATCCATTGATGGTGTTACCGGCTAAAGTGCTCACGGTCCCATTGGGAATTATTTTACGAATGAGGTGATCCGGTTCCGCTACATAAATAACTCCATCCTGACCAATTGCAAGCGCTGAAGGATAATAAAACATAGCTGATAAAGCGGGGCCATCTGCATGTCCCTGCGTTGACCCAGCGACAGTAGTTACAATCCCATTAGAATCTATTTTTCTGATTTTGAAATTTGAATAATCGGCTACGATAATATTGCCGTTCACATCCAACGCCACATCCACTGGTTTGTTGAATTTCGCGTCAGCGCCTGCCCCGTCCAGATATCCCGCGGTAGTTCCAGCTATGGTACTCACAGTCCCATCGGGCGTTATCTTGCGAATTTTGCTATTCAATAAGTCGGCCACGTACACATTACCGCTCGCGTCCACGGTCAGGCCAGTTGGCGAATTAAATTTAGCCTGGGTTCCGTTTCCGTCTGCATAGCCCGCTGTACTTCCTGCAAAAGTAGTAACGATTACGTTTGAAACAGGAGCCTGCTCTTTGCAAGCTTGAGCGGTAATGATTGTTAAAAAAAGGGTCGTGACTAAGCCATTATTGGATACCTTCATTTTTAATTTTGATTTTTTTATTTTTACTGCCCTGTTGATCTATGATTTTCTCGTTGAAACTGGGCGAAATTTCGAAAGGTAAAGCCGTTTTGAACAAAAGAGTGGCAAGGTAAAGTATTTGCGCTTCATCGTACAATTTTCTCCCCTACGAAATAGCTCACCCCCGCGCGTCTACCCAGCTTGTGGATCTCATATGTGCCCGAATTTATGAGCCACCGACAGCCAGTACGAATATCCTTGGGTTGTATTTCGTGCCGCAAATTCTTGTTGTGCACGCAAAAGGAATTTTAATTTCAAAGGCCGATATGCATAGTTCACTTCTGGGCCAATGGCGTAGCATCGGTAGAAATCTGTGCTCAAAGCAGCATTGGTTCCGGTCTCGTGCGTGAATTGCGTGGTGGCAAATCCGGAAATCCCGACGTCCAAAATGTGATTCTTTTCCTTGTCCAATGGAAGGTAAGGCGACCCTATCCCCCAATCGACCACCACGTCATTGCCGGGCTTTATATTGGTTGTATTTTGTTGCAGGTTTTGTTCGATGCGTGCAACGGCAGAAAAATTGAAAGACCGGCGATCCCCCTTAAGAAAATATACTCCTCCGAGCGAATAGGCAATGCCCCAATACCCTGCACCATGGTTCTGATCGGAGCCTGGCGAAAAATAACCAGATGCCGCAAAAGCCCCAAAAGCCACCTGGTAATCGAAATACTTTGATTTGCCATACAAGTATAATGGCACAATCGCGATATCTCCGATACCATACCCGGTTGACGAGTAGTTATGGTTAGATGGTCGATTGTAAACGTCATTGATTGGTACTGCTAATATTCCGCCTAAGTTCATCCCTAAGACTTTGAACTTTGTCACCCATGCTGTGCCCAGTATATAGGCATTCGAAAATTTGTCTACAGCTCCGAGGCTATTACCGTGGCTATCCATCAAATTGCCAGGGTGGTAAATTCGGTTGAAGATAAAGAAGCCAACACCCGGCTCTGGCGAGTCCCCACCCCGGACGCCCACATGGCCGCCGGGATAGTGCCCGGAGATTGGAGTCTCGGATTGTGTTTGGGCCCTTGAACTATTTACAATTGTAATGATAATGCAGACCACTAACCCAGTGATTCTTATCGGTTTGTTTTTGAGCTTTTTCATTTGCCTGAGGGATGATAATAGGTTACTCTTTCTTCTTTTTCCTGAAGGGTGCATCCGATGTTAATGTGACACGCAGTGCATTATTGATTCTGGATTTTTCATTCGTGTCAGGTGAGCCAGTGAAATTGGGTTGATACATATACCCCAGCTCGAAATGCCACTCCTTCTCTTTATCCAGGTGCATACCTAACCCGGCATAGGTACGGCTTTGATCCAGGATTCGGTCTGGGGTGGTGAACAGCAGCCATACTTCCTCGTATGCAATCGCATAGAACCGATCGCCCAGTAGGAACGATTTCTTGACCATGGGAATTACCGAGGTTTCGTATTGGTAATAATCAAAAGTGTTTGACGTTGGATCGCTTTTTCTCCCCAGCCATCGTTCTTCGATGCGGAAACGAAATTGCCACATTCCCTTCTTCTGAGGCAACCTGATTAAATATTGCTGGAACAGTCGATAATCTGGCCAGTTGTACGGCTTGGACGCTTCATCATACGGATAATTGTATTGGTAAGCAATACCGGCCGTGATCCGATTACCAGAATTTAAATTATAGTTAAGACCGGCTCGGGCGAACAATGCATTCTTGTCCGTGATCACGTGATTGCGGATCCAATACGACTCAATCCAAAGACCCCATGGTTTTCCTTCCTGAAACGGATGGTATGCATCATAACCATACCAACCGGTGTAGTTTATGGGAGTGGATTGTGCCAGAGTAGACGTGCTCGGATAATTTATTGCAATAAAAAAGGCAATAAAAAAGGCTGCCCGTTTGTAAAAGTTTGATTTTTGCTTCATCGTTTGTTTTAGAAGAAATATCCGATGCGATAGGTGACTGGTCCATAATAAGGCGAGTTGTCACCGCGGTCATATAGAAAATTGTACAGCAATTGCACACTGAGGCCACCGTGTTTCCTTTTGCCCAGCTGGCGAATGTAACCTATGCCGGCAAAGAATGAGTCAACACTTTGCTTGGTGGTAGTAATCTCATTGTTAGCAAGTGCATAGGCATATTCAGAATAGAGATGTTCCCACTCTGACCATAAGTATAGGCGTTTCGTTAATTGTGCCCGGGCAAAAATGTTAGGGCCATACGAGTTTAGATTTTTTCCATAGAACCGATCGCGGGTGTAGATGTAGCGATAGCCTACGCCAGTGGTAAGAATCCGGGGAAAATGATAAGCCAGCAACGGCGCCACTTCAACATGGGTTTTCTTCACGTCGATCCAAAAACTTGTCGACCCCCCAAAACTTATTCTTTTTAGAGCTGGGCGCTGGCTCTGACTACTTTGTTTGGTGGTGGTCTGGCTGTTCTTCAATGAGTCGGCAGGTCGTTGTGCCAGCGCGCTGATTTGAAAGAACAGAAATATAAGAAAGATCGTGAGGTGCTTGGCGACACAAGGTCTCTTCATAAATGATTAATAAGTATTGGGTTTCATTTCGCCTGCTCGTTTACTCCGCTCAAATCCTGGCTAACCAGCTGCGCTCCGAAGATCTTTGTTAGGATCGGCCCGGCTACCGAGGTGACCACCACCAGGACCACCACGCTATTGAGCATCGGCTCCGTAAGCAATCGTTCACCGGCCGCGTTCAAAGTTGAATAGGCCACAATCGTGGCAGCAAGCGTAGCGGCTACCTGCGGAATGGACAGGCTCCACATTAATAGCGATTCGGTTTTATTGAAGTGGTAAATAATCCCAGCAACGCGTGCCGCCAGGTACTTAGCGAGGAATAAACCGCCGACGACCAGCACGACCATTAATGAATTGTTGACCAGCGTATCAATAAAAATTTTAAAGTTTACAAGAAAGCCCGTGGCCAGAAAAAACACTGGAATAAAAAGTGTCTGGCTGATCACTTCCAGGGAATGCCCCGTCTTTCTATCCTCGCCTAAGGCGCGGTTCACAGCGATGCCGGCGAGGAATGCTCCCACAATTCCTTCAAGCTCGATGGCTTGCGCCAGCAGGGCCGCAACGCAAATCATCAGGATCAGAATCCCGAGTCGATATTCTTCTAACTGGACGACGTAGAAGATCTTTTTTGCCGCCCAACTCAATCCAAAAACCACAAGGGGGACATAAATGGCAAGTTCGATCAGCGCGGTTATCAAATGGGCAGAAGAAAAACCGGTAACATGAATCATGATGCATATTGCCAACACTAGCATGGAAAGTATATCGGTGATAATCGTTGCCCCTATGGTGACGATTACCGGGTTGTTTTTCATGAGATCAAGTTTTTTTATTACTGGCAGCCCGAGCAACGTGTGTGAGGCCATTAGTGATCCAATCAAAATAGCAGAGTTTAAACTGTAATCAAGAAGCAGGCCCACACCCGCGCCAATGACCAATGGAAGGGCAAAAGTAAGCAGGCCAAATCCGCTGGTCCGTTTCCCCTCCTTTTGTACCTGAAGTAGATTTACTTCAAAGCCGGCGAAGAACATAAGCAATAATTTTCCGAGTTCACTGAACAAGCTCATGGCCACCCCTTGCGGATTCACCAAGCCAAGAATGTTTGGCCCGAGTAAAATACCGCCTACCAGCAAACCGAAAACTCCAGGAAGGCCGGCCCGCTCAGCTAGTTTGGGGAGAATGACTATTAATCCGAATACGATAGAAAACTTACCGATAATGGGCAGGTGCTGAAAAATATCTTGTGCATTCATTCGGTCCAGATTTGAGTTTGACGTGCAACGAAAAATGACATTCTCTCCCCTCTTATGTGGAGTTTTTTTTTATGCTAATCCTTACCACTCGACCACAATTTCTTTTGTGCCGTGCCGAAGTCGCCAAGGTGGTAGACACTGACCGATGCACCCTTGAAAGTGAACTTATGATATGGTTTTGCGAGCAACTCCTTCAAAAAAGATTCTTGTGCCAATCCAATCGTAACATGAGGATTGTATTTCGCTCCGCTATGATCCGGAATAAATCCGTTGACATATTCACTACTACCGGCAGCAATGGGTGCTCCGTTTTCATTTTGTATGAATGCTGCGTCAGTGCCCACAACAATAAAAGGCTTGAGTGCTTCAATCAATTTTGCCTGGAAACCCAGCAACTTTGGCGTAGGTGTTGTGGTAATTCCTGCCAGCCCCAGACCTTTATAAGGAAGATAATAAAAGCCTGATGTGGTTATTTTTTCGGCAGTAGGTTTTTCAACGGCAACCACTTTTGCAACGGCAGTACAGACCTTTTCAAGGTCCGTAGTCTTTACAAAACATTGCAACACCGTAATGTGCGGATTATGTAGGGCATCCAATTCATAGCTTCCGGCACCGCTATAATTTTTACGCATCAAATTATTATACTTCATAGCCGAATCCAGCATGGTGTGATCAGGATCGAGTAGTACATCAATAGCGGTAATCCCGGATTGGGCCATCGCGTGTTTAAATGAGGATGAAAATAAAATCATCGCCAGGCAGCTAATGATTTTTATAGAATATCTCTGTTTCATGGGATAAGCATTTAACTATTTATCAAAAGGGTAAATCTTTTTCCAGTCATTCTTCATGTCGACCGTTACCCAATGGTATTTAGGTGCATCGTCTAATCCTTTGCTTAATCGTGCCAAGCCAGGCCTCCGGTCGTAAAAATATTCGCGTATCGAATCCGTGTGATGAACATACAGCCCCAATCTCGGACCCTTTCCAGTGCTAGTGTATTGCAGCATCGCATAATCACCATCACTATTTCCGGCGGCAAAGACTGGTCGCTTGCCAATGTGTTGATGAATGCCAACGGGTTTGCCTAATTTGTCGTCATTGAAATTAAGCTCAGCAACTTTGATTAATGCGGGTGGTCTGACGCTGGTATCATATTTTGTTTTGATGGAACTTCCGACAATCTGATAAGGAGGAATACCATAGGCCGCCTCTGCCCACACCCGCATGAAATCAATTCCACCACCAGAAACAATAAATGGTTTATATCCATTAGCCCGCAGATAATCCAAGAGCTCAACCATGGGCTGATAAATCATTTCGTTGTAATGCCTTCCCGTTCTTGGATGCGTGGCCGTTGCTACCCAGTCTTTGACCGTTTTGTCAAACTCGTCTGTGGTCATTCCTGCATGCGTAGTCATCATTATTTCTACTAACGCTTTTTCGCCACCAGCCATGGCTGACTTTAAGTCACCATTGAGAATTCCCTTGTAGGGCTGTTTGTCTTTCCACACGGGGTGCTGGGGTGCCATTGCTTTGATCCGGTCAATCACAAAAAATAATTGAAAGGGATACGGTTTTTCTGTCCATAACGTCCCGTCATTATCAAAGCAGGCGATACGATCCGCTACAGGAACAAAATCAGAACTTCCTTCTTTGGTTGTCCTTAAAATGAAATCAATAATTGATTTCTTCGACGCGCCTTCATTCCATGATGGAAGTGGATCGGCAACTGCGACAGTTGCTGATGATTGCGGTTTTGGTGGATTACAGGAAATTAGTAAGACAGAACATGCACTGAAGAACCACGCGGTTAAATTGATGTTGAACCTCTTAATTCTCTGAACAAACATTTGGCGAAGTATTTCTATTCATAAACCCAACGGTCACCATTGGCATGCAGATTTTTGGGGCTTTGCCGACGATGACCGTTGTTTTATAAGCTATCTATTTGCTGTCCTTACTTGCCGCCGCCTTGTTGTGCAGTTACGGCTTCCATTACACGGTCCAGGCTAAAACTGCCTGGCTTCTGGCGAGGTGGGAATTCGCGAAAACTTTGCAACCACTGACCTACAAAGGCGCCTGCCGGTGCGAACACAAACATATGGTGGATGTACCAGTCGTTGTAGTTCATTCCATCGCGCTCGGCCCGCTCAAACGGGTCCGCGTATAGATCGCAGATCATTGGCGCGCGCAACTCCACGAAAGGAATCCTCCACACGTCAACCCCGTGAGCTTCCTGCTTGAGGAAGGATATCTTCCAACGGTCATAACGGAGTGCCGCACAGCTACCGTCGTCGGTAAAGTAAAGGAACTCGTGACGCGGCCAAGGCGCCTCTCCCTTGAGGGCCGGAAGTAAGTTGTATCCATCGAGATGGACTTTGTAAGTCACGTCGCCCACCTTGCGGCCTTTAAGGAGGTCTTCTTTAACGGTGAGGTCGCCCGCAGCGGCGAGCAAAGTTGTCATCATGTCTTCGTGCGCGCCAATGTCATTATTGATCGTACCAGGCTTGATGACGCCAGGCCAACGAATGAGGGTCGGTACTCGCCAACCGCCTTCCCACTGTGTGTTCTTTTCGCCGCGGAACATGGTAGTGCCCGCATCTGGCCACGTGCACATCTCGGCGCCGTTGTCGCTTGAATACATGACAATGGTATTCTCTTCAAGTCCAAGTTCTTTGAGCTTAGCCAGCACTTGACCAACTTGGGCGTCATGCTCGACCATACCATCGGCATAGAGACCCAGGCCCGTCTTTCCTTCAGATTCTTTCTTCAGGTGAGTGAAAACGTGCATACGTGATGAGTTCCACCAAAGTAAGAATGGCTTGTCCGCCTTCTTAGCTCGCTCCATGAATTCTAGTGCGTGTGTAGTAACTTCTTCGTCAATCGTTTCCATACGCTTCTTCGTCAGCATGCCGGTGTTTTCAATTGTCTGTTTGCCAACTTTGCCAAAACGAGGATCAACCGTTGCATCATCCTTGTCGGATGCATAAGCATGAATTACCCCGCGCGGGCCGAACTTGGCAAGAAACTCCGGATTTTTTGGGTAGTCAGGATTTTCCGGTTCCTCTTCCGCGTTCAAGTGGTAAAGATTACCAAACCACTCATCAAACCCGTGGACGGTGGGAAGCATATCGTTGCGATCACCAAGGTGGTTCTTGCCGAATTGACCTGTCATGTAGCCAAGCGGCTTTAGTAATTCTGCGATTGTTGGATCTTCTTTCTTCATCCCCTCTGGCGCCCCGGGCAGGCCAACCTTTGTGAGGCCGGTGCGGATTGGTGTTTGGCCCGTGATAAATGCTGCGCGACCGGCAGTGCAACTCTGCTGACCATACCAGTCAGTGAATATCGCTCCTTCCCGTCCAATGCGGTCAATGTTTGGCGTTTTGAAGCCCATCATGCCCATGTTGTAGGCGCTGATATTGAAACCGCCAATGTCGTCACCCCAAATAATAAGGATATTTGGTTTCTTGCCAGCCTGCGGCGTAGTCGCCTTCTTTTGCTGGGCTTCCATCTGGAGGCAAATTGCCATGAGCAGCAGTACAACTAATTTTGATTTGTGTTTCATTGATTTGTGTTTACAACTATTACTTACTACTTATTAAAGTTTAATTCACGCGTTGTGAGTAATCCTGGTTCACCGCCTTCACTGTCATTTTTTGGGCCGGCATTTCCAAATTGGTCGTCGAGACGTGACTCACCCCAGAATTAAAGGCTTCATAATTCACGTGGCCGTTTATCGGATCTTTCCCCAATAAGCTCTTAAATTCTTTGTACTTAAACAGATTAGTTGCAGGGTCAATGTGGACAGTTAGTTTATCCCCCTGTAAATAGACGTTTTCGGCCGTTGCAACCAGTGTGCCATCTTCCTTTTTTGAAATAGTCGCTTTGCCGAAGAAGTCGAGCAATTGTCCTTTGCTCATGTAAGTGTACTGAATCGACATATCGAGAGCCTTAGCGATATATTCGGCCTTGTCATTAATGGCACTTTCCTGCATCTTGCCGCGAAGCCCTGGCTTCTTCTTAATATCGCTGGTGGCATCAACCACCTTGACTTGAAGTTTTCCTGAGTTGTCGAAAGAGAATTCGCTATACACCGTCGCCTTTAATTGGCCTTGAATATAGCCGTCAGATTTACGTTTCCACAAATACACTTTCAGTTTTTGCAAGTTGGCATCTTCCGCCTTGCTAATGTTTAGTGACAAGGCTTCCTTGTCAAGCTGAGCACTCGCTGCAAAAGCACTAAAGAAAACAGCGATAAATAGTACGAATTTGATTCTCATTGATATTCTTTAAAGGTAATTAGACAAGGCAGAGTGCACGCAGCGTCATTGACCCGCAATTTCGTTCAAGTTTATGTTTAACGGAAGTTAAAGAGGTTAAGTAACAGTTTAATTTGTCCATGATAATAGTCATAAACCAAACGTCGCCTCATGCTGAAAAATGGTGTAAATACCTGAAAATCATAACTTGACGAAAAATCATGGCATCCCCCATTTCAATCTAAATCACTTTTAAAACTAGCCAGGAATAAAGGACGGGTAAATAGAATGTTCATTCTATAATGGCAGCAAGTTTTTTTACCAGCATTGTGTAAATGATACGCCCATTATGCACAACAGAAGAGATCCCAGAGCAAGTCAGGGAAGACCGGAAGGCTCATTATGTTGCACATTACTGAATATGGTAGTTAATTAGGTCCAGCAATGCCTCGCTGTCAACCGGTTTTCGGAGAATTGCTTTCACACCGTATCGCTTGCAGCTTTCGCGTGTTTGGGCGCTGTCAATTGTAGTAATCACTATCGCCGGTATATTTCGCTTTTCTTGAGCAAACTTATGGAGAAGATCCAAACCATTCCTTAAGGGCAAGTCAATATCCAGCAAGAACAGATCATTACTAGAGGGGATGCTGTTGGACAAGAGCGACTCGGCAGTTCCGAAGGACTTAAATTCAAACCCCGCTGATTCAAGAAAAATCTCAAATGAACGCCTTACCGATATATCATTTTCTACAACATAGATCACCAGTCGAAACTACATCTTAATCAAGATCCAGTAAATAGAATGTTCATTCTATAAGTCTTCTCGTAATCGAGGCTTTCTAAACCGACCGCAAGGGATGCAGCAATCGTCGCGCACCCTGTTTCCGCCAGGCCAACTTTGCGTAATCGCGAAGTGTCTTGGTCAAGGACCTTCTCTTAGGCGATAATTCCGGCATTTCTTGCTATCGCTATCATTTCGGGGATTGACTTCACACCCAGTTTTTTTGTAATGCTCAGTTTGTGCAGTTGGACGGTATGCTCCGAAATGTTGAGTTTCCCCGCTGTTTGTTTGTTTAATAACCCGGCAATCAAATATCTTAAAACCTCGATCTCCCTGGGAGTGAGTGATTCCATTAATTTCTTAGCGGCACCCGTTTTCTCATTCTCTTCATTTAATCGCTCACTGAGTTGAATGGCTTCTGACACCGAGTCCAATAAATCTTCCTCTTTAAAAGGTTTCTCAAGAAAATTAATCGCTCCTTTTCGAATTGTATCCACACTAAGGGGCACACTTCCATTGGCCGTAATAAATATAATCGGCAAATGTTGTCCAAATTTTAATAGTTCGTCTTGAAGCATCGTACCCGATTTCCCTTCCAGGTTGATATCCAGGATGAGACAGCCTTTTCCCCGGTGTATTTCTCTGTCAAGAAATTCCTCTGCGCTCGAAAAGGTTTCAACGGGATAATTGTGGGCATTAAGAAGCGCGGCGAGTGATCTTCGAATGGAAGGGTCGTCGTCGATAACAAAAATAATATCACTCATGTATTTAGACCTTAACCTTCGGGAGACTGAAAGAAAACTTAGCCCCACCCCCTGGGACGTCCTCCGCCCAAATTTTCCCGAGGTGGTTTTCAATTAACGATTTGCATAGCGTCAGACCAATACCAAATCCATCCTTTTTTGTCGTCACGAAGGGCTTAAATAATTTCTCTTTTACCGAAGGGTCAAGACCATGGCCTGAATCTCGCACTGACACGATGGCGTCATTTGTATTCGATCTTAAAGCAACCTCCAGAGTTTTGTTTTGCGGGTCATTTTGCTCCATGGCCGAAATTGCATTCCTGATAAAATTCATCAGTACCTGCTGCAACTGAATCTTGTCACCAAGAACCAAAACAGAATCAACCTCGAACAAAACGTTAATCTTTATCCGTTGGCTTTTCGCGTCAGCCGCTGTAAGTTCAATGGTTTCATTGACGAGCGCATTAAGGCTGATGATCTCTCTGTCTGATGTCTCCGCTTTCATCAAACCTTTCACGCTGCGCATAAGTTTTGTTGCCCGATTTTCATCCTCAAGAATATTGTCAAACATTTGTGATGCCCGGTTCAAATCCAACTTTTCGGCTTGGATGAATTGTTTGCCCGCCTGTGCCGTTAACCTTATAGCGGCCAGCGGCTGGAACAGCTCATGCGACAGCGAGGCGGTTAATATTGACATTTTTGAAAGTCGATCAAGGTGTACCAACTCCCGATACATCCCGTCCGTCACGGACATTTTTTCTGTGATGGCTTTTTGTTTTTTATTAAGTCTGTATAGATAGAAGATCAGGAGCGTTTGGGATAAAATGAATGCAATTGTTCCCAAGATGTACCCTATATACAATTCAAGAAATGACATTTCCCTATTGTAGAATATAGCACTAGCAGGAATTACTTTTGATTTGGTCAGATGCCATCTTTCCAATTCTTTCCAGTCATACATATGCACGTAAAAATGACTTTCGTCTACTTCAAGGTTCTGAGGTCTCCCCCCATTCAATATTTGTCGGGCAACTCTGCCTGCCTCCTTTCCTAGATTGGTATAACTGAAAAAATTACCACCAATCCCACCTCGCCGCCCAAGGGCGGCATCCGTTAACGGAAAGACCGGGGCGGGGGAATTCTTGGATATCATTTCCAGCGCTTCGGGAGTCGAAAAAGGCACGCCCGCTCCGTCTAATAAGTAAGACGGAATAAATACGATACTATTCCGTGGTATAGTCCTTGCCATCCGAATTGTTGAATCCATACTTAAGTTCATGATAAACTTAAAAGTATGAGTGCGTTCGAATTCACTCTTACTTTGCCTCATGAGCGAGGTAAAATATGAGTCGAGCCGTGAAGTACCGCATATGACAATAACATCCTTATGATCGGGAAATAAATCAAGGGCATGCTTGATGGAATTTCTTGCCTGAATTTTAGCCAGGATTTCCTTTCCATTTTCAATTTTAAGGTCGCTGAGCGTTAGCCTTCCAGGCATATCAAAATCAACATTAATCCGGTCCAGATGCATTAAGGCGCTGCTCCCATATTTTGATAAAACATTGTTGACCCCAGGGCCAACGGTTATCAACAAATCGACTGTTAAAGTCCTTAGTTTAGTATTATATATAGAGATAATGGACTTTGGGTAATAATCATCGCTTGATCTGCCAATGTCGAGGTATTCAGTTATTATATTCACCGGATCGCCAGTACTGTTGTTGATGGTGCTATGCAAACCTGACAAGAACCTCTCGAACGCAGGAAGATTTGAACTAAACGCGCAAAAGACGACAACATTTTTTACTTTGTCTTGGGCCCCAGAGTTGAATGGAGTGAGTAATATTATCAAGAATAAAATCAACCGTACTCTCAAGCGTGAACGAGGGGTTTTATCCTGGAACATCCGCATTAAATTGTAAAGAACCTAATGGCAGTCAGCGACGGACGTTTTTTCATTGATGTAAGCTTGTAGGTGACCATGGGAGATGGCAGATCAAAATAGCAAAATTAATGGAAATCCATCAGAAAATTGCCCTGAACGGAGTATAATGGCTAAATGGCCATTGTCATTTTACGATCCTCGGATTTGAGGACTGGTCAAATCTGGCCAACTTGTAAAGATTTGCGTTGCTCGTTAGATTAGTCAGAATGTGATCATGCCCAACAAAAACGGTAGCTCTACGCCGTGAGTCGGGGCCTGTGACCTTAGCGATACCAAATAGAAGCAGGCCCACACCGGTGTCGCAATTTTGCGCTTCGAATTTCTTTGTGACCATTTCCGCCTCTTCTTCATCGGATTGTTGACAACAAATCGCCGAAATCTTTTGCCGCATTTGGGGAAGACCTTATGTTTGCCAACCAAATATTTGCCTCGCCTGAATCGTTAGCTTGTCCTTATTGAACTTTAAGTCCACAAACGAAACATGATTTTTATAAACCATATCAAGTATCAATTCGTCCTCATTGCTTTTCTACTGATTGGATTTGTCAGCCATTCTGCCAAGGGTCAGAAAGAAATTACATCCATTGATTTGTTGTCAGGGGGGATTTCTGAGATGCAATCATTTATTTCCAATGATACCATTGTCGTGTCTTACCGCGAACAAAAGAAACTTCTGCTACACAGAATTCTGCCCGATGGATCTCACGAAATGATTGACGCAGGGGATATTCTCAACTCCAGGCTCTGCGGCTATGAAGTGAATCAAGGAGACCAATATTTTTATTTTATCGAGTCGTTAAAGGGCAAAAAGTTCAGCTTGAACGCATTGCATTTTGCCCATGGGGAAATGAAAAGAGAGATCGTGAAGGGCCAGGTCGTCATTGAATCCCCGATCGTCGATGTTATCAATGATCACGGAGTGACCATCATTACTCATGATAAAGCGGCAAATTCCATCAAGCTTATTTCGGTAAACAAAAATAAAATTACAAACGAGGAACTTATTTCCCTGCCCAAGAATACGCAACCGAAAAGGACGGAAGAAATAGATGTGAATCAACCAGGCTATACGGGTTGGTTTTATCAAACTCCACATCACACTCAAATTTATGTCGATCAAGATTTTATCAGAGTCGCAGAAGATAATATTGACAACAGGAATATAACGGTCCATTCCTTTAATCGATTGACAAGGTCAACTAGTACCAAGAGTTTTTACGGCAATTTCGGCAATAAAATTAAGTCTGTTTTGACCGACTCCCTCTTGTTCAGTTTGGCTACCAGTAAAGAAAAATTTACCGTTTCCGTTTTCAACTTGGCGAACGGAGTCTTGATCACGCAGAAGGAAATGGCAAAAGAAAGGATGGCACCGGATCTAATGGTGTATTTTGATGAAGGCCGAAAACAGGAAAAATCGATGATCGAAACATTACAGCACACGATGAGTACATCTCCCTACGCGGAGGCGGCGATCCTGGCGCAAAAGATTTCACCTGGAAATTACAGTTTTACCTGGGGCACATTTTATGACGAGAGGGATGCCCGTACGAGTTTTGGGCCCAACCCCGTGTCCATGTTGATGGGAACAGCAAGGTTCGCTAGTAAACAACTCAGCGGCCGCCCAAGCATTAGCCGATATCTGTACGGCACCTATGTAAATAAGAGTATTGATCTAATGGGCAAGGGTAACGTGATTTTTAGAACTTTAGATGACTATGAGATCGGGTCGGAAAAGAAATACCTTCATTTTTGCAACTACGTTGTCAATGGCTCCCGTGAGGCAATTGCGTTTGTTGAAGACCTTCGATCAATGAAGCTTAGGGTAATTAAGTTTACTCTATAGGATTGAACAAGTCTCCACAGTGAAATGATTGGCTTTTTTTAGCGCCAGACCTAGGCTACCTGCATATTGTTGTGGCGGGCCGATAGCGGGTTATCATCGTTACATTGAACTGACAGGCGCATTCTCATTCCAAACCGACGTCGGCACGATGGATGACTTCACCGGCGGTTTCGCTGCCTTATTTAGGAAATGTTTTCGATGGATGAAGCTAATTTATTATCCAAACAGGCCTAGGAGCCAATTACTAATCACACCCGATGCTGGTAAAGGCAAATGAATCGATATAAGCAGGCAAAGGGGTTTGCTTATCGGATAAACCTTGGATGGCAAATAGCCCAACATATTTTGGTTTTATGTTCAAGTCGCGCTGCGCTGCTTCGTTAAAAGCAAAACTTTGGGTGGGGCTGGTGGTGTATAAAAACCGGAATGTCCTTCCTTTTTTTTCGATGCGAAGCGATGAATGACTAAGGTTACGGCGCACCAGGTTCTCTTTGTTTCTATCAACGGTGTAAAGTGGAATATGCCCGATCTCTTCAGGCTTGCCTAGATTTCCATTCTCCGATGATGCTACAATCTGAATGATAATCTCAGGTGCTTTTTCAAACCCACCAAAGAAGTCATTATAACTGATCGATAGCCTCACCACTTTTTGTGTGAACGTGGAATCTTCAGCAAGAATGATTCCGGCTTGCTGCCAGTTTTGAGTTGGAAAGAAATCAGACAAGTGCACTTCGGTGAGAAAGCAATCGGAATCGATCGGCCGCACGAGAAGGTTCCGTATGTGAGCGTTTCCACTTGGCCCTGGCCAGTTATCTCCTCTCAACGTAAACAGCGTAAGATGGCCAGCTTTTTCGGCTCGCTTGTTCCAGAAGGCGGTATCCAAATGATGAATAGTCCATCCCTTAATTTGAAGCGAGTCATTCACGGAATTAAAATGCTCAACAGTGCTGGCACCGGTTTTCCTTTTTGCCGCAGTGCGTAAAAGCCCCACAGCGGCAACGATGACCAAAAGGAGAGCGATAACAATACCATGCCTGACTTTGAATTTGAATTTGAATTGTTTTTCTACGGGAGACACCTTGACAAACGCGCGCTTGTATTCAAACCAGTACGGGTGATGGTCTTCGTTTTGCTTGCGCTGAATTTCATCGGTGGGCGATGCACCGAGCACATACCGGGCAAACGTATCGAGCGTGGCTACACTAGGGTTCTCTTTCTTTCCTTCTCCCCGTTTGAGCACGTGTGCGGAATAATTTTTGATACTCTTCACCCCAATCACAAGGCCGGTACTCTCCAGAATCTTGTTGGAAAGCAAGCGACTGTCAGTTTCGGAAAGTGGGGAAGAAAGCGGATACCCAAAGCACTTTTCGCAGGCTGCTTTGAACAAGTGCGTAAATACCAGATCATTCAGTTCCATTTCGTTTGAATGTCCAATTCCATCATGATTCCGCGCCAATTCAGGAAGGTTTCCGTGGCCGTTCCGCTGGCTCAGAACAAGCAGAAAGATATTGCGGCAGAAATATAAATCCCAAAGATTATGAAATTACTTTTTGTAGCGGCCGTAATTTTTCCCAGCATGACAGCAGGTGGGCAGAGTCTTCAGTTGCATTACGATTTCAGGCACAGCCTCTACCCCAAGCTGAACCCCTTAAATTTCCCCACCTTTACCTTTGAGTATTTTAAAAACCTGGATTCGACAAAAGGTTCATTCCTTATCAAAGTACAAACAGACCTGAGCGGAAAAAGCAATAATGTTGGTCAGGTATTCACCCAAATGACACGAACAATGCGCTTTTGGAAACCGCCAGTGCAATTGGCATTGTCTTATTCCGGTGGACTTGGAGTAACGCCTTCTTCCTACGGGTTTTACATAAATAACTCCCTGGCGGCAGGTGCCTCCTATCCGTTTCAATGGAGGGGAGCTTTTCTTGTAACCAATTTGCAACTGCGATACAATGCATTTGTTACCCCAAGTTATGATCCGCAATTCACGTTTTATTTTGGAAAGGGGTATGATCACTACAAACTCTTTTTTGCGGGGAGCTTTACATTTTGGACACAAAATAGAGACCAGGGGAATGTCACAACACAAGATTTGAAGGGCAAGATTTTTGAATTCTTTGGAGACCCTCAAATATGGTTCAGAATTCACAACGGTCTTTCGGTGGGGTCAAGGGTTTATTTGTACTACCATGTACTTACTGGCGATAACCAAGTTCAATTTTATCCAACAATCGGAATTAAAAGTCAATTTTAGTTTGGAGATGCTGCCCTCAAGAGCGAGTCCATTCTTTCGGGATTTGTTGGGAATTGGAAACGAGAAGTGAAACATCGAAATTTTAATGAATCTGATGTTTGTTCAGTTTTAATGCTGCTATGGTAGAAATGGCAAGTTGCTGTCAGTGCGATTTGATTTTGCTTCACTCGGCGCCATAGGCTGACTTCGCCAATAGCGGAACTGTCAAAAGTGCGTTAAAACGCGTCGGTTTTTTTTAGCAATCGCATTCTTGGCGAGTCACGCTCGCAGACGCAATATCGCTCATGCTGAAACTAACATTTATTATCTTCGTATTCGCAAACCAAACCGACATATGAAAACCATTCTGCTCGCAAGCTCGCTGGTAATGGCCACTTCGATCGCCTGGTCACAGCCCAGCACCATCCTGGATCAGTCCGGTCTGAAGGTGACCGTGGAGGGCAAGAAAATTGAAGAGGAAAAAAATCACGACCGGTGGGAGATATCAATCGTCGCCGAAAATTCATCCCCCACTGAAATCTTCTTCACTGGCCCCTACGGTGCGGCGGGGTCGCCCTACATCAAAATCGACGTCCCCAATAAGAAAGGTCTTTTCACCGTAGGTATCTTCGAGCTCCAGGGCGAACGCACGGACATGCTCACCAGCGACGGCTTGGCGGTGTATCGCGTTCCCCGCAACATTCGAAACGAAAAATTCAACACGCATGTCGACAGAGGTGCCACTCCGGAAATCAACGCGAAGATGTTGATCACACCGCATAATGTCACCGACTTCGACGTGCTGCGCGTCAACACCCTTGATGCGATGAATGGCTCGCGCCCTTTCCTTATCAGCGCAGCAAACTTAGGTAATCAGCAAAGCGATCCAGCACTAAAGTTTTTAAACTGGGACATGCAGCAAGTCGCAGCATCGGTCAACGGAACCCAGTTTAGCATTGCACCCAATGGCGACTTCACCAATGCCATGAGCTTCGGGTCGATCAATATGCTGGGATGGGACCGCTCAAAAATCACGGTGAGCATTGATGCGAATGGTTTTCTGATATATCGCAACGGCAACATTGGTGCAGCACAGGCGGTGCCGTCGTTGAATTTTGTAGGATGGGACGGTTACAACTACACGGCGCGCCTCGGCGTGGCGGCTAACTGCACCGTGGCAAACGGCCAGCGACTTTTGCCGGGCGAAATTCGTCGTTCGCGAAATGGCATCTACTCGCTAACCTTTCAAAACGACGGTAACCTTGTGCTCACCAACCATAACAACAACCTGGTGATTTGGTCCTCGGGCACCAACAACAAAAATGCCGCCAACTGCACCATGCAAGCTGATGGCAACCTGGTCATTAGTTCGGCAACGGGTCAGGCGCTTTGGTCGAGCTCGACCAGTGGGTCCAACGGGGCTTACCTGCTTGTGCAAGATGATGGAAACGTTGTCATCTACCGGACAGACGGCAACGGCGCGTGGTGTACAAGAACGAAAGGGCGATAAAACGTATTTCCTCGGGACTCGAGGCGCCAGGTGACGGCGCCGACCCCTGTTGAGGGCGGAATCGGCTTACCAATTTCACCGGGGCAAGAAGTTTTCACCAGTCAAACATTTTAGCTCCGTGCGATTTTAATTAATTTGAGGTTGGTTCCTATCATGGGCCCAATTTTAGAAATGTCGCCTTACTGCCGAAGCACTCTGCGACTGGGGCAAGTGTACGGTTGGTTACTCATGGCGTAGGGAATCCACCGGATTGGCACGTGCCGCTTTGATGGATTGATATCCCACGGTAAGCCAGGCAATAGCCACGACAGATACACCGGCAATCAAAAAAATAAATAAGTCAATTTCCACACGATAGGCGAATCCACTCAACCACTGAGATGACACCCACCAACCTCCCGCTGCCGCGGGTACAAAGGCGATGAACACCAGCATAATGAATTCGTTGGTCAAAGTCATGGAAAGCGAGCCCACTGATGCCCCCATCACTTTGCGTATGCCAATCTCTTTGGTGCGCTGTTCAGTTGTGAATGCAGCAAGGGCGAACAGGCCAAGGCAAGCAATGAAAATCGCCAAGCCCGAGAAAACACGTAACACCTGCCCCATCCTCTGTTCTGAACGAAAAAGTTTATCGAAATTTTCATCCAGAAAATTATATTCGAATGGCTCGGCGCCTGCATATTGCTTCCAAAGTTTTGAGGTGTTGTCAATTACTGTTTTGGCGTTGCCTTGATAGCGGACCATTAAGTTGCCCAACGATGATGGCCATAAAAAAATAGCTAGCGGCCGCACTTTGTCGCGGTAGCTTTCAACATTAAAATCTCTGGTAATGCCGATAACATGGGATGGGACTAAGACGCCATTGGGACTGTGCAGAATCTCTTGCCCCTCTGTTTTATCAAACCCAAATTCCTTTGCCGCTGTTTCGTTGAGGACTACCGCAGTGGAATCGGACGGAAAATCTTTTGAAAAATAACGACCATCCTTCATCTCAAACTTCAACACCTCTTGAAAGTCAAAATCGGCTTGGTACACTCCGACAAAATGATCTCCCGCTGATCTGGCGGAGCGCATCACCCCAGGACTGTACACCCCTGGAAATTTGTTGACGGTAAAACTGACTTTTGAGACACCGGCTTGACGAACGAGTGCCTGGCGAAAGGCCTCCCCATTTTTTCCAAGCCGCATCCCAGCTTCGATCACCAGTACATTTTTCTTGTCCATGCCCATTTGCTGTCGTTGCAAGAAATTGATTTGAGTATAAACGACTGAAGTGACGATGATGAGAAAAATAGAAATAGCAAATTGAAACACCACCAATGTGCTCCGCATGCCTTTGCTCTTGAGCCCTGGCGTCACTTTGCCCTTTAAGACTTCAACTGCATTAAATGAGGTTAGATAAAATGCCGGATAACTCCCTGCCAGCAAACCGACAATCAGCAACATCAGACCAACACCCAAAATAAATTCGCCATCCAGCAAATGGGTTGTGGACAGTTCTTTTCCAGAAAGCATATTGAAAGCAGGCAGAAGAAAATAGCACAGCACAACGGCCAAGACTACGGCCAATAAACTGTGTAGCATCGACTCGGCAAGAAATTGACCGATCATCTGGCTACGAAGCGATCCCAACGTTTTGCGCAAGCCTACTTCCTTGGCACGACTGGCCGATTGGGCGGTGGACATGTTCATGAAATTGATGCAGCCGATAGCCACAATAAAAATGCCTATGCCCCCAAAGACATAGATGTACACCAGGCTTCCACCGGGCTCTATATCCACTTGTGACGTTGACCTCAAATGGATGTCAGTAATTTTTGTTGTGTAGTAACTATAAACGCCACCCTTTTTGCGAAATTCTTCCATGCTGTTGCCCAAAAATTGCTGCACTTCAGGGGCCACATATTTAGTCACGATGTTTTCCAATCTTTTTTCAACAGCAGAAACCGATGTGTTCTTTCGCAATAAAAAATAAGTGAATACACCACTGTTAAGCCATGCGTTTACTTTGAAGTAATTATCGGGCCCAGCAGCGGAAATCAATACATCAAAACTAAAATGTGAATTACTTGGGCAATCGGCTACGACCCCTGTTATTTTATAGGGCACCTTGTCTTCCCCCTCGCCCATAAGGATTAATTTCTCACGTGGGTTGTCATCACCGAAATATTTGCGTGCTGTCTTCTGGGTAAGCACTATTGAATTAGGCTCTTTTAAGGCGGTTTTGGCATTGCCTGAAATAAGTCTAAAAGAAAAGAAATCAAAAAAATTGCTTTCGGTAAAAAGCACTTTATCCTCAGTAAATGCTTTTTCCCCATATCGAAAGACCGGTTTCCCCCAGCGATGCATTCGGAGCGTAGATTCCACTTCAGGTATTTCTGACATCATCGCATCAGCCAGGGGCGGGCAAAGGGAGGCACTGCGCAAATCCCGTTCGCCAAACTTATTGTGCAGCCCCACTTGATAAATCCGATCGGCATTGGTATGGAAACGATCGTAACTAAATTCATCAATTATATACAAAGCAATAAGTAAACAAGCCGTGATGCCAGTGGTCAGACCCAATATGATGAGGCTCGCAAAAAACTTTCGCTTAACTAAGTTGCGGGTGGAGATGGTGAAATAGCTTTTAAGCATGCCCGATGTTTTTAGTTGTCAGCCTTTAAAGCCATTTCTGTGAGCCTCACCCCCCTGGGAATGGCCCATGCGTGAGCACCGAGAGAATGGGGGCGCAAGGGAAGCAGCACAAAGTAAGACATATGACATAATTTATTTCAGCGGCGAATATATTGATGGTTCATGAAAATCGGAACGGCTTGGCTGCAGTACTTCATCATCAATCATTTTTGAGGGGTTATCGAGTCACCGCTTTTTAATTTCTCCCGTTTACTTGTCGCATCAAATTAAGGGACCCCTTGACTATTCCGTACTTACTGTTTCTGCTGCCGCATTTAGCCTTAGCGTTATTTTATCTCAAAAGATATCCTAGTCTTTAAACCCTGGGTCGGCAGTTAGGAAGGCGGCCGCTTTGTTACCGATTCAATGACAGATTGAAGATTAGTTGAGGAATTCTTAAGGAAAGTGATCAATATTTGCTCCTCTGTGGTGAGGTTAAAGCTTTCGGTTTGAGCCACCAATGATATTACCTCCCTTAGGGGTTCTTTAAGCAAATTTCCTGTAATCGACGAGTATTGCTCAAGAGCGAATCTTTTTTTCTGCAAATCCTGAGATCGTGCTGAAATAATTCTCTCTAAATTATTGTTAATGAGTTTCAGCTGTTCCGCTTGTGTTTCCATTTCCTCTTTTTGAATTCCCAGGTTCCTAAGGTCACGAATCAACCTTCGAATTAGAATGACAATAACCAGTAGAATCATCGTGATAACAAATACTACAATGACAAGAATGATGTTTCTTTTCTTTTCTTTCTCAATGATTGAGCTTTGCAAATTAATCCCCATCTTCTGTATTTCTTTCTCTTGAGTAAGTATGGTTAAATTTGGGTCTGCGGCAGCGTTATTAATAAAATCATATCATTAGTGTCCATTAAAAATATTAAAAACGTTCTTTGAAGTCTTGATTTACAGGGTTTTAGGCTCTTAAAATGACGGTGACGACTTGAGTCATAGATTCGAAAGAAAATCGAATCTATG
>Ga0075019_10000084_pt1 | contig 51344 bp, 39 predicted proteins | sample ColStrG_CSR_2013_FD_71473 | JGI IMG/M metagenome (GOLD analysis project Ga0075019, IMG submission 71473) | Freshwater sediment microbial communities in response to fracking from Pennsylvania, USA - Cold Stream Run_MetaG_CSR_2013 | ecosystem: Environmental > Aquatic > Freshwater > Creek >...
TTTTTATTTAATAAAATAATATATAAAATATCAAATAGGGCTACAGAAATATAAAGGATTATAAGGAAATAATTATCGGGGTATTTGGTTAAGAACATTATGCTAATAAGACCGGTTCCCAAAAATTTGCTCCAGGCAGTAACCTTAGAATACCCATTAAATCCAGGTACAAATAATAAATACAGGAAGGAAATGGACATGACAAGATTGATCATATAGCCTGTTAAAGGAGCTAGCGGTAAATCGTATTGCAACATGAAAGTGCATTGCGAAAGGAAGGAAATGATAATACCGGCAATCACAAAGAAATGAGCGTTTTTTATAAAAAAACTAATCATCATCTGCTTATAGCCAAACCGGAAAAGCGAATAAAATATAAAGCAATCACAAAGCAACCAAGCCCAATAGGCAATAACCAATAGTTTTCCCATATCGGGAACAAAAAACAAACAGGCGGCAATTTCCCAGCCGAAATTTAATAGGACAGCAGCTACCGGAATATTCACCATTTTCTTGCGGATAATATCCAGAATAGTATCAATATAACAAACCAACCATAATACGCATCCGGTAAAAAACAGGGCTACCTGCCAACCATTATACTTTTGAAAATCCAGCCATGGGTGGGGTTCTTTTAAATATTGAAAAATGGTAGGGGCTAAAGGATGCATAGTTTTTAATTTATTTTGATTTAAGTAGGGTGGATTTCCAAAATTTTATTTCCATTATTTATAAAAAGTATTTATTTAATTTTTGGAAAATAATTAGGTAAAGGGGTAAATTATTATTTAAAAAAAATAAAACCTTATCCTTTTGATTTACTCTGGGGCGATCCTTTTTTGAATAAGGAAATAATGGCTTGAATAAGACGAATCCACCAAGGAATTTCTTCCTTCCATTTTAAACCCTTCCTATATCGATTATAATCATGCTGGCGTATAAAACTAAACATCCAGGGCTCGTGTAAATCCCAAATTTTACATAGGGGGTGGTTTTCTCCGGAAGCCTGGATTATATTGTTAACGGCTCTTCTTGCGGCCTCATTGGCTCCTTCCATGGTGGCCAAATCGGTATTGGTTCTCACATAATCCGAAGCGAAATAAAGATTATTCAACCAGCTAAAGGAATTGGGTCGTAATCGCCAGGTATCCACCTTATTGACCAATAAGGGCTCCCTATTGGTTTTTGGGGTTCCATTTTCAAAAATAATATCCCGGTCTATAAAGGCCGTATGAACCATATCATCCCGTAATAGAGGAACTCCATTCTGTACCAGGGCATGCTTCATTTGGGTCCAGACTTCTTTTTTTATCTCCTCTTCGGTACATTGTCTGGCTGTTTTTTTAATTTTAACGGATTGTCCATTTACATGGCTATCATATTCCAAAACCCCTAAGGAATCCCAATCAGATACATCGACCGACAAGACCGATTTAACTTTTCCATCGGCCAAGGTGGTGATATCAAAATTTCTCCAAAACTGCACCTGTGAAATAGCGGTAATGGCCCAGGGACTATCCGGAAATATAATATGTCCCTGATTTAGGTTTACCACTTCCTGAAGAAAAAATTGGATCCCATTCATCCAGGCCACATCCCTGGAAAGTTCAACAATTCCAATCAAAGCCGGATCTGCCTGCATGATAGCAGCCTTTCCTATGGTCTCCGAAATCACATCATCGATGGAAGTCTCCGCATTTTTTAGCAGGGCATTTTTAAGAATTTCGTTGGTGAAATCCATAATACTTTGTCCTTTAAGAATATCTCCAATAAGGAGTTTTGCGGCAACTTCTACCGGGACCGCCATTAAATAATAATCGGCGGTTAATTTTTCACTGGATTCCAATTGAATATTATTCCAGGTATAATAGGATCCTTCCTGAGGGATCACCTTGGAAACATGGATGCCGGTAATCGATTTCTTGGTTATATCACAATCTATTTGAGTAACCTCCGATAGGAAATGATATTGAACTCCCTTGCTTATCAAATAATTCAGCCAGGGATTTAACCATCTTTCGGTGGTAGGTCCATCCAATATCCGGTCGGTGGCTATGGATGGATTGGCCATATTAAATAATAACTGGAGAAATATATCTCCTCCTGTTTTTGTACTGGCCGATTTTGCTTTTGCGGCAACCAGGGTTCGGGTAAGGCCTTTCGCTAATAAATCCTGATAAGCCTTGCTGCGACCTTCTGCTTCGGTAAACTCCCACCAACCCAGGCGTTCGAAATTATTTTCCCTCCTCTCCCGGCAACTGGATACTAGCCACCATATTTTACTTATAAATAAACTTTTATCTTCCTCCGTTAAGCCCGTATCCATATGAAAGGCATTGATCATCATTTCAAAATCCTTAAAGGATTTTGGAAACCGGTCAGGCAGAATAATAGGCTCCCTACCTACCCGGCTCATCATCACATAAGGTGCAGGAACTAAATTATCAAACACCCCATTTTTATTCCCTGGATAGGGAATTCTTTTCATGGTATCGATTACGTGTTTATAAAATCCCGGAAAAAAGCGGAATCCATGTTCTCCGGGTAATGGATTTTTTGAGGAAGGATCGTCCGGATCAATGACCGGAACACTCCTGGCTTTTCCCCCGGGAATATTGGGATGTTTTTCATAGACATGAACTTCAAATCCTCTTTCTATTAATTCATGAGCGGCGCTCATTCCGGCCACTCCGCCACCCATAATAATTACCTTCTTTTTGGTCATAAATCCTAGGGTAAATAGTTAAGTTTTTTTGGTATTTTATTTAAAAACAATTATTTAAATATAAAGAATGAGAATTACTATCACAAGGGAAAATGAATCCTAAATGAAGCCCGCCCTTTCCGTTTCTTGCATACGTGGATCCGGAAGCAGGACACAAAAAGGAAAAAATGCCGGAAATAATTTTTTGGTCCTCTGTAAAAGACTCGTTATGAGCCCTGGAGTTAAAAGATATTTCTTATCTTTTCTTAGTGCTTCTATTATAAAATTCAGGGAATTTCACCTCAAGAATTGCGGGAAAAGTGAAATTCTCATAATACGTTTCCAATTACCTTGTTAACTAAGGAGGAATCTTAATCCTTAAAGCATTTTTATAAACCTCGTATTCCCAATAACTTGAATTATGGAGAACCTATCCGTGGAAAAGGAAAAAGTGAGAATCCTTTTTTTAGCCTCAGAACCTCTTGATGCCCCTAATATTCGGTTGGGCAAGGAGCTTCAGGAAATTCGAAGCAGGATTAAGTCTAAAGCCGAATTCTTTGAACTCTCCGACTGGCAGGCCGTACGGGCCGAAGATGTTCAACAAACGATCTTAAACTTTAAGCCCCATATTGTCCATTTTTCAGGCCATGGACTTAATAGCGGGGAAATCTGTTTTGAAAACGATAAGGGGGAATCTCAAACCATTCCTCCGGAGGCTCTGGCTTCCTTATTTGGATTAGTCACAGATTATGTAAAATGTGTCATTATTAATACCTGTTTTTCGGAAGTCCAGGCCAAGGCCATTTCCAAAAATGTTCCTATTGTTATTGGCACACATAAGGAAATTTCCGATAATGCAGCCATTCAGTTCTCGACAGGATTTTATACGGCCCTGGATCCCGATATTTCCCAGAAAAGCCTTAAAAGAGCTTTTGAAAGCGGCTGTATTGCCATTCAATTTGATAATCTGGCAGAAAACCTAACCCCCGTTATTATGGAGGGGGCTCCGGAAATTCGTTTTTCATCGGAAGTGGATTCCGCTTTTCTTACGGTAAAATGGTCGGAAGGCTATGCTTTTGAGGCTTTGCAAAGAGGATTAACCCTGACTGGAATTAAAATGGGGGTTCCTGAACCGGTAGTGAATAAAATTCTCCAGGATAAAATTCAAAAGGTAAAAAATCACCAAGATGGGATTAGGGAATACGAAATGCATTTGAAGAAAATTTTAATGGATGAGTATCCCCTATCGGAAGTGTCTTCGATTGCTTTGGTGCATTTGCAAAATGGATTAGAATTAACCGACGAAGAGGCTGCCCAAATTAAAAACCGGGTACTTTCCGATCCCAATTTGAATGTATCCGAAAAATGGTACGATAGAGGGTTTGGACAGGAAATTATTAAGAACCTGGACCAGGCTATAGAATATTATAGCAATGCTATTCGGGAAACTCCGGAATTTTCCGGGGCTTATTACCGTAGAGGGATTTGTTATGATGCATTGGAAAGAATCGATTTGGCAATGGAAGATTTCACCAAAGCCCTTGAAATTAATTCGAAATGGAATAACAATACTGCCAGCAAGGCATATTATAATAGGGCTCGTTCCAGAGATACCCTCAAGCCGGACGATCCCGTTAAAAGGAAAGAACTAAGATTATTATCCCTTTCCGATTGGACCAAGAGCCTTGAACTTGATGCGACGGACCCCGAGGCCTATTTTGGTAGAGGGCTGGTTCTAGCCGATTTAGGGGATCATGAAAAAGCCATTGCCGATTATAAAAAGGCGTATAATCTGAGCTTGGATACGAAAAGGAAGATCATTTTTGCCGAAAGTATTGAAAAGTCTTATAGGGTTCTGAACAATCCGGAAGAGGCCTTGAATTGGAAAAAAATTCAGTCCATGGATCCCAACCTGAATCTAAATTAAACACGGCATATGAAATTGATTCAATTAAAAACAGCTTCCGGCAGGGATATCCTGGTTGAGGTACAGGATGGGGTCAATCCCTCGAATGCCGTACGGGGCCTGGATACGGATAGAGGGGTGGTCCAAAAAGTGGAAGAAACCTATGAATCGGCTTTAGAACCTCTTCAGGATATATCCAATGGGGTTATAGATTGTATTAAACATATAGCCCATGCTCCGGAAGAAATTAAAGTGGAATTATCTTTGAAATTTTCTGCAAATGCCGGGGTTATTTTAACCAGCATGGCTGCCGAAGCGAACTTTAAAATCACTTTGGTATGGAAAAACGAGAAGCCAGGAAATCCCCTTCCTAATCCTGCATAAGCGGATCATAAACTAGAACTTAAAATAGTTCTTTGCATTAAAATAACTTATATCCTGGATTATCTTCCCTATCCAATTAAGGTCATAAGGAAGTTCCCCATTTTCCATATCCCTTGCAAAAAGATTACAAAGTATGCGTCTAAAGTATTCATGCCTTGGAAAGGATAAAAAGCTGCGGGAATCGGTTAGCATGCCTACCATTCGACTAATCAATCCCAGGTTGGATAAGGTATTCAGCTGACGGGTCATCCCATCCTTCTGGTCCAGAAACCACCAGGCCGAACCAAATTGCATTTTTCCGGCAAAAGAACCATCGTTAAAATTTCCGACCATCGATGCAATTACCTCATTATCCGATGGGTTCAAATTATAGACAATAGTTTTGGCCAATTTATTTTCTGAATCCAAGGAATTGAAAAACCGGGATAGACTTTCGGCTTGAGACCAGTCGCCAATGGAATCAAATCCTGAGTCGGGTCCAATCGAACGAAATGCTTTGGAACTATTATTTCGCAAGGCTCCTAAATGGAATTGTTGAACCCAACCTTTTTCATGATCCCAAATGGCAAAATGGTATAATAAAGCAGATTTGATTTCCTCAATTTCTCCCTTGTCCAATTCCTGGGTTCGACGTATTTTTTTAAATATTTTTTCCAGGCTAGTTTCGGTAAATTCCTTGAAATACATTCTTTCTAAACCATGATCGGAAAGGGAACATCCGTTTTGGTCAAAATAATCATGACGGAGTTTAAGGGCTTCCAGGTATTTCGTAAAGGATTGGATTTCCCTACCGGTTAGGATTTCCATTTTATCGATATAAGCATTTAAAGGTATTACCGATTCGGCCTGCATGGATTTATCCGGCCGGAAGGTGGGCAAAATTTTAACACCATACCCATCTCTATGGATTCTTTGATGCGAAGCCAAGGTATCGAGGGGATCGTCGGTGGTACAAATAAGTTCTACATTTTTTCCTTGAATAAGGTTTCTAACCGAGAAGGAAGGCGTCTGAAGCATTTTCCCACAGGCTTCATAAATCTTTCTGGCATTTAATGGAGACAGGATTTCATGAATGCCAAAATACCGCTGCAATTCCAAATGAGTCCAATGGTATAGGGGGTTTCGCAGGGTATAAGGAACCGTTTCTGCCCATTTCTCAAATTTCTCCTCGTCCGGGCGGTTTCCCGTGATAAATTCTTCTCCTACCCCATTGGTTCGCATAGCCCTCCATTTATAATGATCCCCTTTTAACCAGATTTCGGTAAGGTTCTTAAAATGGATATCCCCGGCTATTTCTTCGGGCGGTAAATGGCCATGATAATCGATTATAGGCAAATCACGGGCAAATTCATGGTACAAGCGGATAGCCGATTCCGATTCCAATAAAAAATTTTCCTCTAAAAATACTTTTCTCATAGGGATCAAGGTTTTTAAATATACCAATTTCTCGTTTTGGTTAGATTGGACTTTGATGGGAAGGTCATTTTCATCATTTTTGATTAAAGCAAAAAAAACCTATTGAGATGAATCCTTTTAATGATATGGATATTCAAAAAATTAGAGAGGAAACCCAAGGAACCAGCCATTTCATTCATTTCAATAATGCCGGCTCCTCCTTTCCCCATGATTCGGTTTTGGAAACCGTAATACATTATACCCGGCAAGAAGCCATCACTGGGGGATATGAAATGGAAGCGCAATATGCTGCCCCCTTGGAAAAAGTATATGATACCCTGGCCAAATTTATCCATGCAGAAAGGGATGAAATTGCCTTGGCAGAAAATGCCAGCATGGCCTGGAGTATCGCGTTTCATGGAATGCACTTTGAAAAAGGAGACGAAATTATAACCAGTGAAATGGAATATGCCACCAGTCTTCTTGCCTTAATACAAGCCAGAAAGGAACTTGGGGTGGAAATTAGGGTAATTATGAATGATAAGGAGGGAAATTTCCCTCTTACTGACCTGGAAAAGGCTATCAATCCCAAAACGAAACTCATCGCCGTTACCCAAATTGGTTCTGGGGCGGCCGGGGTGCTACCTGTTCAGGAAATTGGAAAATTGGCAAAAAAATATGGGATCCCCTATTTACTGGATGCCTGCCAGGCGGCAGGGCAGGTCCCCATAAATGTTAAGGAAATTGGTTGCGATTTTCTATCCATCACCGGTAGGAAATACCTGCGGGCACCAAGAGGAACAGGCTTTTTATTTGCAAAAAAGGAGTTTCAGGATAAAATACGGGTCCGTTTTATGGATGGCCATTCGGTCGAATGGGTAACGGAATGCAATTATCAATTAAGGGAGGGGGCCAGGCGCTTTGAATTATATGAGAAAAACCGCGCCTTGGTTTTGGGATTGGGAAGGGCTGTGGAATATGCTATGGAAATTGGGATGGATAGAATTTGGAACCGGGTTCAGTACCTTGCTTCGGCATTAAGAAAAGAATTACGAAACATACCGGGGGTAGAGGTATTGGATTCAGGAAAAACGCAATGTGGCATAGTTACCTTTTCTATGGAAGGTTTTTCCAGTTTTGATATAAAGAATTTTCTAAACCAGCACCGTATTCTTGTTTCGGTTTCCCAGCAACGATCTACCTTGTTTTATATGAATGAAAAACAAAAGGAAACCCTGGTAAGGGCCTCCATACATTATTATAATACGGAGGAAGAAATCAAAAGCTTTAGTCAGGCGCTTTACCTATTAAAGGAAACGCTTACCCAGAGTATAAAGACCGGGCATTAAAAAATCCTCCCCTTTAAAATTTATTGGGATTATTATTAGGATTTCCTTAATTTAAAAGGAATTCCGGGTATAAAATTCAAAAATCTTGACCAGTAGGGCCATTTTTGAAAACCGGCAAATTCCATATACTATGAAAGATTCAAGGAGATCCTTTTTAAAAAAAGCGGGAATGGCCAGTGCAGGTCTATTTCTATCCAAATCCGGTATTTCGGCAAAATCCTATAGGCGAATACTTGGTTCCAATGACCGGGTTCGGGTTGGCGTTATTGGCTTTTCCGACCGTCATCGCTCCTCCCATTTACCTAGTTTCATGAACCATTATAAGGAATTGAATTTTGAGGTGGTTGGGGTTTCGGATATATGGAATAAACGAAGAGAGGAAGGGGCCGGCATTTGGTCAGAAAAAATGGGCCATAAAGTGAAGCCCTTTCGAAATAATGAGGAGCTTTACGATAGTAAAACCGTCGATGCGGTTTTTATTAGTACTGCCGATTTTCAGCATGCCCGCCATGCGATAGAAGCCGTCGAGGCAGGTTGCGATGCCTATGTGGAAAAACCCTTTGCCGAAACCATGGAAGACAATAAGGCTGCCCTTAAAGCCATAAAAGCTTCTGGTAAAATTGTCCAGATAGGATCTCAAAGGCGATCGGGCGATAATTATCAAGCGGCTGCAGAATTTATCCGTTCCGGTAAGTTTGGCCCCATTACCATGGTAGAACTTACCTGGAATGTAAACCAGCCAGGAAGGTGGAGAAGACCTGAATTATTGCGCATTCTAAAAGAAGAAGATACGGACTGGAAACGATTTATTCTGAACCGGCCCTATGAAGCATTTAACCCCCGCATTTATCTGGAATACCGATTGTTCTGGCCCTATTCTTCCGGATTGCCAGGTCAATGGATGAGCCATCAAATTGATACCGTACATTGGTTTACCGGATTAAGGCATCCTCGTTCTGTGGTGGCCAATGGGGGTATTTATATGTGGAAGGATGGTAGGAGGAACTGGGATACCCTGACAGCCGTATTTGATTATGGTCCGGCCAATGACCCCAATTCCGGTTTCCAGGTAAGCTTTGCCTCCCGGATGCATAATGGGGATGAACACCCCTCCGAAATTTATTATTCCAATGGGGGGGAATTAAACCTAATTACCAATAAGGTAAGTCCAGAGGGAGGCTTAACCGAAAAAATGGCTTCGGCTATGAATATGAAGGCCAATCTTCTCCCCCTGGTAAACCTCGAAAATTCTACAGGACCTGTTATTGCTTCCGCCAATACGGGCGGAGATATTCTTACTTCCAACCATGTCCGAAATTGGATGGAATGCGTCCGAAGCCGAAAAGAGCCTCATGCTCCGGTAGAAGCCGGATATAGCCATTCTATTGCCAATATGATGACCACAGCGGCCATTCATACCGGGTATAAAGCGTATTTCGACGAGGAAAACCAAGAGGTTATGGCCGGAGGAAAAGTCTTTAAATATTCCTGATTATGCATGGTTTTTCCTTTTTACAAATCCTTTTCTGGGTACTCCTGGCTTTTCCGGTTGGAAAGGATCCGGATTGGGTAGAGGTACAAATGGTGAACCATAAAAAGGAGATATCGATCCGAATTGGAGGAAGGGATTTTACCCGCTTTTTATACCCCGATAGCCTGGAAAAACCTGTTTTATTTCCTATACTGGATGCCTCGGGAAGCGAAGTCACCCGGGGCTTTCCACTGGCACCCAGGCCCCACGATCCTACCGATCACCCCCATCATATCGGTTTATGGTTTAATTTTGAGAGTGTGAATGGTTTGGACTTTTGGAATAATTCCTACGCAATTCCTTCTGATAAAAAAAGTCATTATGGCTGGATACGAACCGATAAAATACTTAAAATTAAAAGTGGAAAAACCGGCCTTCTGGATTATCATGCCCTTTGGACCAATCTGGCACGACAAACCCTTTTAGAAGAATTTACTCATTTTGCATTTTCCGGAAAGGAAGGTTTAAGAATAATCGATCGAACCACCACCTTAACTGCCCGGGAAGAAGTACAGTTTAACGATGCCAAAGATGGCTTATTAGGTATCCGAATGGCGCATGAACTGCAAATCCCTACCCGGGAAGATCAAAGCTTTACCGATTCCAAAGGCATTATAACGGTAGTGAAAGGAGGTACTGATACGATGGCCAAAGGAAATTACCTGACCAGTGAGAATAAGAAGGGAAATGATGCATGGGGAACCCGGGCCCGATGGTGTATGGCCTATGGTAAATTAGGAAATGATTCTGTAGCCCTCATTATTTTGGATCATCCCCGAAACCCAAATTATCCTACCTTCTGGCATGCCAGGGGATATGGTTTATTTTCGGCCAATCCTTTGGGGGAGAAAATCTTTACCAATGGAAAATCTCAAAAGAATTTTCATTTACATGAGGGAGAAAAAATCTCTTTTCATTATCGAATTATCGTGATGAATGGAAAGAAGATACCTGAACCGGAAAATATTAACCGGCTTTCCGATGAATTTGCCTCTCAATAGGGCCAAGATCAATGCAGGGTTCTAATTTTTATACTCCTAAAAAACACCTCGTTTCCATGATCCTGTAAAAGGATATGCCCCATTTTTGCCTCCCCAAAATTTGGCCAGATTTTATATTTACTTAAGGCTACCAGGTCTTTATACTCCTTGGACCCACGAACATATTCCAATACCTTAATGCCATTTAAATAATGCTCCACTTTATTATTAGGCAACACGACAATTCTTCCATAATTCCATGCACCAATAGGACGGATAAATCGCTTTTGTTTATTAGATGGGATTAAATCATATAAGGAAGCCAGGGTTCTGTCGCCATTTCTTCCCAGTTTTGCATCCGGATGTAATTCATCGTCCAAAACCTGGTATTCTAGCCCAATGGACGAACCGGTAGTCTTCTCGGAAAGGGTAACAAAGTATTTTACTCCTGAATTGGCTCCAGGAGTCAGCTTAAATTCAAAGGATAAATCAAAAGAGGAATAGAGAGAATCGGTTACGATATCCCCCCCGCCCGATACTTCCTTCCCTTCGGAAGGTAAAACATGCAGGGTACCGTCGGCATAAAGCCAGCCTTTCGATGGAAAGGTATTCAGGGTAGCGCCTATCCAGCCCTTTGGCGAATGTCCATCGTAAAGAAGTTTCCAACCCGCGGCCATTTCATCTTGCGACAAGGCGTTTGGATGGTAATCCAGAACATAGATATTTTTAGGAAAGGGCTTAAACTCCGGGTTTAAGGTCTCTAGACGGATATTTTTAAAATAAACCCTATTGCCGGCAGCCTCAGGGCTTTGAAGGGCATGAACCTGTAGGCCAATAAATCCTGACTTGTCCAGGGTATCGATCACATCGGCAACGGCCACCCCATTAATCCAGGTTCTCATTTCATCTCCAATGCATTCTATACGAAAATGATTATAGCCCCCTAGTTTAAAAGCTTCCTTAGCACCAGCATTTAAATCGACCGGGTAAAGCCAATCCCTCCTACCCTCATCATAAATTCCTCCGGACCATTTTCTCGTGGAAGGATCAATTTCACATTGATGACCGAAAACCTTGCCCAAACCCTTATTTGCCAAAGAATCAAAATGACTTCGTACCTGAATGCCTGAATTCCCCAAAGCACTTTCCATTTTTACATCCAGTTCCAAAACAAAATCGCCGTATTCCTTTTCGGTTACAAGAAAAGTGTTTCCGGAATTCGGAACCGCTTTTCCCACTATTACCCCTTTATCGACGGAAAATTCGGCTTTCCCGGCTAAAACCTTCCAGCCTTTCAGGGTTTTACCATCAAAAAGGGTTTCTTTTTTTTGGGAAAAAGCCAGATTTGAAAGAACCAGGACTTGAATTACCAGTAAAAAGGAAATTTTATAAAATAAGGAACGCATAGGGCAGGAATAAAATGATGTAAAAACTCTTTAATAGCCCCAATCCTGTAAAACTTTCAAGTCCGCCTTGGCTGCCTCCATAGGCGTCAGGGATTGATAGGATTCCTGTTCTAAAATAAACTCGGTAGTGCCACCTAATTTTTTAAACGTATCCATGATTTCTTTTACCGGGATAAGACCCGTTCCTAATACCGTGCTATCATAACCATCCGACATTTCCCCGTTTCCCGACGATTTTATTTCATCCTTGACGTGCATACTGGTAAAACGACCGGGGTATTTTTTTAGAATATCCAGTGGCTTTCCACCTACTCCATACATATTTCCGATATCAATTTGCTGAATAACTAAATGAGGGTCCGTATGATCCAAAATAATATCATACACCAATTTCCCATCCAAAGAATTTGAAAATTCAAAATTATGGTTATGGTACCCGAATTTCAATCCTGATTTTTTACAAAGCTCACCGGAATGGTTGAATATTTCAAGAAAGCCTAATAATCCATCATAATCCTTTCTCAAACCTTCGTCCAACCAAGGGCTTATTACATATTTCTGACCCATGATAGCGGCATCTTCTACGGTCTTTTTCCATACATCGGTAAACTCCCCTTTTGTTTTATCCCAATGCTGTATAGTCAAAACCGTATGACCGCTGGGCATGGTCAAACCCAGATCATCGATAATTTTCCTAAATTCTTTGGGTGTATAACCATAAAATTTGCCGTTCACATAATTGGCATGCTCTACATGTTTATAACCCATTTCAGCAATCCCTTTCAGGGTTTCTAAAGGGTTTTTTCGCATATCATCCCGAACGGTGTATAATTGAATACCCATTAAGGAAGATTTTACCGGAAAAAGGTCAAATTCTGGTTTATAGAATACGGAACCAGCAAGGGCTAAGCTGGAATTTTTCAGGAAGGTACGGCGGGATAAAGACATGGTATTACGATTTATGGATAGGTAAAAGGTTTTATGCTATCCTAAATCTAAAAAAAAAATGGGGTTTACCAGGAAGAATTATGAAAAAGAATAGGCTTATGGATCCGCTCTATTCGCCCCTTTCATGGATTGGAAAGCGCTTCCAATTTTTTCTTCTTCATCTGCATTTGGTGAAGAATGGTATCCTCATAATCCGTTTTTAATTCGATCGATTTACTTACCAAAACCAACATTTCAAGGCCCATTAAAAACAGGAACCAAATGATCCAGACAATCAATGCCACGGTTGAATTGGAGATTAATCGAAACATTACATTCAATTCATCCAGGAATCCAATTTTAGACTTCAATTCGGTTTCCAATTCCTGACGAATATTTAATAATTTATTTTCCCTTTCCAGTTTTTCCTTCTTTAGATTCTCAATTTTTTGATTCAGGGTGGGAATAAGGGCTTGTTTGGGATTGGGGATATTCAGGGTCACTACCGAGGTCGAATTAATTATCTTCTCCTGGCTGATTATATTTCCCGAAGGATCCTTGGAGGTTTCGGTAACCTTCTGAGGAATATTTTGGGTAGAAATACTTTTTATGAGGGGTTTTTCGGAAACCTCATCTATGGTTCTTACCCTTTCGGAGTCAATTTTCAAAATCTCGGCGTTCTCAGCCGCAATCAGACTTCGTAATTCCTCCGATTTAGCCGGGAGAATTTTTTGAACCTTTTCTTCCACATAGGGAATTTTCTCCAATTCAATATCCTGTTTAAAAATAATCTGGTCAATAATGATGGATCCAATAATGGCCATTAAAAAGGCAATTAATCCCCTGGCAAAATAGAGAAGCCGATTAGGGGTAATCGACATGATAATTTGTCTTTCAATCTGAATGACGATCACTACCATGATTGCCGCACCCGCGATACAGGCAAAGGTATTTCCAAACAAATATCGCTTGGTAAATACAAATCCTATAAAGGCCCATAAAATCGAAACGATTAAAATCGCAGAGGTATATCGCTTTACCGATTTGGCACTTACCTCCGAAGAATGTTGAATGATAGAATAATTAAAGCCGGTAATAAAACATCCAAAGCGGATCCATCCATCTTTCATATTTTTCAGAGTTTGCGGTTTAAAATAGAATGATGGGAAATGGCCGCCAAACCATTTTGAAACCCTCTTGTATAGGAAAAAATAATTCCCTGGCTTTCACCGGTATTATTTTCCGCATTTTTTTCAATTTCCAACACTTTGGATAGGTGATCCTCCGCCTTCTTTTTTTTCATCTTTAACTCCTCGACGGTTTCAATCATGCCACTTCGGGACCTGGAATCAATATGGAAATCCGTTTCCGTAATAAAATCCTGGTAATAGGTCTTTACCTTTTTAATGGTTCGATATAATTCATTTTTTAAGGATTCAATATTTTGATTCATGAAGCTGGTATCGGGATATACCAGGGAATCATTAAATCCTTTTACCTCATAATTATCATCGAGAAATTGGTATAGAAGGATAATATTATGTTCCCGTAATTTCTCCGGTGGTAAAGGCGAACCCATCTTTTTAAGCACAGGCCCTTCCTGATCCAATGGTGGATTGGAATTTTGTACCGTAAAATCTGGTTCGGAAACTATTTTATCTTTCTTTTTAGTAAAATCCCAAAAGCCCATAGGTAATTAATCAAAAATTAAAAAATAGAATAGATCAAAATAGTCATTTTTAACGATTTTATGGGGTCAGTCATCTTCCTTACCCATCGAAATAATTCTTTCAGCAATAGCCTCGGTTTAATCCGCATTAGGAATTAATTATTCTCTATTAATTAATAGAATATTCTTAGGTAATTATTGGGTAAATTCCAGGTTAAATAATTGTTAAGTCGTCAAATTATTATATTTTATATTTACCTTTCTTTCATTAACAATTAATTCTCACCACCTAAGAAAATTAATTTCCAATGAATGTTAAAGCCTGGATTGTATCTATATTATTTTTAGCCTGGTCAGGTTTTTGCTGGTTTTGGATTCAATCAAAAAAAGAATCCTGCTGCTCGCCAGAAAAAAATACGGTGCAGACTCCTGTAGGAATTCATACCAACAGCATTCCCTTATATTTTACCCTGAATTCCAATATTCCTAAAAAAGGAACCGGATTTGATGAATATAAAACAAAACTACTTTCTGATATAGGTCCTAATGATACCCTCCGCATTCAAAGTTGGTATTTTGGTAACGAAGAAAATGGGGAATTATTGGCCGGCATAAGGGCCGAAAACCTTAAAAAATTATTTCCGGAAATTCCAAAGGAAAGAATTAAAATCCAAATAGATAAACATGCGGAAAGCATGGATCCAAATAGCCAGGGATTTGAGGCATCTTCTTTCAATATCCTACCGGGTTCACAAAATTTAGTTCAAAAATTAAAAGATAAAATCCTGATTTATTTCCCACCGGGATCAAGTGATAAAACCCTGGATCCGCAGGTAGATCATTATTTAGATACCCTAAGTCAGGAAATGAAATCCCGTCCTGATGTAAGGGTGAAGGTATCGGGCTATACCGATAATTCCGGTGACAGTATTAGAAATAATGCTCTTTCTGAAAAACGAGCCCTGTTTTTGAAAACTCAGCTTATTAAAAAAGGCATTGATTCCTCCCGGGTTAGCTCAGAAGGAATGGGCCAGTCCAACCCAATAGCCACCAACACCACCGAGAAGGGGAAAAGTTTGAATAGACGAGTGGAACTTACCTTAATTCATCCATAAAAATTTCAAGAATGCTACCACATCCCACCTTACTTATCCAGGTTTGTAATCTTCAAAATTGGCAAATTCTCTTAGGCTTGTTATTGCCATTTATTTTAGGCTATTTATTAGGTCGGTTTCTTTTCGAGAAATATAAAACCTATTATCACCAACTGGAAAGCACTAAACAGGATCTGGTTCAATCCGAATCCAGAAACCAATCCTTAATGGCGGAACTGGAAGTAGCTCAATCGACCCAAAAAACCTATAAGGATTTGGATATTCCTGGATTACAAACAAAGGTATCCGTTTTGGAAAATCAAACTACCCATTTACAAAGCCTGTTAAATGATTCTGAAACAAAATTAAAATCCTACGAAGGATTGGATATTCCATCCCTCCAGGCAAGGGTATCCGAATATGAGTCCCGTCACAATCAATTAAAAAGTGAATTGGAAAATCTACATGCCTCAAAATCTTTGATGGAAGGAAAAATTGCCGGCATGGAGGACCTTCATAACCAATTCCAAGGCCTTTTATCCGAACACGAAAAGGTGAAAAATGACCTGAATGCTTCCTTGGAAGAAAAGAAAGGCTTACTGGAACAATTAGGCCAAGTTCAACCTATTCCAACGGAAGTGGAAGGGGCTATGGGTCTGAAAGCCCTCCACCTCGAATTGGAAAAATGGAAAAATCAAGCAGAGGAAGCAAAATCGGCCCATATTGCCGATTCGGAAAAATGGAATCAAAATCTGGAAAATTTAAAATCCCTGCATAACGAGCACCTGGAGAATTTAAAAAGAGAACAGGATACACTTATTTCCTCCCATTTGGAAGAAACCGATACCTGGAAAAAGAAAGCGGAAGATTGCGATAACCAAATGCATGAAATGAATGAACGATATAATATGCTAAAGGTAAACGAGGAATCCTTAAAAAATGAAATCAATAGCCTTACCGATCATTTAGTAAAATCCCAACAGGAATTAGAAACCTTCCGATTTGCCCATCCCGCTATGGCCCAAGAAACAGAATCCCTGAGAAACCAATTATCTGGATCGGTAGAAGAAGCGAACCAGGCTAAAACCAAAATTCAGGAATTAGAGGAAAAATTGAACGCCCATACGCTTACCCTTCAGGGGTACGAAGAACAATTAGGGGCCCATGCCAATACCTTGAAGGCCTACGAGGAACAAATAGGGATGCATACGCAAACCATACAGGGTTTCGAAGCACAATGGAATCAAAGTCAAAAGGAGAAAGAAGATCTTCATGCCTCTATCCAGGTCCTTAAAGAGGAAAATTCTCAAAAGCAACATCTGGCACTGGAAATGGATGATTTAAAATCAAAAATCCTTTTATTGGAAGAAGAAAATGCTCAATTGAGAAATCAATTGCCAAAAGGAGAAGAACTTTCTTCCGACCATATAGAGCATTTAGAACATACAGGACCTTCCGAAACCCTTCCTTCCGATAGTTCCATTTTTACGGAACTACCCTGGTCCGAATTGGATGAAACGGAGCCTGTTCATATAGAAAGCCCTAAACAGGAAGATGCCATGCATCCTCCTGTTTCAGCCCATTCATTTGAATCCACTCCAGGGGAATCTGTCCAAGAAATAGATGCGCATTCCGAAAATATTTTGCACTCTGATAAACTAGAAAAACCGGAAGGAGAAAATCCTACCCAGGATATTCATATTTCCGATAAGGCGGAACAGGGTTATGGCGTTCCCAGTGGGGAAAATATAGATGGCCAAGAACTGGTTTCCCATGAAGAAATAGGAAATCATCATGAAATACACAAACCTGAACCAGATAATTCGTTTTCCAATACCGAGCAAGGGTTCGGGGTAGAGGAAAACCAGATTCAGGAACCAAAAACCTATTCCCATGAGCCATTTTCTGGCCAGGGAAACCCAGAGCATCCTTCTCTTCCTATTTATTCCGGTTCCACAACCGGGGAAGGATTTGCAGTAGAAGGAAATCAGGAACTTCCTATCCAGGAGACTGGTCCATTTGCCGGAGAATCTGAGACCCATGCATTGGGATCTGAACAGACTTCCGGTTTGGAAGGCCAGCCTTCTCCGGAAAATACAATATATACAAGAAATCAAAATATTTATCAGGATCCTAATTTTGTATTCCGTTTAAAGGGCTATCAGGAGGCACATAATGCCTATTTAGTGGGAGATTTTGAAAATTGGGAAGCGAATCATTATGTAATGCATCGAGGAGAGGGAGAATGGGTATTTCCTATCCATTTGCAGAATGGCAAGTATCTTTACAAATTCATAGTCGATGGGGAATGGATTTTAGATCCTGTCAATCCTGAACAGGAGCCTAATGAATTTGGTACTGGAAATTCAGTGGTGCATATAGGTTAAATTCCCTTTTTAAGTTCCCTTACCGCATAATCGCAGGCCCTGGCTGTCAGGGCCATAAAAGTAAGGGAAGGATTGAGGGAAGAACTGGAACTCATACAGGATCCATCTGTAATAAATACATTTTTAACGGAATGCATCTGGTTAAACCCGTTTAATACGGAACTTTTTGGATCCTTTCCCATTCGGGCGGTGCCTACCTCATGATTGGAATTACCTGGAAATGACAGGGGATTATCTATCTGAACATCTTTAAATCCAGCTTTTTCCAGCATTTCGGCAGCAACTAATGCAGCCTCCTTATGCATGGTGATTTCGTTCTCTTTAAAGGAACAATCCACTTGAATTAAAGGACGTCCCCAGGGGTCTTTTTTATCCGGACTTAATTGAACCCGGTTTTCCGGATACGGCAAACATTCCCCATAAGCACTAAGGTTCATATGCCAGTTCCCAGGATAACTCATAGCTGATTTTAATTCCTCCCCTACCCTATTATCGGGGTCTCCGGTATTTCTATAGGCCCCCCCTTGAAGAATATAACCTCGAAGAAAATCCGATTCCTGTTTCTCTATATTTTGAAACCTGGGGATATAGATCACGGCCGGTCTTCTTCCATAAAAATAGGCATCCTCAAATCCTTCCACACGGGCCCTCGCATTTAATCCCTTATGGTTATCCATTAAATTTCGTCCAACCTGGTCACTATCATTTCCCAGTCCATTGGGAAACCTATCTGACACGGAATTTAAAAGTATAAAACTGGTGGCCAGGGTAGAAGCATTCAGGAAGATAAGTTTAGCATAAAATTCATGGATTTCCCTGGTCTCGGTATCCAATACCTCGACCCCGATGGCCAGTTGCTTATCCTTATCGTATAAAATTCTATTAACCAATGAATGGGGTCTAAGACTAAGATTCCCGGTAGTAAAAGCGGCTGGAAGGGTGCTGGAATTTGTACTAAAATAGGCCCCATAGGGACAACCCCTATGGCAAAGATTTCTGGCCTGGCAAATCCCCCTACCCTTAACCGGTTCGGTAGCATTGGCGACCCTTCCCATAATCACCTTTCTATCCGAATAGGCTTTTTCGGTTTGAATTTTAAAATACTTTTCAACCGCATTCATTTCAAAAGGCTTTTGGAAAATCCCATCCGGCAAATGGGCTATACCTTCCTGACTCCCACTTACGCCGATAAATTTTTCTACATAATCATACCAGGGGGCCAGATCCTTGTACCGTAAGGGCCAATCTACCCCGTACCCATCTTTAGCATTCGCCTCAAATTCCAAATCGGACCATCTATAGGCCTGCCGTCCCCAAAGTAAGGACCTGCCTCCCACTACATTGGCTCTAATCCAGTCAAAGCGCTTAATTTCCTCGTAGGGATTCTCACTATCCTTACTATAGAAGTTTTTATTATCCTCATGGATAGAATAATGTCGGCATTGGATATGATAGTCCTCTTGATCTTTTTGGTTAAGCCTATTGCGATGGGGAAATTCCCATGGATCTTTAAAGCTATTTTCATAATTAGGATGGGTAACCGGACCTCCTCTTTCCAATAAAAGAACTTTCAACCCCTTTTCACAAAGTTCTTTAGCGGCCCATCCACCCGTTATGCCAGAACCGATAACCAGGGCATCATAGGTGTTTTTAGTTTGTTTCGATTCTTTAATCTGTACAGAACGATAATTCATTCCTGAAAATTAACATAAAAAATGGGGGCTATTTACCCTACTATTCTTTTCGCCCTCCCCAACAGGGAAGGGTACGATTATCTTCTGAAATATAATAATTTTAAAAAGCCAGATTCTAAAAATCAACAATAAATAGTACTTTCAATTTACCGTTCAATGAAAACCCATGAAAAACTATCCCTATATCCTTATTTTAATTCTTTTTCTATGTTTTGGACAACAAAATGTTCAGGCACAGAAACAGTTCAAAGCCTTATTGGTGGTAAACACCCGGGGCTGGCATCATGAATCCATTCATGCTGGGGTTCTGGCCCTTCAGCAATTAGGAATTAAAAACAATTTTGAGGTATCCCTGATGGAAGATCCTAATGGTTTTACCGATAAAAACCTGGAATCGGTAAAAGTTATAATATTCCTAAATACCACCGGAGATATTTTTGATTCCACCCAGCAAAAGGTAATGGAACGTTTTATTCGATCCGGACGAGGATTTGTCGGCATTCACAGTGCTTCGGATACCGAATATGACTGGGCCTGGTATACCCAATTGGTAGGCCGTATGTTTCATATTCATCCGGTAATTCAAACCGCTAAACTAAATATACTGGATAAGGATTTTCCAGGACTACAAGGTTTCGAAGGCAATAAATTATGGACCGACGAATGGTATGAATTTGGTCAGGAAAATACAAGCGGATTGCATTATATCCTTTCGGTCGACGAGAATTCTTATAATCCTAAGGCAGATTGGGGTCCAAAAAAAGGGATTGGTATGGGGAAATTACACCCTATATCCTGGTATCATGATTTTGACGGTGGAAGAGCTTTTTATACAGCCCTGGGCCATTTACCCAGTATTTATTCCGATCAGGCCTTCCTGAATCATCTTTATGCAGGGATATTTTGGGCCGCTACCGGTAAAAAATAGTTTATAAGGAGGTCGGTTCTCATTTAATTTTACACACTACATAATTATTTATTTAATTTCCATCTAGCAATTTAATTTCCCATATGAAATTTAAACTTTCTTTATTTCTTATCCTTCTAAGTTTTATTCACGTTCAAGCCCAGGAAAGCCAAACCAATCCAGGAAGCTATGACCAACATGAGGTTTTTAACCCTTTATTTTATAGGGGAAACCTGAACGATTATCGGGAAGCCTCCGGAGCTCCGGGACCTAAATACTGGCAAAATCGGGCGGATTATAAAATCACCTGCAATCTGGATACTCTGGCCAATATTTTAAAAGGCTCCGCGACCATTACCTATACCAATAATAGCCCGGATAACCTGGATTTCCTTTGGTTACAGATGGACCAGAACATTTATAAGGAGGACTCCCGGGCGGAATCTACCAGTCCGGTAACCGGCGGAAGGTTTGCCAATAAAAAATTCACCAATGGGTATGAATTAAAATCTGTGAAGCTTTTGGTGGATGGGAAAGAAATATCCACCGATTATTCCGTGAATGATACCCGAATGCAGATATTCCTAAAAAATGCCTTAAAATCTGGGGGAAATAAAATTCAAATTAAAATAGACTATGCCTACAAAATCCCGGAATATGGCACCGATCGTACCGGAAGGGTTCAAACCAAAAATGGATGGATTTTTGAAATAGCGCAATGGTTTCCAAGAATGGAAGTATATGATGATATTACCGGATGGAACGTCATTCCTTATTTAGGTGCGGGTGAATTTTACCTGGAATACGGGAATATTGATTTTACCATAACAGCCCCTTCCAATATGGTGGTGGTTGGTTCCGGAGAATTGGTCAATCCAACCGAAGTTTTGACCCCCACAGCCCTGAGCCGATTGGCCAAAGCAGCCGGATCGGACAAAACTGTTTTCATTAAGGATTCCTCGGATGTTTTTAATTCCAATGCCTTTTTGCATAAGCCCTCCTTAAGCTGGCATTTTGTATGTAAAAACACCCGGGATGTGGCTTGGGCAGCTTCCAAAGCCTTTGTATGGGATGCAGCCAGGATTAATCTCCCCAGCGGAAAGAAGGCCTTGGCTCAATCGGTATATCCTATTGAAACACTGGGACAAAATGCCTGGAGTCGATCTACCGAATATGTAAAAGGGGCTATAGAATTATATTCCAAAGAATGGTTTGAATATACCTATCCGGTGGCCACCAATGTTGCCGGTAATGTGGGTGGAATGGAATATCCCGGAATCGTTTTCTGCGGGATGGAAAATCAATCGGGAGGTTTATGGGAGGTAACCAACCATGAATTTGGCCATAATTGGTTTCCTATGATAGTTGGCTCGAATGAAAGAAAATTTGCCTGGATGGATGAAGGCTTCAATACCTTTATCAATAAAGTCGATACCAAGGAATTCAATAAAGGGGAATTTTATGCTGAATCGGACGAGGAGAAAGAGGCTCCTTCCATGTTTTCGGATAAGGCCGACCCCATTATGTCTACCCCTGATGTGATTCAGGCTTCCTATTTGGGTTATGCTGCCTATGAAAAACCATCTCTGGGTTTAACTATTTTACGAAACCAGATTTTAGGTCCAACCCGGTTCGACCTGGCTTTTAAAACCTATATTAAGCGTTGGGCATTTAAACATCCTACCCCATGGGATTTCTTTCATACCATCGATAATGTAGCAGGCGAAGACCTGAGCTGGTTCTGGCATGAATGGTTCTTTACCACGTGGAAACTGGATCAATCAGTTAAAGAAATTGATTACCAGGGCGATAAGCCTGAAAATGGGTCTTTAATTACGATTGAAAACCTGAATAAAATGGCCTTGCCTATTACTGCTTTCATAAAAGAGGAGAATGGGAATTCGGGTACGGTACATTTACCAGCCGAGATATGGCAAAGAGGACCCAGCTGGACCTTTGCTTATAAGTCCACTTCCAAAATCTCCTATGTGATTTTGGATCCCGACCATGTATTGCCTGATATCAATCCGGAAAACAATTCCCTGAGTGGAATTCTAGTGGATAAATCCACCACCGCCAGCTCGGTGATTAAGAATTACCTGGAAGCTATAGGAGGGGAGGCCAAGGTTCGGGCCGTTCAGGATTTGACCATTGAATCGGAAGGGAATCTTCAAGGGACCCAATTGGTAAGAACCAGTAAATTTAAAGGTACCGGACATTTCCTACAGGATGTAATGGTTCCTTTGTATCATAATGCTGTGGTATCCCATTTAGTTTATAATGGGGATAGTGTACAAACTATCCAAATGAATAAACCGGTTCAGTTACCCTCGGATTTGAAAGCGGGCATAGTGGCCGGTAATTCCCTATTCCCGGAACTATATTTTTCAGGCCCCGGCTATTCTATGACCCTGGACAAAAATCTTAAGGTGGTAGATGGTCATTTAGCCTATTTGGTGATGGTTACCCATCCCAATGGTCAAAAATTAAATTATTTCTACGATCAGAAAACCGGTTTGAAATTGAAACAAATTAACCTTGCCCCCAATAGCCGGGAAAGAAATTACGAAGACTACCAATCCATACAGGGAGGTATTAAAATTCCCTTCACAGAAAAAACCTATGTATTGGGTTATCCTGTCGATATGAAGGTAAAATCCACGAATATAAATTCAGGCCTGACGGATTCAAGCTTTAAATAAAATCATATGAACAATCGTAGAGAATTTTTAAAAAATGCCGGTCTGGCTACCTTAGCTGGCATCCTACTCAACAAATCATCCTTTGGACAAGGCCAAAAGGAATCATTTTCCGGTCATTCCATAGGTCTTCAATTGTTTACTTTTTTTGGGTTCATTGATGATGCCGTTCCGGAAACCCTAAAAAAGATATCGGATATAGGGTACAGAGAAATTGAATCTGCTTTTAGCAAAAAAGGGGGCTATTATGGTTTAAAGCCAAAAGAATTTGCTTCCATGGTTGCCAGTATGGGAATGGCCTGGAAATCTCATCATGTGCTTGGGGCCCCATTTAAATTGCCTAAAGGATACAAAATGCCATTGGGGTCCGATGGTAAACCCATGACCATCCCTACGGTACTAAATTTGCGGGATAATATGCAACAAATTGTGGATGAAGCATCGGAAGGAGGAATTCAATACCTGGTTTGTGCCAATACCCCAATTGCCAGCCTGGAAGAAGTACATTCTTCGATTGAAGTTTTAAACAAAACTGGGGAAGCATGTAAAAAGGCAGGAATTAATTTCTGCTATCATAACCATGATATGGAATTCCATGCTGTAGAAGGGAAGGTTCCTTACGATTTATTTCTTTCTGACCTAAACCCAACTCAAGTCATGTTTGAACTTGATTTAGCCTGGTCCATTAAGGGAGGAGCCGATCCAGTAGCTTTATTCAAGGCTCATCCGGGTAGATTTCCTCTTTGGCATGTAAAAGATCTGGATGCAAGCCGGACACAGGTTTTGCCGGTTGGAAGTGGAACCCTACACTATGCTCCTATATTTGAAGCAGCAAGTACCGCTGGAATGAAGCATTTCTTTGTTGAACACGATATGCCAAAAGATGCTTTGTCCAGCATTCAATCCAGTTTTACCTATCTAAAACAAAAATTAGAGGTTTAGAAACCTATTCATTCCCTTTAAGAAAAGCAGGAGACCTTTCAAATGATCTCCTGCTTTTTTATTTATATTAAGTTCAAAATTATCCATCCCGAAAAAATGACAAAATATTATCCAAAGGTACTTTTCATTCTATTTGCCGTATTGGCTTATCTAACCTATCCCCAAAAGTCCCTGGGAGGATCAGGAAAAGAGGATATTACCTTGACCGATTCTGGCCATAGGCATATATATTTTATTAAAAACTTCAAAACTGAAAAAGGCCAGGTTTTACCAAATGCCGTATTGGTATATGGTACCTATGGCCATTTAAATAAAGCCCATACGAATGCGGTTCTTCTGCCCTCCCATTATATGGCGAATTTTCATGGGTATGAATGGCTAATAGGACCTGGGAAAGCCCTCGATACCAGTAAACTCTTCCTCGTGGCTACGGAATTATTCGGTAATGGAAATTCCTCTTCCCCAAGCAATACACCGGAACCTTTTCATGGCCCAAGATTTCCTATCATGAATATCCGAGATAATGTGGAGGCCGTACATGAATTATTATCCAAAGAACTTGGCATTAATCATTTAAAGGCGGTTATTGGATTTTCGATGGGCTGTCAGCAGGCCTTTCAATGGGCCGTTTCATATCCAAAATTCATGGACAAGGTGGTTGGTACCTGCGGAACCGCTAAAACGTATGGTCATGGAATAGTCCGTTTGGAAAGTCAGATAAGTGCTATCGAAAGCGATGCGGCATTTATGCAAGGAGATTATACCGTCGAGCCTATGAAGGGGATACAAACCTTTTCCATAGTCTGGACAGCCTGGTTATATTCCCAGGAATGGTGGAGGAAAGAACTCTGGAGAAATCCAAAAGAGCCCAATTTAAGTTTTGACAAAGTTCTGAATGAATATAAAACGAATTTCATACCAGGGGCCGATGCCAATAATCTCATCCTACAAATGAGAACTTGGGAAGAAAACAATGTTGGAAATACCCCAGGATTTAATGGAAATGTGGAAGCGGCTTTGAAATCTATTGAGGTTCCGGTTCTTTATATGCCCTCCAAAACAGATTTATATTTTCCTGTCGAAGATGCAAGCTATGAAAAGGATTTTATTAAAAAGGTCGTATTTAAACCCATCCCTTCCCTTTGGGGACATACCGCAGGAGCCGCTCCCAATCCAGAAGATGCCAAATTTTTAAACGATTCGATCTCCCAATTTTTAGAGCCATAAAATCTATTTTTCAAATACGTTTTATGGAACCAGGAAATAATACGCAAGAAAAAAAATCAAGCCTCCAAGAATTAATAAATAGAATCCATTCGCTCTTTTCTTGCGGATATACACCATCATTAAAAGTCCTGTCAGGGAAACCAGCACCATGAAAATGGCCGAAATATCGATGAGGAATGACCAATAGGTACCGGTATCCCTACCCTTATGTAAATCGTTTAGGATGGCAATCAGGCCTAATTTTGTTTCCTTAAGCTTATAAATCCCATTCTCCCGGTTTATAAATGCATCGGCCGAATAGCCTGGCCCCTTGAACGAAATATTGATCTGACTATCCTCTATAATAAAATCGGACACTCGACCTTTTATATGATGTTGATTTCTAAACCATTCTACCAGGGAAAGTTTTTCAATTCTGGAGGTATCAGCGGTATGAACCCAAGCTAAGGGAATTTTTCCTGTCCATTTATCCGTTTTCTCTTTTCCATCAAACCATTCCGCATGGTTTAATGTCAAACCCGTTAAGGCAAAAAACAGAACCAGTAAAAAACTTACCATAGAGAGGTAGGTATGCAGCCATCGGGAAAGATTATTAAGGCTTCTCTTTTTAGACGATTTGGAAGGGATCATGAAGAGGTTTTAGGAATTATTCTTCATTTCCTTTTTTCAAATACTCCACACTTGCCGAACTTACTTCCGTATTTGGGCTGAATTGAAAAGGCTCCACCTTTTTGGTAAAATCAAAGCTATGATTCATTAACTGATAGGTACCATGCTCTCTGGCCACCTCTACCATTAAGGTATAGGTACCAAGCTTAACCAATTGCCCCTGGTCGTCCTTCCCATCCCATTTAATTTTATATTTTCCGGGGGAACGGGTGGCACTGGTGGTTGAACTTACCGAATTATTTCCGGCAGTAAACCGGGAATAATAGGCATCATACCAGGCATGCATATCGTCCAGGTATTTTGGTTTATTATACCATAAAGCAATACTTCTAACCGGTTTCTTATCCTTGTCGACCACCCAAACGGCAACGAAAGGTCTATGCACCCGAATGCCTTCAATTTCGGCTAATTCCAGATTTAAAACCAATTCATATTTAGCGTCCCATTCTTTTCCACCTGGTATCAGGGCATGGGGTTTTGAATTCATATTGGGAGTGAAAGGTATTTGGTTCCGATTCCATCCCTCGCTTTTCCAAACCTTTCCCTCCTTATTCCTGATAAAATAATCCAAATCAGGAAATTCGGCGGCGAGGACCTGGCTTTCTTCCGGATTTAATACATTGAAAGCAGTGGCTAATACGCCTGCCAAAACGGGATCTTTAGAAATTACGGTTGCCGAAATTATATCGTCGGAAGGGATGGCCGTTCTGGGATCCAAAATATGAGAATGCCAGATTCCATTTACCCATTCTCCCCTTCTATAGTTGCCGCTGGTGGCTACTGCCTTACCTTGTACCCTGATTTCATCGATCGGGTCATCATTTTCCGCATCGGCCTTTGGATTACTGATAAGGATATTTTCGGTATGGCTGCCCCTTATGACCATATCACCCCCTATGTTCACTAATACTCCGGAAACCCCGATTACCTTCGCGGCTTCTTCTGAGGCCTTTTCAATAATATACGATTTGGTAAAAGAATTTAAGCGGATAGGAACCTCATCCAATCGGGTGGCCGTTTTCGCATTGGAATCCAATTTCCAATGGGGTTTAACCATTAACCGAACGGCATTCCTTAATTCCTCCTGACTAGGTTCCCTATTATTTTTTGCGGCCAGCTTCCATATTTTATTACCCAATTCTGCCGAGGCATTTATGGCACCCTTTGTTTTTTTATTCCATTTATCAAATTGACCCAATACCTGGAACAAGTCCTGGGAAATGGGTACAGGTATGTTTAGGGTCCTGGACCAATGGGAAAATTCCGAGCTGGAATCATAACCACTTAAAATGGCGTTTAACCTATCCACCTCCTGTAAAGCGGCCTGCTCGGCCTTATTTGCCAGTTCCGGTGTTTTTGCATCTATTTTAATTTCACAGGAAGTACCTAATACATTTTCATAGTTGAAAACATATACCGATTTCTTTTTGGTGGGGAAAGTAAAACTTACCAGAACCGATATAAATCCTGCACATAATAAAATTTCAAATAGCCTTTTCATAAATGAATATGTTGATAGAATCCCCTAATAAATATGATTCTATAAATGTAAAGACTCTTGGATTAAAATTCCATTCGAGAAAAGGTAAAAGATCGATTAGAATTAGAAAATGGTCGAAAAATGGAAAGTCTATAGCTATCCGATACGAAATTCTTAAAAAATTCCAAGTATCCGAAAGCCCATCCATCCACTCATGGCTATCATGAGCCCATCCTCAAAAATGGTCACCGTACTCATAGGCAAATTAAATACAGAGCCCAGGCAGGCACATCGTATGGATTTTTTATTCAAAACAGAATTCAAAACCCCAATAAGACTGATGCTCATTAATAGGAAAGCAAACAGGTTTATTGCCAAGGGATAGATACCTATCATATAAAATAAACCTAATAGGAATTCCAGGAAGGCATAAACATATCCCCAATTTGCCCATTTCCTGGCAATTATATCATATTCGGAATAGGAACTGGCAAAGCCCGGAAGGTCCAGCATTTTAAAAAAGGAAAAAACTAAAAAGAAGCCGGCCATAAAATGATTCATCCACCGTTCTACCTGAAAAGGTTGGCCCATCCATTCTATTAGGAGACTGGTTAAAAGAATATATCCAAAAATTAATAGTATTGGCTTATAGGTTTGTAGCCATGTTCTGGATTTCGTATTCGAATAGGGAATCTGATGGGTCTGATCGGATACTTCTTCGACGGAGTATTTTGGGTATGGGGAGAGTACATTTTCCAAATCATGAATCCCTAGCCCGGAATCTAAAACTAAACGAACTATTCCGGTATCCAGATTGACATTAACCTGCGTAAAACCCTCTGCCTTTTCAAAAAGGGATTGAACCTTGTCCCGGCAACCTGAACAGGTCATACCCTTTACCTTATATACCTTTTCCATGCTCCACTTTTCACAAAATTAAGATATAATATGGGAACCCATCCACCCAGGGTACAGGATGGGTTTAGAGATAGAAATTTAATCCCCAATTTATATTTGAGCCGAGCCCCATGGTTCAGAAAGAAATTAGATGCTTAGATTTACCTTTTAATTTTAATTGAGGGATGGATAAACCATTTGATTATGAAAAAATAGGGATTGAATATTCCCATATCCGAAAAACGGAACCTACCATTGCTAACCAGATTGTAAAGGCATTGGGTAATGCCAAAACGGTATTAAATATGGGAGCCGGAACCGGATCGTATGAGCCTCAGGACCGATATGTAATTGCTATCGAGCCCTCTTTTAAAATGCGGGGACAAAGACCCAGAAATATTCCACCGGCTCTATTAGGTAATTCCGATTTTATTCCCTTCGATGATCAGAGCTTTGATGCTTCCATGGCCATGATTACTATTCACCATTGGGTGGACCTAGCCCAGGGACTTAGAGAATTAAGAAGGGTTACCCGCAACCAAATACTCATTCTGACCTTCGATCCAAATGAATTGGATAATTTCTGGAATGCCCAATATTTCCCTGAACTGGTAGCCATAGAGAAAAAAAGGTTTCCAAAAATGGAAACCCTGAAAAAGCTCCTTGGGGGATTGGTGGAAGTGGAGCCCGTCCCTATACCCCTCGATTGTTCGGACGGATTTCAGGAGGCCTTTTATGGTAGACCAGAAAGTTTCCTGGATCCCAAAGTGAGAAAATCTCAATCGGCTTGGGGTTTCCTATATCCCGGTGAGGAGGATAAAATGGTGAAACGATTGGAGGAGGATCTTCGTTCCGGGGCCTGGGATGAAAAATTTGGACAGTTTAGAACCCAACCCAGCTATATTGGTTCCCTGAGATTATTAATTGCCCATCCTTAAATCCCTGAATACCGTTTAGGCTAATGCCTGGTAAATTTCCCCGAATAAAAGTCCGCTTCCTCCTCCATAATGCTGAATTACAGGAACCCTTGGACTACGCTTCGAAAAAAAATCCCTTATGGTTTCTGATTCCTTATCCGGTAAACCCGATCCAAGAAGAACTACCCGGTAGGTCTGGGAATTCCAGGCTTCCTCATAATTCGTTGCGCCTACTGCCTTCCAATCCGGATTTGAATTGATTAAACGGAGCATGGTCTTTAAAATTTCGGGATGGGCGCAAACCACCAATATCGGTATGGGATTCATAGCCTTTGAAATTAAAATTTCATGGGAACTTCCATTAAAAGAAATTCGGATTCTTCCAAGGCCTGGATTTGAAAATTCTTTGTATCCCAAATACCAAAACCATCACGGGTATGGAGAACCTTGTCCGCAATTTTTACCGAGCCGCTAAGAATAAAAGCATATACCCCATTTCCCTCCAAATGAAAAGTATATTCCTTTTCCAGGCCTTTATCGAAATGGCCTAAATTAAACCAGGCATTTTGATAAATCCATACCCCCTTTTTAGAGGAATCACCTGGAAAAGGATAGAGTATTTCCTGAAGTTGATTATGCCGGTCCTTCTCGTCCAGTTTTACCTGGTCATATCTTGGTTCCACATTAAGTTTATTGGGGTATATCCAGATTTGCAGAAATTGAACTGCCTGATCGGACTCATTATTGTTTTCCTGATGATAAATCCCTGTACCTGCACTCATTACCTGAATTTCTCCATCAGAAATAACCGCTACATTATTCATACTATCCTGGTGTTTCAAGGCTCCTTTTAAAGGAATGGAAATAATTTCCATATTATCGTGCGGATGTTCCCCAAATCCTTTGCCCCCTTCCACATAATCATCATTTAAGACGCGCAAGGCCCCAAAATTCATACGATCAGGATTATAATAACGGGCAAAACTAAAGGTATGAAAAGATTTTAGCCAGCCATGATCCGCCTTTCCCCGGGAATCGGCAGAATGATATATAGTTTTTTGCATAGAATTACCTGTTTAAACATTAATTAAATTTAGAAGAGAATGTTTTCCCGGAAGGACTTTTTTTAGCCTAAGCTGGTAAAGATTTCGATACCTGGGTTCAAATACGCTGATGCTTACGCTGTTTGCTCCTTCAGACTCAGGGCCTGTATTATTTGCAATAAATGCGATTGGGTATGAAAAGGGATATAATCAAAAACATCCTTCAGGGTTTTTAAACCAGATTCACTATGAATGAACTGAACATGTTCTGACGATTTATAGTATTTTTCTGTAAAATAAATAACAGATTCCCGGTTGGCCTGGAATAATTCTTTGGATAAGCGAATGGGGAAATTCTCATAATCCAGGATATTGCACCAGACATCCTGGTCAAATGCCCAGATTATTTGCTTGGGATCGGAAATGATTCGTTTAATTCTTTCATGAAGGACACTTTCTGCATCGGCAAGATGGACCAGAATCTTTTTAATACTCCACTTACCGGGAGAATAGGATTTTGCCAAATCCATTTCATTCAGATCAAAGTAGCCTAATGTTTTATTCCTGGTCTGTATTAATTGGTTTATGATTTCCATAGAATGAAGGTAATTTCATTTCCTGCTTAGAAAATCCAAAAAGCCGGAGGTTAAAAGACTTTTCTTTAAAATGCTGAATAAAATTATTTTAAATTAGGTAATTCTAAGTTATAAATAAATACCCACTCCAATGAAAATATTTCTATTAAAGCCTGATAAGCCATATAGTTCCAACCTAATTTTCCATCTATTCTTTATTTCCGCCCTTTTTCTTGGAGGCAAAATGGAAGCTACCCCTTTGAAAGGACCCTTGCCCGCCGATACCAGCGGAAAACCCTGGCAACCCTTATTTAATGGAAAGGACTTAACCGGCTGGAAACATGTGGGACCTGGAAGTATGAGTGTGGAAAATGGCATGATACGGGGTCATGGGGGAATGGGATTATTATACTATACGGCTAAAAAATTGGGTAACTGTAAAATCCGGATTGTTTATAAAATGGAAGCTTTCAATTCAAATTCTGGAGTCTTCATCCGGATTCCTCTGGAACCCCGGGAAGAATGGATGCCGGTGCATTATGGCTATGAAGTTCAAATTGACAATCATCCGGAAACTTCCCAGGAAGATGAATACCATATAACCGGGACCTTATATTCCCTGACTAAACCCCTGGCAAAACCTGGAAAACCAGGCCCCGAATGGAATACCATGGAAATCACCCTCAAAGGACCCCGTACTATTGTATATGTAAATGGGGAAAAGGTAACAGATTATACGGAAGGAGATCCTACTCCTGAAAGAAAATTTGATTTCGAACCTTTTCGTGGGCTGAGACCGAATACTGGTTTTATAGGCTTACAAAATCATGGAGAGCATGATGTGGTCTATTTTAAAGAAGTTTCCATAAAACCACTTTAATCCTGCCTTACATCGTTTAAATTAAATTTTCTAAAGGAAATGGATAGAAAAACCTTTATTAAAAAATCTGCTATTACTACGGCCTCCTGGTATATTATTCCCCGTCATGTTTTGGGCAGAGGGTTCGTACCCCCTAGTGATAAACTTTATATAGCAGCCATAGGTTGCGGTGGCGAAGCAGAAAACGATATCCATCATTTTGCCACAGCCCCGAAAAAGAATGCGGCCATCGCTTTCCTCTGTGATGTTGATTTGCGACAGGCGGCCCCAAGACGAAAAGAATTTCCTAAAGCGGGATTTTATACCGACTGGAGAGAATTATTTGAAAAAGAACAAAAGAATTTTGATGCGGTTACCGTTGCGATTCCAGATCATAATCACGCCCTGGTAGGATTATCGGCCATGCAATTGGGAAAACATCTTTATTTGCAGAAACCCTTAACCCATGATATTTACGAGGCCCGTATCCTTACCCAAGCGGCTTCGAAGTATAGGGTTGTTACCCAAATGGGAGACCAGGGAGCCTCTTGTGATGGGATGCGGATTTTACGGGAATGGATCGAAGAAGGAGTGCTGGGAGAAATAGAAAAGGTTTATTGCTGGACCAATAGGCCTGTTTGGCCTCAGGGCATTCCATGGCCCAAAGTCCATCCCCCGGTTCCAAAAGAACTAAACTGGGATTTATGGTTGGGAACAGCCCAAAAAACGGATTATATAGAAAACCTGGTACCCTTTAATTGGCGGGGTTGGTGGGATTTTGGCACCGGTGCCTTAGGTGATATGGGTTGTCATATTATGGGTCCCCCCTTTAAATTATTGGAATTAGGGTATCCCTACGAGGTTTCCGGTTCTGCCAGCACGAATTATTCCGGTATTTTTCAGGAAGGAATTTATCCCGAAAGCGGACCGGTTTCCAGTTCCATCCGGTTTCGTTATCAATTAAAGAATAAAAAGAATCTGGATTTATACTGGATGGATGGAGGAATTATTCCTGAAAGGCCTTACGACCTGGATTTAGACGATAATATGAATGAGCTCCTGGGCGATATAGAAGCCGAAAAAGATTTTGAAGGATGTACGCTTTTTATAGGTACCCAAGCCAAAGCTAGTTGTGGTTGGGGAGGCTCCAACCCAAGGCTCCTACCCTTGGCTAAATATTCCGATTTTCATGTCGCCGCCAAATACCCTCGGGTTCCTGGTGGCATGGATGGCCATTGGTGGCAATGGGTCGATGCCGCCCTGGCAGGCTATGGAAAAATGGAAGTAGATTCTCCCTTTGAAGGCTATGCAGGCCCCTTAACGGAAACGGTTTTAATGGGTAATCTATTATTAAGAAGTTTTAATCTACAAAAGAAGATAAAGAGAAAAGATCCGGTTTATGGCATGGTAGATGATTTCGAATTACCCGGTCGATATTTACGTTTAAAATGGGATGGAGAGAATATGAGAATTACAAATTTCGAACCGGCTAACCAATTTATCAGAAGAACCTACCAACCTGGTTGGGGGGAACTGAAACTTTAATACCTAAAGAATGACCATAAGAGTATTGGAAAATTACCAGGAATTAAGTTTGCTGGCCGCGGAGATTATATTTCATGAGATTAAGCAAAAACCTAATCTTTTACTTTGTCCCGCCACTGGAAATTCCCCTTATAAAACCTATCAAATCCTGTCCGATAGAGCGAAATTAAATAAATCGGTTTTTTCCCAAATCCGACTTATCAAGTTGGATGAATGGGGTGGCCTTCCTGCGGAAGATCCCGGAAGTTGTGAAACCTATTTGCAAAACCATTTAATAAATCCCCTGGAGATTCCAGCCTCCCGGTATATTTCCTTCCCCGGAAATGATCCCCATACCGGAAAAATTTGCCAGGAAGTGGACCATGCCTTGGAAAAGGAAGGCCCCATCGATCTATGCATTTTAGGCATTGGTCGAAACGGTCATCTTGCCATGAACGAACCGGCTGGATTCTTATCATCCGGAACCCATAAGGCCAAATTAGCTATATCCACCCAGGCGCATAGTTTATTGGACAATAGCGCATTCAAGCCAAAATTTGGGATTAGCCTGGGAATAGGCTCCCTATTGCAATCCAGCAAAATCCTTCTTCTCATTAGCGGAATGGGGAAATCTGAAATAGTAAAAAAATTAATGGATCGAAGAATTACCACGCGATTACCCGCATCCTTATTATGGGCTCATCCTAATGTCACCCTTTTAATGGATAAAGAAGCGGCCACCGGCCTGGATTTAGATAGACTCCATTCGGAAATAAAAACAGAATAATATGAATATTGCCATCGGTATTGATTTGGGGGGAACCTATATAAAATATGGGTTGGTAAACGCAGAAGGGACCATATTAAAGGAAGGACTCAAACCCACCCTGGATGAAACCAGTCCTAATAAAATACCGGAGAATATAAAATCATGTGTCACGGAATTAGGTGATTATGCCCAAAAAGAAGGTTGGGAAATCCAGGGACTTGGTTTAGGGGTTCCTGGACTGGTAGAGAATGGAACCATTATAGGTTGTGAAAATTTGAGAGAATTGGATGGATTTCCTATTCAATCCTACCTCGAATCTTTTCTTCCCTTTCCGGTTATGGTCGATAACGACGCTAATTTAATGGGACTTGCCGAAGTTTTTTTTGGTTCCGATCCGGATATCAAGGATATGGTATTTCTTACCATAGGAACCGGAATTGGAGGGGCCTTATATTTAAATGGAAATTTATACGGAGGTTACCGAAACCGGGGCGCGGAAATTGGGCATATGACGGTAGAATTCCGGGGAGCTCCCTGTAATTGTGGTGCAAGAGGTTGTTTGGAAACCCTGGCATCCGTTCCGGCATTGATCCGTGCTTATAAATCCCTTTGGAAGGCCGGACATTTTAAACCTTCCGATCAAATTGACGGAAAATATATTATTGGTAAATATTTATCAGGAGAGATGGAGGCCATCGATGCGCTCCATTCCCATTTCGATTATTTATCGGCTGGTATCGCGGCCCTGATTAATATTTTTGGCCCCCAGAAAGTTGTTTTAGGAGGAGGAATTACCGATTCGGGGCAATTTTATGTGGAAGAAATTCGAAAAAGAACATTTTTACAGGCCATGAAGGAAACCTCCGAATTTACTGAGATTGAAAGGGCCCGCTGGGGAAACAAGGCCGGATTAATGGGAGCAGCGGCTTTAATTTTCCGAAAAAATGGCAAGAAATAAATCCACCGTTGTTTTAATACTTTTAATCTGGTTTGTAATTTCTTTTGTCACCAATATTCTTGGGCCTATTATGCCCGAAATTATTGATCGATATAGATTGAGTCTTACCCTTGCGGCTTTTCTCCCTTTCTCTTTCTTCCTGGCGTATGGAATCATGTCCATCCCTGCCGGAATCCTGATTGAGAAATACGGAGAAAAACCCAGTATGTTAATCGCTTTTGGATTGAATTTATTTGGGGTAATCAGTTTCGCTATTTTTCCGGTATATATAATGGCATTGAGTTCGCTTTTTATCGTTGGACTCGGAATGGCTATGCTTCAGGTTATTATAAATCCCCTCATGCGGGTAGCCGGTGGAGAGGAACATTTTGCCTTTTATTCGGTCCTTGCCCAGGGAATTTTTGGATCCGCCTCCTTTATCAGTCCCTTCTTCTTTATTTATTTATTGGATAGGCTTAAGGATCCTGGAGAAAAACGCTTGGTTTTTTCCTGGCTACGGAATATGGTTCCTTCCCAACAGTTATGGTCGGCCTTATACTGGGTATTTGCCCTGATTTTTATGGTAATGCTTCTGCTCATTTTTCTAATCCCCTTTCCCAAGGTAGAATTAAAGGAGGAGGAAAAAGTGGGACCATTGGGAACCTATATCCAATTATTACGAAAAAGGCAGGTCTGGTTGTTCTTTCTCGGTATTATGGCCTATGTGGGTTTGGAACAGGGAATTGCAAACTGGCTTAGTAAGTTTCTCAATACCTATCATTATTATTCCCTGGAAACAGGGGCTACCGCTATTGCCTGGTTTTGGGGCTCCATGGCGATAGGCTGCCTGGTGGGTTTATTTATACTAAAACTATACGATTCCAAGATTGTCCTTATGGTTTTTTCCGTTTTGACCATGGTAAGTCTTGCCATAGGGATTTTTGGACCGGCAAAGATTTCCCTGTTCGCCTTTCCTGCCTGCGGATTCTTCATTGCCATGATATTCTCTATTATTTTCTCCCTGGCCCTGAACTCCGAACCCAGTTTTCATGGATCCTTTTCAGGGATCCTATGCTCGGGTATTTTCGGAGGGGCTTTAATTCCCCTAATTATTGGAGAACTGGGCGATCATTTCGGATTACGTCCGGCTTTGCTATTTCTTTTTATCCCCCTTGGCTATATTTTCAGTATTTCCATTTGGTCCAGACCCCTTATTAATAACGAGACCATACGCCTCCGGGAATTATTTATTAGAAAAGGAAATTAATACCAAATCCCGATAATTTTATTGGTAGGTATATTTCCTACCATGGAAACAAGTCCACCCGCCACATCGCCGGGATGAATCGTTTTAAATCCACCTTTAAACGTATTGGAGGTATGGTAATATCCTTTTTCCTCCCCATCCACAATATAGGGGCATCCTATAAGGGTATAATGAGCAGAAGATTTTTTAACCAGGTCAAAGGCATTTTGATGATCCCGTATGGCATTTTTTACCGGGGTCTTTTTCAAAATCCAGATAACCATTTTTCCGAAAAAGGTTTGAGGCATTTGAGCTATTCCGGTAATGGCAATATAATGCACCTGGGGCCTGTCGGAAATCAGGGAAAGAATAAGGCTGGTCGTTTCGGTGAATAAACTGGAAGGCTTTAAGGGATCGGCTCCGATAGCATTAATTACCGCATCGAAGGAATTAGGCTTAAGTTTATCCAAGGCATCGGCATCATGCACATCCCCTTCCAGAACCAATACCTTTTCATGGACCACCCCCAGCTTTTTTTTATTCCGAACAAAAACCAAAACGGTATGGCCCTTATCGAGTAGTTTCGATAAAACGGATGAGCCTACCCTTCCTGTAGCCCCAAATAATAAAATTTTCATATGCTTTCCGGTTTTAAAGTCATAAAAATTAAAATATCTTATATAATCAATGGATAAACATTGCGGGATGATTATCCTGATAATGGGTTATTTCCTGGAATTTTTTTGCAAATGCAGTGATTAAGGCCTCACTATATAAGGTACCTCCAATAAAAGTAATGCTGGGGGGAGCGGCTCCCAAACCAGGATTTCCGGAAGGAAGTGTAATGCAGGGATTGCCCGTTAAACAGGTAAGCGCCATTGGTTCATCCGCCAAACTGGGAACTATAATTATATCGTACCTGCTTAATAAAGAAAATGCTTGTTCCATAATCTTGTATCGAAGCCGGCAGATGGTTAGATATTCTACGGCAGGAATAAAACGGGCACTTCTAAACATATTAGGATACCGGCTTTGCCATTGCTGCACCATCATACTATCCCTTCCCGATCGGGTCAATTCGTCAAAGGCCGAAGCAGATTCAGCAGCCCAAATGGTGGTTAATAAATCATTGGTATGCAAGTTGGAAGGAAAATCGATGGGTATTACCGAAACTCCAGCCGCCTTTAAAGTTTTAATGGTCTCTTTTTCGGGACTATTCTCCTTTAAGGTATCGATATAATTCCTGGCATAAGCCACTTTTATATTTTTAAGATCAATCTTTCCTGAATAATTAAAGGGCATGGTTCGGGAAGCCCTATCATAAGGGTCATTCCCATGAATAAACGAAAACACCATAGCGGCATCCTCGGCGCTTCGACAAATTGGACCAATACGGTCGGATGTCCAGGCCAGATTCATGCCCCCTGTTCTTGCCACACTACCAAAGGTGGGTCTCAAACCGGTGGCACCACAAACTGCAGAAGGGGCCACAATAGAACCATAGGTTTCGGTACCAATGGCAAAGGGTAATAATCCTGCCACCGTGGCCGAAGCCGAACCCGCCGACGATCCATTCGAACCCTGTTTTAAGTTCCAGGGATTCTTGGTTTGACCTCCGAACCAGATATCGTCCATGGCGAGCTCACCCATAGACAATTTTGCAATTAAAACGGCTCCTGCATCCTTTAATTTTTGGTAAACAAAGGCATCCTGGTCAATAACCTGGTCCTTAAAAGGCGGCGTTCCATAAGTGGTTTTGGTACCTTTTACAGCAAATAGATCTTTAAGTCCGTAGGGGATGCCTTGTAAAGGACTTTTATAAATCCCTTTCGCTAATTCCAAATCGGCCCTCCTGGCCTGTTGCATGGCGATATCCTCGGTAAAGCTAATGACGCAATGCAAGGTATCCCCATATTTTTTTAGTCTATTCATAAAAAAACGGGTTAACTGAACGGAGGTAATTTTATGGGACTTGATCAGGGAGGCCAGCTGGGCAATGGAATAAAAGGCCAATCGGTTAGAATCGGAAGGCATCATCACCCCTACCGGAATTTCCCAATGAAGGGGTTCCTGCTTGGTTTGAAAATGCATATTGGGTAAAACCGGGTCAAACCAATTGGGTAAGGGAACCGAATTTTCCAGATGGAAATTATGCAGGTATTGGTATAAGTGAAGATTGGCCTTGATTTGATTCAGCATCGAATCTCTTTTGGTTGGTGTAAAATGCAGATCGATTAGTTTCTCGGCCGAATGGATTTCACTGGTGGTGACATCCTGAGCCGAAAGGGTATTCAAAAAAAAGAAGAAAGCAGAAAAACAAAGGGAAGTTTTAAAAAACCTGGATAAATTTTGCATGGATACAAAATACGTATTTAGGGCCTGAATTCCATCGGCCTGCAAACCAAAATCCTATTTCTTACAAAGACAAATTATTGTAAAGCCGGTACGAATATTTTAAAAATAAGGGAATAAAAATACCCTTGAAATTTTTAGCATTTTACTTGTGATATTTTCATGCTCAGGTAAAATTTTAGTTGCAAACGAAATAAAAATCAGCTTCTTAGGCATTATTTAGGGTTAGGGAAGATAATGTGGAAAACCTAGTATCCGGAATCTAAAAACTCGTAAATAAAACTATTAAATTGATGAAGGTATTTTTCATTCCTCCTTTCCATTTTTATTTCTGTTCCATTAGATTCTATCCCATTTGATATTATAAAGAGCACTTTCAAATAAAATATCTTCTTATGAACCCTGAGCAGATTGCCAGTCTTGTGGCTACCTTAACCGGTCAACTACATGCCACCAATACGTCAGAAGAAAATGATATACATCTTCTTCAGCAAACCCTGGCAGAAACCTTAAACCATCAGGACATTTCGAGTATTCGAAACCAGCAATATTCGATCGATGGTTCCGATATATTTTCGGAGAAAAAAATTCTTCCCGCACGGCTGAATAATATTCTTGAAATTGCCAAAGGCCTTGCCGAAAAAAAATCGGAAGAAGCGGTATTACGGGTTTTTGTTCGGGATGTACCGGTAAAAACCACACAAATCGTAGGGAGTATTCCGGATTGGGCTGCAGGGGCTACTTTAGAAAAATCATTCGGTCCCTTTACCGATGCAGAAGGCAGGCTAAAATGGTTCGACTTTTATAAGATTGTAAAATTAATAGCGCTCTATACCCAGGGAGAAGCCCTTCCTTCTATCCTTTTTTCATCAAGCTTTTTTTCACGATTAATTCATCAAGTTTTACCTCCCGAATTAGTAAATCAATATTCCATCGCAGAGGGAAGTGTCTGGATAAGGGCTTCCCTACTTTGTCCTACAGCCCCAACCGATCGATTTTGTGGTTTAAAGGTAAAGGATGGTACGATCCATTTAGATTCCGCCCCTCAAAATGTGGGAAATAAATTGGTTATTCAAACCAATAATACCGTTAAGGTCCATTTAAACGTAGAGCAACCCATCATAACGAATTCAGGATCTTCGCTATTGGGAATCGATGCCCGAAACGCTCATTACCAACTTCCATCATCCTTTTCTTTTAGTTATACAGGGTTAAAAAACACGCTTCAGCAAATTGGTCCCGCATCCTGGCAGGTGTATGGCAATACCCTTGACTTGAATTTTGTTGGTAATCAGTCGGTCGAATACGATGCCCATACAGGCCGGGTATTAATACCGATGCATACGAAAGAATCGGTATTCTCTGTTGCTAATGCTCAATCTCCCTTTCTAAACCTAAGCGGTAAGGCCTCTATTGAACAATCCTATTGGGGCATTGCAGCGGCCAGTCTGGATATCGCCAATCCCCTGGCAGCCGATGGGAATGGCTCTTTTTTGGTGAAATGTGGTAAAGGATTGCAGGGACATTGGAAAACCGGTCAGGGAAACGATATTTTTTTGGTCGCCCCCTCGATTATGGGCGAACCGGGCCGAATTGATATTACCGATCTATTTTCCAATGGACTGGGGGCAACCCAACATCTTAACCTTTGGAAAGACCTACAAAATTTAAATGGCACTTCCCTGGATCTTTCCTACAAGGCTTCCGCTCCCTGGATGTATACCAGTATGTCTGCAGGAGAAGAGATTCTGATTACCGTAGCAAGTGCCCAGGTAAATATTGACAGACCGGTTAAAGTGAATGGAGAGCCGGTCGCCGTACGATCGAAGGAGAGCCTGGTTCTTTTTGGATTGATTGGAACCACGAATCTCATTTATTTACTTGATGAAAACCTTCTGGCAGAAACAAGCACATCTTTAGCGGTTATAATTAGGCCAAAACCCATTTCTTTAGCCCTAGAAAATGCCCTTTTTACCGTTAGCCCTCCTAATGGAGTATTACTATTTGGTAATTGCACTTCGGATTTTACCCAGATTTTGAGTGGGAATCTTCTTCTTTCTTTTGAATTATTCAGTTACCTGCCTTCTTTACCAGATCCCTATGTAGCCAATTTGGATGTTTTAAAGCGACAATTTTTAAGGGGGAATTATTCTACGGAGGGTAGCATTTGGCTATGGCTCATCTGCCTGGTACAATTTAAACCCAATAGCAAGGAGCTCGATGAGGTAAACGTAAGCTTTCACTTTGGGAAACCCAGCCCATCTGGAAATCAAAATGCTCTTTCTATTAGTTCGCCTGTTCCAATCCAAAATACAAGTTCCTCTATTGCGGCTCAATTGTTTTCACCAAACCCGGTTCAGACTATACAGCCTATTTCCACAGAGATGGTAAATAGGGAGGCTACCCTTGAATTCACCACAAGGGCTTTTGAAAGAAATCCGAATAAAGATTATCAGCAGGAATGGGAAAGTCATTTCAGTGAATTTGAATTCGATGCCTTTTCCCTATTGGATGTTAGCAGCAATGCAAACCAAATGGGAATAAGTTTTGGGGTTTTTGGTAATAATCGTCTGGCCATGCTTAAAACCTCTACGGTAGCTACCTCCTCCTATTCCAATGATTTTCCCTTGCAGGTAGAGGAAATGCATGTAGTTTCTCAGGGGCAAAACGTTCGGGCCTTTACACTACCCTTGGTAGCCTGGGAACCTGTATTTAACCTTTCTTATCCGGAAAATCCTCAGGTTATGGATCCTCCTTTATTGTGGAATTATTATCCTGACGATGGAGGACCGACCAGAATATTCAATAATAGTGTCGCTTCGGTTCCATTAGCCCCCATTCCCCTGGTTGATTTTATCATTTCAGAATTTAAGAAAAACAAGAATAATAGTACCCTTGCCATATTTACCCTTCCTTTTGGTTTGCGGGCTTTAGCCGATATGAGTCTTCATGGTCCGGAAACGACCAAACCCCTCCTCGATACTGTTAAACCATCGTTCCCCAATGATTTGGCAGGAGGAATTCAAATAAAGGCCTGGGCTGGTAATTATGATGTAAAGCCGGCCGTTGATCCATCCCAAAAAGATAGCAGAATGTTTCCTGGCTATATTTTACAGACCAATACCATAAGGGGATTGGATGGCACGGAAACCAATGCCAGTAACCTTGGCGATAGCGTGACAAGAATTTTTAATGGGGAATTTTTTGAGACCCCCTTAAGCTCTGGTAAGCCGGAACTGGGAAGAGGTGTACCTATTACCCGAATTGACTTTACCGGGTATGGGGCCAATATGTTTAGTAATTGGTTTAGCCCTTCCGCCCAGATTGCGGCTACCAGCCAGGCCAGATTCGAGATCATGATGGGCCGTACCGCCCAGGAAGTTATCCAGGTAAAGAGTATTTGTTATCCATCCGGGGCGAGATTTGTCAGAACCATTACCTTGTTTCGTACCAGCAGTGGCTATGTGTACCGGGTGGATAGCGGGTGGAAAGCCGAAAGCGATGGAATCTTTGATTTTAGATTCTCCTATATCGCAAATGGAACGCCGAAACCACCGGATTATCCTGCCACCCCCTATCCAACCGTCGAGAAAAAACCATATACCATACATCCAGGGATTATTAAAGGCTTTTTTAATATTCAAAACATTCGGGAGGATAGCAGCCTTCCCGATTTTAAGACGACGGTTACCGTTAATACGAATGAACTTTATATTAATGGGATTACGGGTTTTGAAGAAATAAACTCCGGACCTCCTTTTGAAATTCAGGTATTATGCCGACCCGTTTGGTTTGACTGTGATATCGAAATGGAGAACGTAGTTTTGGGGCATACCGGAAATCGGGTTCCTGCAAAAAAAGTTTTGGGTTATGTTCAGCTAGCCCCTACCGGGGTCCCCTTATCCGATATTCAATTCAGGGATTTATTGAATTCGCAGTTTGGTAGCATAGGGGGACCGGTAAACTGCGTAATCGATATTAATAAGAGCGGGCAGCAAATGCGAATAAACCGTGTCGATGTAAATACCTCCATAGACCATAATGGGAATATAGCCTTTGTCGCCGCTGCCCGTGGAAATGTATTCTTGCCTAAAGATGGGAGCTGGAGTATGGTGCAGCATAGCGTAGGAACGGGAGAGGTGACCCCTTTGGACGAATCCATTACGGTCCCCCTCACCCGAAAAGGTGAGTGGGTAAAAGATCTGGTGGTGAATCCTGCCGATGTAGCGAATAATCTGGTCAGTATTACCCATCCTATAGACCTTTTGAGAGATATTAATCCGGATACGGTCAATTTTGCTTTTCTTCAAAGTACTGCCACCCAAAAAGCCTTATTCCTTACCCCTTCCTACGCCCAGGGAATTACCAAGTTATTAAGTAAAGCACCTCCTATTTTTTCGGATGCCTATAGGCTCATGAGTGGCAATGGCATTTTCCCAAACATAGGCAATGCGGTAAATAATTATGGAAAGGCCATTGCCTTAGCCACCAGCAATGGAGTGGCCGCCTTTACCGAAAAGACCCTGGCCGATGCATCCAAGGTGTTAGAGGTTTTGGAAATTAATGCTGAAAAGCAGGGGGCCGAAGTTATTAAGCAGGGAATGAATCTTCTGCAAAAGGGAGCGGATAATTTGGTGAATAAGGCCCTTCAATTCGATATCCCGGACCTGGATATTCCCTTGGTGCAGATGGATGGGTTGAAAATTTATATCGATTATAAAACCAAAAAAGAAAAAACAGGGGCTAACCAAACCAATAGCCAAGTAAATTTTGACGTGAATAGTTTCGCCGATAAAATGGCGGACCAGTGGAAGGGTAGGTTAAATAACCTTTCCATGGTGGTCGATCTGGGCTCGATCCAGCGATTAATGATTATTAAGGGAAATTTTGAAAGTCGAAAAGGGACGGAATCAGGATACGAGGGAGATCAGGGGGGCTTAGGGGGATTACCCATCCCGGAAATTGAATTCAACGAGAAATTGCAACCGGTTATTGACCTATTGCAAATGCTGGGGGAATTGAGCTCGGGAAATTATGCCGATGCATTAAAACGAGGATTGAAAATTGCCATGAGCAATAGTGGCGAAATATGGCAATATAAGTTTGAGGCCTCGAAAACCATTCCCGTTCTTCGTTTCCCTCCAACCGATATAGCCTATAATGATCCTAATTGTCCTTTAAAGCTGGAAGCCTCTTTAGGGCTAGGGGTTTATTTTAATGCTGCACTGAAAATAACCACCGATCCAAAGCAATTATTGCCTACCGCCGGTGCCTACCTGCAGTTTTATGGTAGTATGAGTGTAATGTGTATCTCTGTTTCGGTGGGTACCATATACGCAGTAGGTTCGGTAAATGTTAAAATTGCCTGCGATACCCAAAGTGGTCCAAGTTTGCTTTTGAAATTTGGCTTTGGGGCCCAGATCGTGGTGGGTTTACCGGTGGTAGGGAATGTCAGTGTGCTTTATATGATGGGTGTGGAAATTTACGCCGGAACGGATAAGATAACCTTGGCTGGTTTCCTATTGTTCAGAGGACAAGCCAACCTCATTGGCGGCCTGGTCAGTGTTACCATCACGATAGAAGCCAAGGGAGTTGTGGAACGGACGGCCAATGCTACCAATTGCATCGCTTCGGTAACCTTTGCATTAGACATTAGTATTTTCCTGGTGATCGATATTGATTTTAGCAGAACATGGAGTGAATCCCGACAAATCGCATAAAACAAATCAAAAAAACCAAAATAGGCTTTTCTGTAAAAATTAGGCCATTATTAATATGCCAAAATTAAATAGGATATGAAAACAAATCGCCGGTACACAATTATGCCTTTTCCCCAAGGCTTTGATGGCAAGGTTCTTAAATTGAACCTGGTGCTCATTCCGCGCAATATGGATCCATTTTCGGATATCGATACGGGCTTACCAGCCCCCCTGAATTCCGCACAGGCTTTTGCCGATTTTCAACCTCAATTTGAGGCTGCTATTGTAAAAGGACTGGATGAATTCCCCTTGGATAATTCTCTGGATCCTATCAGAAAACCCATAGCGGTTTCCTTAAATACCCTTCCGGCTAACCAAAAGAAATTGGTCCTTCAAGCCATTGCCAAGGATTTTGTGGGTAAGATAAACCTAACCGCAACCGACCAGGCTCCGGAAGCAAAACTAAGCTCAGAAGTGGGTAATAGTGTAAAAAAATACCTGCCCGAATCGTATAGAAACGCTTTTAACTTCACCAGTCCTCGTCATAATAATGCCCGGACGGATGATAGCTATCATTGTATCATTCGCAACGATACAACCCCAGTGGTTAAACCGCCTACCCAGGAAGTAAGCTGGGGGCAATTATATGCCCATATCCTGCGCCAACCCTTAATGGCCAAGGCTTGCGGAATGGTTTACAGTACAGAGATAGTGGTTGATCCCTCCTGGTTCGACAAAGGCGGCTATCTATACATTAACCTAATGAATGAATTGTATAAGCCTATCCAAACGGAAAGTCTGGATACCGCCGACGAGCCCTTTATCAAAAGATATGCCGCCCGCATTCCTCCATTAACCCCTTTAGCAAAACGTCCGGTTTTTGCTCCCTTGCTTTTTCCGGTGCTATACCGAAAACCAACCGATTCCATAGACCCGGCACCTCAGAATGCTCCCTGGGATGAAATATTCCCCGAGGTGAACGAATACAATGATGGATTTGCAAAAATTGTCCATGCCAATCAGCCGGTTAGTCAAAACCTTTTACAGGAACAAAAAGACGGGATTCACCCACAAAAGGATGTAGGGATACGAATGGGCTGGGACGATGAACAGATTTTGATTTGGTATATCCGGCAATTGACCGAGAATCCAAATGAACCGAATACTAAAAAAAGAACCGACGCCCCTTTGGGCGTGTTTGGATTTTGTATTGATGTAAAGGAAAATGGATCGAGCTCGGATTGGGAAAGCTTAAACCGGGTTCGATGCAAAGCAGAATATACCCTTCATGACCAAACCATTGGAAATAAGATAGGGGATGAATTGGATCTTCCTTTTCAGGTTTATCCCACCCAGCCTGACGGGACCCCGGGTTCGGCCTATTGGTTACCCATGTATTTTGGGAACTGGCTGGGGAAAAGCATGGTGATGAAGGATAATGAGGCTGCGCAAATTTATCAGAATGATACAGCCCTGGACGGCATTAAAGGAGCTTCCAGGACCGTAGGGCTGGATCAACTCTTTGAGGAAGTACCATCGAAGGCCCAGCTTTTATATGGAAACACCTATCAGTTCAGAATTCGGTTCATGGATATTTCTGGCGGGACTCCTGATATAAAAACAACCGAAAAAGAACTTAATCTTGCCCCTTCCCCTACCGCTACGGTCCATTTTAAACGGTATGTGGCTCCCGGAATTTTACGCATTGATAAGCCTGTACAATATGATAGGAATATGATTGAATTTTTCAATCAGGATCCAGTCACAGGTGAATTAACTAATGCGCTTACCATTCAATTAAAACGACCCATATTGGGTTATCCGGCAGTAGTTTTTACGCATAAATACCAAGCCATAGGTCAGGACCCTATCGCCCTGTTAATAGCGGCCAGTAAAGATTCCCCCGGGAAATCTGCTTTCGGATTAGCTGATCCGGATGTTGGCCAGGTGGAGGTACGGGTTGAAGTCGAAACACTGGGCATGGATAATGCTGGAAGTAAAACGGGCAAAGAAAATTATGCAACCCTGTATACCACCTATAGGAATTTCCCCCTAGGCTTTGATGATATAAAATCCATTCCGGTAAAATTTATAGATTCCCCAATACTAAATTTTGACGATAGGACGAATCCATTTAATGACGATACTCTAAAAAAATCGGTTCTGGATTCCCAGGAAGAAATTATTCTTCCCACGGCAAGAAGGGTCCGGGTTTCCCTAAGGGCAATTTGTGCTGGAGATGATAGCTATTTTGGTTTCACCTCTGACAAAGAGGAAGATAACGACTTGGACTCCAGGTATGGTTCCATTTCCCAATTATTATTTTACAAGGAATCTACCCACGAGAGCAATTTATTAATTCCCAAGGATACGATTCCTCCTGTTCAGGCCCTCTATTTACAAGCCGACGAGCCTTTTATCAATAATGGAAATCTTTCTACTTTCCTTCTTCAGCGAGAATTGAATGCGATTCAACCTGATATAGTACAGCGCTTGGCTACACAAATTGGGGCAGAAAGTAAAGGCTTAACCCTCGTAGGACCAAAAGGAACTAGGGTAGTATTTGGTTGTAGTAACCGAATTAAACATACTTTGTCTCCAGATCATTCCTCTATTACCTTTGCTTCAAAAGCTGATTTAATCCATCATTGGATTGGGGTATTAACCTATAAAATTAACCGGGACTGGACCTGGGATGCCTTGGAGGATGTTAGCTTTAAAATAAGCCGACACAAAAAGTTTTCTCAGGATTCGGATGCGGAGGCAGAGGATTTGAATTTTACATCCTTTCTCAATGAGCATTCTTATGCCGGGGATATTGAAATAAAACATACTGTATCCTTCGATGCCCTCCAGCCGGATACCTTTGGCCTGATAAACCGGGATTTTACCGAATTGATCTTTATCGATGCCATTGAACCCAAAACAGGATTGACCAGGAATGCTTCCGGGGATTTAAGGTTTCCTGACCAATTATTGGTAGATTATGGTATTACTCCTCAATTCAAATTAAAGCATGCCAGCAATTCGGATAAGGCGATGTTCAAGCCTTCGGAATTGCTAATGCCTACTACCGTTAATCCCGTCCAGATTCCGAAACTGGTCAGTGTAGGAATTGCCTTTTCTCCATACAAGCAGGCAGATAAATACCAATCTACCGAGGCCCGAAAAAAATATTTATGGCTTGAATTTGAGGAACCGGTACAGGATCCGAATGATACCCTCTTTTGCCGGTTGCTGGCCTATAGTCCTGACCAATTAATTAGCAATAATCATCCGGAACTTCTTATCGCCCCTGCGGAATCACCTTTAGATATTGATCCTGAATTTGTGAGGAAAATAACCCCGGGACAAAGTGATGATTTAGCTGGGCTGGGTGCCATGCAGGTAATGGAAAAAGCTTCTGATAGTGATGTGCATTATCTTTTGCCTATTCCTTCCGGTATGAATTCGGAAAGCCCGGAACTTTTTGGATTTTTCACCTATGAGTTCCGTATTGGGCATGGCCATTGGAGCGACCGGAAAAATAATGTTTGGAGTACAGCCCAGGGAAGATTTAGCCGTCCTTTGCGGGTAACAGGCTTGCAGCATCCAGCACCCAATTTATTATGTACGGTTAATCGAAATGATACCATTCTCTACGTTAATGCCCCTTATGCAAAAGCGGTATTTAATGGAAAGAATGTCACCTCCAAGCCACCAAGAACCCAGCTTTGGTGCCTTTTATATACCCAGGTAAGGCAAGCCGATGGAAAGGCCTACCGGAATATTTTATTGGATGAAAAAATAATGAAAACCAATACCGGCTTATTTGACCAAGCAGGAATAAGGCCGGGTTCTCTTTCCTTATTTACTGAAAATATCAATACCCATATTAAGGCAACGGACCTAACCAACGATATTCTTACGGTTGTTAAAAACAAGACATTAATAGCTGGAGCCACAGAGGCTATTGCGAAGGATGATCAGCCATTTGCCCTGGCCTATTGGGAAAATGCCGAGATAATTCAACTATTAAATCTATTGGGATTACCAACCGATGGTCCCTTAAGTGTTTTGGTTGTAGAAGTCTTTGGTAATATTACCCGGTTTAGTGAACATGTAACCGACCTTGGAAATTCGAACCTACGTGGGATAGCGGCAAAGACTTTTAATAATGTAGGATTTGCGGCCGATCAGGCCCAGGTACTAAACCAGGAAATGGAAAGGGCCGCTTATAATCAAACGACCTCGAATTCCGAAAATTCCAGGCCCTTAAGCAGTAATCTTGGGCAGTATAGGATATTACGCACTTCCCCCTTAACGGAAGTACCATTTGTATGCTGTACAGATTGTTAATAAAGGAAGTATGGAGGGTTTAATATTGCCTAGGGAAAACCAGGATCCTGATAATTAATAGTTTTCAGGATAACACTAAAAACGTTAAACCTAAAAAATTAACTCTCCATGGTCATGGAGTCGAAAACTCCTTTACTATTATAATTAATAACCACCAAATAATTAGTGAGTTCCCTTCCTATTGTATAATCAAAAACAGCAAAGGTATCAGAAGAATCAGGATAAAATCCAATTCTTACCAGCATTAACTTTTTCACTAATTGATCCCCTGGGCTACTATTATTTTCGAAATCAACAAGTCCTATAAACTCAGATTTATCCATTATTTCTAAATGGTGCTCTATATAGGTTTGTACTGCTTCAAATTCTCCTGTTTTATAGGCTGAATTGATATAAAATCTGTTTCTTGCATCGAAATTCTCAATAGATTGAATTATTTTTTCAACCATCAATAAATTATTTTTTTCGATTTTTTTTTGAATCAATGTTTAGGTCTAAATCTAATTTCTTGCCCTGGAATTCGGTATTTCCTTGATAATAGTTTTTAAGATTATTCTCATCAATATCTCCGATTTACTGTAAAACATAATTTGCCATAGGATTATTTACTGTTTTGGGTTCTTGATTAAAAACGGATCAGGAATTATAATAAATACCTTTCTTATTTTGATTTATCATAAATGGCCTGAAAGCCTTGAAAAGCGAATTTTACCAATTCATATATTTCTCCATAATCGGATTCTTTTTCCTCCTCTAAGGATACATTAAGTTTCATGGATATTTAGAAATTAATTTTAATGTTCGAAGCCATAAGGGAATGGACCCAGATAAATCCAATTGACTTTTTTCAGAAATAAGGAGTCTATTGCTTTCCCTATAAGCTTATTAATTTTTTTCATGCTGGAAATTTAGCTTTCCTTCCTGGGAGCAAATCGTTTGGCTTCATTAGGCCTATATTTTATCCCGGTAGGTGTTCCTTTAAATGCATTACCTTATCTCAAATTTAAATTTTAAAAAGATGCTACCATGAAGTTAAGGGGCTGAAATTCAATAAGCAAGACTTTAAATTTCCCCTTAGTCCATTCATTTTTTTTATTATATTAGTATTAGGAAATAAATTCTTAAAAAAGACTTTATTATGAAACTAAAGCATTTTTTAATAAGTTCCTGTCTAATTCTAGAATTGGCAATGCTTTTCGGTTGCAACCGGGTAAATACCTTTACCGCCAATACTCCCCAACATCCTTGTAATTTAGCCGGTGTTCTTTGTGTATTAGCGGGCAATAAGCTAAACGTAAATATTGTGGATAAAACTTCCGGCCAAAATCTGGTTATTGGAACCAATGCAAAATACAAAGTATCCAGTATTGGTCTTAAATATTCTGATAGGGGAAAGCTGGATTCATCCCAGTTTTCTATCGACTCGGTAAACCATTCTCTTACCGCCTATATACCTTCTTTTTCGAATTATGCGAATAGCTCCGGGATCGGAAATGATACGGTTTACCTAGGTGTTCCAGGATACCCAAAAGATATGATATTAATTAAATCGGTTTATAAATCGGATGGATGTTGCGGAAACATGGTAACGACAGGAATATTATTGAATGGTTCACCGCAATGCTCCAATTGCACTTCCTTTACCCTGAGTATTTTAAAATAAAGTAAGAGTAAATCGTTTAAAAATTCAAATACCTAGTAGGACTTCCAGCTTGAATAAAGCCTCTGTCCATTTTCAAAATTAAAAATTGCTCTCCATTTAGCCAACCAGGTTGCCATATTTGTATAATTGCCTATTTTACCTGATTGTCCTATTCTATCTTAATCCGCAACATATAAAGACAGTATGCAAAGCCAAATAGGAAACATCCCGAATTCGGTAAGCCTCCAATCATTTTTATGCACCAGATTGAGGAGTAAGTAAACCTATTTCCTTTCAGGATGGGCTAAAAACCACCTTAGGGTAAGATTACTTCATAGAATGAAAGGCCATTCGATTTCCTTCCGTATCAAAAAACATAGCCATAAACCCATTGGAACCAATGGATTTCTTTCCAATAATAATCTTTCCACCAGCCTCTTCAACTTTAGAAAGGGGAATTGCCAAATCCTCTCCTCCATTTAAATAAACTAATGAGCCATTTTGAGAGGGTTCGTAACCTTGATCCTCCACAATTCCGCCGCCTATTTCACCATTCTGGGCATTTGAAGGAAACATTGCATATTTCATTCCTTCAAATGGGGTTTGCATTTTAATATCCAGAATAGTTTCATAAAATTTTCTTGCCCTATCAAAATTTTTGGCAGGAATCTCAAACCAATTAATTGCATTTGCCATATCAAATAAATTTATTCTTTACATATTTTTTAAAAATTGGGATCAAAACGAACTCGGTTTCTTGCATTTGAGTTCCCCTATTGGATAAAAATAATTGCCTTAACGCTCCCCAAAGGAAATAGGGTATGGAGAAATTATGTAGTGGACCCTATCTTTAGGACCAGTAGATAGATGAAATTAGTTTTTTAACTCAAATAAAAAAAGGTTTTTGTTTTTGTTTGGACTGTGTTAAACGCGAAGCGTTTTCCACAGTTTTTTTCTTTTTTGGTTCTTTTTTCTTTGTTAACATTTTTCGGTTGGGGTCATGATTGTCCGGAAAATTTCCGAATTAGGCTGCTTTATAAATTTCATTGGGGGTTTTATATCCCAAAGATTTATGACCTCGTTCCTGGTTATAATAGATCATCCATTCCATCACCCCCTGATAAAGTTCGCGGCCATTCTCGTACATATTCAAGTAGATTTTTTCCTGCTTCAGGCTTCTCCATAATCGTTCGATA
>Ga0075019_10000085_pt1 | contig 51274 bp, 56 predicted proteins | sample ColStrG_CSR_2013_FD_71473 | JGI IMG/M metagenome (GOLD analysis project Ga0075019, IMG submission 71473) | Freshwater sediment microbial communities in response to fracking from Pennsylvania, USA - Cold Stream Run_MetaG_CSR_2013 | ecosystem: Environmental > Aquatic > Freshwater > Creek >...
GAAAAAGAACCAGGACTCGATCGCAGTACTTTTTTATTTTTTTGACACGACCTTGGCGCCAAGCCCAAATTTGCGGGGAGATATAATAGACAACTTTGATCCCCAAAGCGTGCATTTTTTGAGCCAGCATCAAATTGAAATCTGGGTAATCCAAAACCAAAACAACTTTCGGTCGGCGCTCCGTTGCAGCACTAACCAAGCGATCAAAGACCTCGCGAAGATAACCGTAATTGTCCCAGACTTCCGAAATGCCGACGACGGCCATCTTTTCAGCTTCGCCGAGACGTTCAAAACCCACAGACTCCATCGCCTGGGTCCCAACACCAAAGCAAGTCACTTCTTTTTTTTGATTTTGCCAATGTCGCAGAAGTTGCTCAGCGTAATGAGCGCTGGAGGCTTCGGCGGCAACAATCATCACTTCGTGTGACATCAAAACCTACAACAAAGCCAAAACTTGATCGACCAATTCCACGGCAAGACAACCATCTTCACCACTGACTAGAGGTTGAGCATCGCCCCGCACAGCTCGCAAGAACGCCACAGTCTCAAGAAGAAGATTGTCGCCCTTGCCACAGTTGTGAACAAGGACTTCAGGGGGCTGTTGAATATCCTGAGATTTCAACTGAATTGTCGTCAAGTCGCCTGTGCCCAAGTTGCCCTCGTAAACTCGTGGGGACGCAAACACTCGCACACTGCGAGTCATCGCAGCAGCCATTCTTGAGACGCTGATAAAAGCGGATTTCCCATTGGGAAACGAAAGCTCGCAACGAGCCCAATCCCAGCTCGGCGACAGCAATCGCCCCGCCTTGGCAGAAACCACTTTCGGTCTGCCCCCCAGCAGGAACACGGCTAGATCCAAATCGTGAATCATCAAATCGTGGATCACGCTGACGTCTGCGCCGCGGGATTTGTAGGGTGCATGACGGTGCAATTCCAGGGATTGAATATCGATCGCCCGAGACCGAATTTCCGTGATGACGGGGTTGAACCGCTCGCTCTGTCCCACACAAAGGGTGACGCCCATTTTCTTGGCAAGAGCCACCAATTCACGAGCCTGTTCGGTCGTCACAGTCATTGGCTTTTCGACATTCACATGAACGCGATTTTGCAAGAAGAGCTGGGCCACTTCGAAATGCTGGCTGGTGACAGTGGCGATTGTGACCAGGTCGACTTGACCCAGAAGATCCTGCGGGCGGTGAAAACTTCGCACGCCAAGACTGGCCGCGATCAGATCGGCCTGCGGAGTATGCACATCGCAAACTCCAACAAGCTCGAGCTGATCTTTAAATTCACCTTCGGCAAGGGCTTTGTATTTTTGCGCATGGAAATTTCCAAGGTAGCCAACTCCAATAACCGCTGCTCGCAGTTTCATATCACTCCTTGATTCATCTCAACGGGCAAGGCCTCGCTTTGATTTTTTGATGAAGTCCAACAGGTACTGAATATTGGGAGAAGGAGTGCACTCCTTCAAAATTCTTTCCACGCCTTCTTCAACCGTGACAGATCCCATGATCAAGATCCGCAAGGCGCGATGAATGTTTTCGACTTCTTCTTTGGCAAATCCGTTGCGTGACAATCCAACTTTATTCGTGGCTCGACAAACGGCGTGATCACCATGGGCCCTTGCAAATGGCAGAATGTCCTTGTTGACGACCGAACCACCACCGATAAAAGCAAACCGGCCGACTTTGGTGAATTGGTTGAATCCACAGACTCCACCCACCACAACATGATCTTCCAATTCGGTGTGACCACCCAAATGAGTGTTGTTGGCAATGATCACGTGGTCACCGATTTTACAGTCATGACCGATATGCGTGTAGGCCATAAAATAGCCATGATTTCCAATGGTGGTTTCGCCATCACCTTTGGTGGTCGCAATGTTGGCTGTTGAAAACTCACGAAACATATTGTGATCGCCGATTTTCAGGCGAGTTCTTTCGTTCTTGTAACCCACATCTTGAGGCGGTCCACCGACAGCTGCACCAGGCGAGAAATGGTTGTGTTGACCTATTTCAAGTTCCCCGTAGCGATAACCCAGACTGACATGACCCTCGATCAAAGTGCCCTTGCCGATGCGGACTTTTCCTTGGATCAAGCAATAGGGACCAATTTCGACATCATCATCGATCTGGACGTCGCCGTCCAAAACTGTCGACGGGTGAATTTTTGTCATGATGTTTTATTTCTCTTTTTCAAAAGTCGAAATCACATCGTCTGTCAGATCTGTGCTCTTCTCGGCAAAAAGGACGTTTTGACCCTTTTTCTCAAGCACAATTGTGAAGCCCTTGTCATGTGCCACTTTTTCCACAATTTTCGACATCTTGGCAAAAATAGGCTCCAGCAATTCGCCTTCTTTTTTTTGCATTTCCAACTGATTTTCTGCCACTGTCTTTTGGAACTTCATCATCTCTTCTTGCAGTTCCATTTGGCGTTTGCCAAAAACTTCCTCGGAAAGAACAGACTTTTTCTTTTCCAAATCCTGGCCAATTTTCTCGATGTCTGTTTTTTTCTTGTCCAGTGCATCTTTGCGCTTCTTGAAATCGCCATCGAGAGACTCTTTGGCTTTTTTTCCAGCGGAAACATTTTGGATTGCTTTTTGCAAATCCACGTAGCCGACTTTGGTGCTTGGTGCGTCCGCGCCTAAGGCCATTTGCGCCGCGAGAAAAACTCCCATCACAATCATTTTTGTATTCATCTTGAATCTCCTTTTTAAATGCACAATCAGAATGGCGCCCCAATTGAAAACTGAAACTGCACCGGCGTCGGAGATTGCACCGAGTATTGAATAGGGAATCCCCACTCAAAACGCAGCGGCCCAATCGGCGAAAACCAGCGGAATCCAAATCCAACGTCACTATAAAGATTATCCGCCGTCAACACATCATCAGCAACTCCGGCATCATAAAAGGCGACACCCTTGATATTGGCCTCAGCGATCAGTGGGAACTCAAACTCAAGCTGATAAAGCGCCTGTTGGTTTCCACCCGTCGGGCGATTCGACTGGGACAACTGGTCGGCGGCTGAAATGCCCGGACTCAGGATGGGAAGAATACTGTTGTAGTAGGGCGAAAATTGGTTTTTGCCGATCCGCGCAAACTGGTAACCGCGAAGTGTATAGGGTCCGCCCAAGAGGAATTTTTGGTTGAAAGGAATCGGCTGCCCAGTGTTGCTGCTGATGAAAGAATAGCTGACGTTGTTGCGCCAGACGAGCTCCCAAAAAAGTTTCTTGTAGTAGCGAAAGCCCGTCGAAGCCTTGGTGTAATTCAGAGATCCGCCCAAACCCGCGTACTCAAGGGATCCCGACGCATAGGCACCGGCTGTGGGCGCAATCCTGTCGTTGCGCTTGTCATACTCGACAATCGCCGAAACTGAACTGGTGTCGCCATCAGCTGTGCCCAAAGGAAACAGAGCATGATCTGTGATTCGAATTGTCGAGGACCCCGTCGTTGGGTCGGCATAAGGTTGACCATTGGACTGCGTGGGAGGAGTGATGTAGGCATCGTCCAACCACGTTTGATCGTAGCGCAGACGCAAAGTCAAGTTGACGAACTCACTGAGGGGATGCCCCAAACGAATCGCTCCACCGCGAATATTTTCGAGGTAATCGTAACGATTGGCCGCCGATTGATAAAGATCAAACCCCGCGGCCCAGTCGGTGTCGTCGACATGGGGCTCGGTGAAATTCAGAAAGTAGGTCGTCAGCAAAGAGCTGACGTTGACGCCGGCACCGAGCTTTTGACCCAAGCCAAAAAAGTTGGCCTGTTGCAATTGCCCCTGCAAACTGAAACCTGTGGCACTGCCATAACCAGCCCCCAGTTGGACGCTTCCCGTGTTGCGTTCTTTCACGACGATATCGATGTTGAGCAAATCTGGGTGATCACTTGGAGTCGATGTCTTGAACGTGACTTCGTCGAAAAAACCCAGACGCTGGATGGCCTCCTGCGACTGGCGCTTGCGAGTCTCATTGTAGAGCTCACCTTCGAAAATTTTCAATTCTCGACGCACAACCTTGTCACGCGACTTGGAGTTCCCAATCACGTTGATCTGGCCAAAATAGACTTTGTTCCCTTTGTCGAACTCAAACACCACATCGACTTTGCGGTCTTTTTCGTTGATTTTAGTCCGCGGGATCACGTTGGCAAAAGCATAGCCCAAGTCACCGTATTTGGCTTGCAGGTTGCTGAGGTCTTTTTGCAAATTCTCATAGGAAAATACGGTTTGCTTGTTCAGGGTCAGAACTTCACCCAGTTCATCTCGGGTGTACAGCAGGTCGCCCCCGAAATCGATCTCACCGACATCATACTGCTCACCCTCGTCGATTCGAATCGTAATGTAGATATTTTTTTTATCTGGAGTGACATAGACCTTCGGGCGATCAATTTTGACCTGTACGTAGCCTTCATTGAAATACAGAAATCGCAACAGCTGCATGTCACGATCAAAGGCATCTTGCTTGTATCCGCCGCCGCCACTGACAAAAGAGAAAAAGCCACCCTCTTGAGTGATCATTTTACCCTTCAAAATTCCGTCTTTCAATTTGGAATTGCCCAGGAACGTGATCTTCTTCACCTTCACTTTATCATTCTCTGAAATCTTAAAAAGGACTTTGACAGTTTCGTCCGCGCGCACGGGCTCGATTTTGGTTTCAATTTTCGCAAGGAAAAACCCTTTGTCCTCGTACATCTTCTGAATTTTCTCAACCCCATCGCGGAGCTTGGACATACTCAAAATTTCAAAGGCTTTGATCCCGCTCGACTCGAGAAGCTCATCCGTTTTAAGATCGGTGTTGCCTTCAAAAGCGATTTCAGCAATCGAAGGCTTTTCGACGACAATGTAGGTCAGCGCAGACACCTGTGATGAGCCGCGAACCACAGGCTCAGTTTTACTTTTGGACTTGCCCTTGGCCCCAGCCTTGGTTTTTGATGCTGAGGTGGCGGGAGCCTTGTCTGCAGCTGCCGCGGAGCCCACAATTTCACGATCAATTTTGACGTCATAAAAATAGCCGGTCTTGAAAAGCTGCAACAGATCCTGATGCAGCAAAGTGGGAGAGTAAGGTCCGCCCACTTTGGATTTCAGACGCGTGACAATCGAATCTGTTTCAATTTTGCGATTGCCCTGCACGGAGATCTTGCCGATCGTCCCCTGAATATCATCCAAGTTTTTGTCGTCAAACGACTCATCTTCGACCAGGGACTTTGGCAAGGGCGTCAGTACGGGTTCATCTTTTTTTTTGTGCATCGGTGGCCGTGCTGCCGGACCACTGAGAGGGGAAATTGCCAAAGCGAGTTCGCTTGCGAAAAAACTCACCAGAACGGCGCACAGAATGCTTCCGCGGAAAGCTCGTCGGAAACTCTTCTTCAAGGTTCGATTTTGCAGTTTCTGACAAGCCAGTTGCAACAACGCGCGATTTTCCAAAATGCTAAAAGTTTTAATAGTTTATTCAAATATCCCGGCGAGCCTAACAAGACCATGGTCCACTGTCAAACGTGCAATCAGCTCGCGGAATTGCTCCAAGATCCATCCGACAGACGCAGCACACGCGAAAATCTGCTCGCAAATTGAGCATCGTGAGTCACCACAACGAGCGTGAGCCCCGTCTGACTCTGCAGTTGGAAAAACAAATCCTGAATGATCAAGCTGTTCTTGGAGTCCAAATTTCCCGTGGGCTCGTCTGCGAACAAAATCTGAGGCCGATTCACCAGAGCACGAGCAATTGCGACTCGTTGCAGCTCGCCACCCGAAAGCTGATTTGGAAAATGCGTCGCTCTGTCGGCCAAACCGACCAACGCCAAATACTCTTGTGCCTGACGAAGAGACTCCGCTGCAGAAAGACCAGCGATTCGCAAAGGCATCGCCACATTTTCCAGAGCCGAAAACTCGCTCAAAAGATGATGGGATTGAAACACAAAGCCCATTTTTTGATTGCGAAAACGGGCGAGTTCTTCGTCACTCAGTGCACCCAAATCCTGTCCCGCGAATCCAATCACGCCGTGTTGCGCGCGGTCAAGAGTTCCCAAAATATGCAAGAGGGTCGACTTTCCAGAGCCAGAGGCCCCGACAATACAAAGTGTCTCGCCAGGAAAAACCTCGATCGAAATGTCCTTCAAAATCTGCAACTCACTGGCTCCCAGAGCGTAGCTTTTGCAAATGCCTTTGGCTTGCAACAATGCGGGCCGGGTCTCTTGCCGAATATTTTCCATGGGTTCCCTCATTCCTGCCGCAGACCTTCGACCGGTGACAGGCGCGCAGCACGATTCGCCGGTGCCCATGTCGCCAGCCAACAGATCAAATTGGTCGCCGTGAAAATAATGAGCCAGTCGGTCCATTGAATTTTCAATTCAATATAATCAATCTTATAGACGCTTCCTTGAATCAATCCAAACTCACTTTGCAAAAAAACGAACCCGGCGCAAAACAACAGACCCAAGAGAAATCCAAGCAAGGTGCCACACACTCCCAAAAGCAGACCCTGAAGGCTGAACACGACACTGACTCTTTTGGGCGACAGCCCGAGCGTTTTGAGGAGCGAAATGGCCGGTGTTGAACGCACGACATTCACATACAAAGCGCTGGCGACATTGAAGGCCGCAGCGATGACGATGATAAAAATCACGAAAAAAATCACCACTTTTTCGATATCAATGGCTTCGAGCAGGTTTTCATTGACCTCACGCCAGTCCCGCAGCCGATAGCCCGAGCCCAGCTCACCCGCGAGATGCATCTGCACGCCGCGGGCTTGATTGGCATCCTCTGTTTTCAAAATCAATCCTGAATAGCGACTGCCAATTTGCGCCCAATCCTGAGCAGCCTTGAGGCTGGTGACAATCCATCTTTGATCATAGTCGTATTTTCCCAAATCCAAAACTCCCGCAACACGAAAGGTCCCGACATGTCGGCGAAACTGGGACACATCAACCTCTTGTCCCGCAGGTACGACCAAGCGAAACTCATCGCCGACATGCAATTTGAAATTCTGCGCAATACCTTTGCCTATCAAGGCCGGCGGCGATTCGGCCGGCGCACCACTTGCAGCCTGCTGCGGCTGAAGATTGAACGCGCCTTCAATGATCCGATTTTGCAAATCCAAGACCGGCCCAACAGCGACGGGATCCAAACCTTCCACCAAAACGCCATTGAGCTTTCCCTTGTGAGCCAAAACTCCTTCAACCATGACAAAACGAGTTCCAGCTAGCACACGACTGTCGAGGCGCTTCAGACGGCTGAAGAACTCCTGCCAAGGTTCTGGCGTCGGATCCAATTTGAAAATCTGCAAATGCCCGGTGACGTCGATCACACTTCGGCGGAGCGTCGCTTGAAATCCGGTGATAACGGCCATCGCCGCAACAAGGGAAGCCACTCCAAAAATCAGTCCAAAGATCGAAATCCAACCTTGCATCGAAAAAAGACGCGTGGGCCCCGTGAGCAAAAGCCGGCCCGCCAACCAGAAATTCGAGCGTGTGGCCTGCCACCTCACGGTGTCGCATCCCCTCCGGAGATTTGCGCCGTCGCCTTCAGGAAAGCCATAATCAGGCCATCAATTTCGCCATTCAGCACATCCTGAGACTGACTGGTTTCAAAATCCGTTCGATGATCCTTGACCATTTGATAGGGATGCAAAACGTAAGAACGAATCTGCGAACCCCACTCGTTGGCAAGTTTGGAAGACTCCATTTGGTTTTTCGCTTTTTGACGTTCTTCGACTTCTCGCTCATACAGGGCGGCCTTCAACATTTTCATGGCCTTGCCACGGTTTTGGATCTGCGAACGATCGGTTTGACAGGCCACAACGATGCCTGTCGGCATGTGTTTGATGCGGACTGCGGAGTCCGTCTTGTTGACGTGCTGTCCGCCTGCTCCCGAGGAGCGATAGGTTTGCACTTCCAAATCTGCTGGATTGATTTCAATTTTAATGTCGTCGTCGACTTCAGGCCATGCAAAAACCGAAGCAAAGCTCGTGTGCCGACGGGCATTGGAGTCGAAAGGCGAAATTCGCACCAAACGGTGCACACCACTTTCGGCCTTGAGGTAACCGTAAGCATAGGCGCCCTCAATCAGAAGTGTCGCCGACTTGATCCCCGCGCCTTCGCCCTCGCTCATCTCCAGAACATCGACTTTGTAGCCATGTTGATCGGCGTAACGGGTGTACATGCGCAGTAAAATGCCCGCCCAGTCACAGGCCTCCGTTCCACCAGCGCCTGAATTGATCGTGATGTAAGCAGAATTCGCATCCATTTCGCCGTTCAGAATCCGCTTGATCTCAAGGTCGCTGCCAATTTTTTCAAGCAAAACGATTTCATTTTTGGCTTCTGAAAAAGTGCCCTCATCATTGGCTTCTGTGGCCATCTCGATGAGCACTTGTGCATCATCCAAGCGCTGGGTGAACCCGGTGAACTCACCGATCGTTCTTTCCAAAAGAGCCTTCTCTTTGTTGAGCGACTGCAGCTTGGCAGGATCATTCCAAATGGCCGGATTTTGCGCCGAGAGATTTAGCTCTTCAAGACGTTTGCGCTTGGTGTCGAGGTCAAAGATACCCCCGAAGCTCTGTTGCCAAGGCGAGCAACGCTTGAATTTTTCGATTCACATCATAGGTTTCTGCAGCAATTGCCATGGTGAACTTTTAAGGCGGCTTTATCGCTGTGTCAATTGCGCAAATATTCGATCCTGCAGGGCAAACATTTGTGCCGCCTGGCTCTTGGAGCCCTCATGATCAAAGCCCAGAAGATGCAAGATGCCGTGCAGTATCATGTAACTGAGTTCGTCTCGAAAACTCAACCCGTGCTCGCGGGCCTGCCGCTTGAGAACTTGTGGACACATCACAAGCTCGCCCAAACCTGTTTCAGCAGTGAAACTCAAAACATCTGTTGCATAGTTTTTACGCCGGTACTTTTGATTCAAAATCCGCGCAGGACCAGGGTTCAACCACACAATCACCAGTTCCGCTTCGCAAACTTGGGCCCATCCCGGAGTTTTGGCTTTCCGCAGATGACCGTCGATCTCGACGAACACAGACTGCAGCCACAACCTTGGCATCCGCACTTGCGACTGATTGACCAGGTTCAGCGCGGGTCGGCGCAGACTCACGGCCGCCCCATTGGCTTCGCGGTGACGGTGAAAATTCCTGTCGGAGCCTCACTCGCGCCCCCACCCGCAGATTTCGGATAGTCAATTCGCTGATGATAGATGCCCAGAAGAATTCGCGAGAACGCAGACTCGACCCGCGACAGATCACGCAAGGTGAGATTGCACTCATCCAGCTGACCATCCATAAATTTTCTTTGAATAATGTTGCGAACGATATTCTGCAGCCGCACGGGTGTGGGCTCATCCAAAGAGCGCGCCGCGGCCTCGATCGAATCGGCCAGCATGCAAAGCGCAGCCTCGCGAAACTGGGGCTTCGGACCCGGATAGCGAAAATCATCCTCGCTGATCTCGGTTTCACCTTCAGCTTTGGAATCGATCGCCTTGTTGAAAAAAAACGAAATCAAAGTCGTTCCATGATGCTGGACAATTCCGTCAATGATGGGTTTGCCCAACTTGTGTGCCAAGCCCATCTCGACCCCATCTTTAACATGGGCCACAAGAAGGGTTTTGCTCATATAAGGCGAGATGTGATCATGCGGGTTGTGCCCTGGCTTTTGATTTTCGATAAAATAATTGGCGTGCGCCATTTTGCCGATGTCATGGTAGTAGCACATCACCTTGCCCAGCAAAGAATTGGCGCCGATTTCCTCTGCGGCGGCCTCGACCATGCTGCCCACCATCATCGAGTGATGATAGGTTCCAGGCGCTTTGACAATCATGTCTTTCAGAAGTGGATGATTGAGATTGGAAAGCTCCAAAAGCTTCACATCCGTCGTGTAATTGAAAACGCTTTCAAGCAGCGGGACAAACATCATCGTCAGAAAAGCGGACAGGTTCCCGCCGACAAATCCCGCCACAATACAGGCCAGAAGCTCCGGCAAAAAATTCTCCTGGTCAATATGCGCAATTGTGAACACCAGGCCCACGACGATGGCGTTGACGATCCCTGTTCGCAGGCCTGCCCAGTACAAGTCGTTGCGCTTTTTGCACGAGTACACACCTTTCGCAGCCGCAATTCCACCGGCCAGACTGACAAGGACAAAAGAGAAATTCAATTCCGTCATGACCCCCATAACGACAGCCGTAAAAGCCGTGAACAACCAAACGACTTCTCCTGACTGAATAACAAGGCCAATGAGCATGGGACCCATCGCCACCGGCGCTGCGTACAAAAAGACCGAAGACGGAACATAACTCCCAAATTTAAAATTGAAAGCGTTCTCTGTCAGAAAAAGGAAAAATTTGATAACGAGAACCAAAACAAGAAGCACCGACCCCATCGCCAGAACATCTTTTCGATCAACTTTCAAACGAACACCTGCAAAACGCCGCAGGTATTGAAAAAAGACGGCAATCAAAGCCATAAAGAAAAATCCAGCCGCAATCGTGACAATGTCCTTGTGTCGATCCGTGCGACGGTATTGAATTTCTCGCAGCATCGCCATTTGAAACGGCTGCACAAGAGAGTCCTTGGTGACAATCGTTTGATTCTTCTTGACGGCAATTGTGACGGGTAAAATACCATCACGGACCGCTTGTCGCCGTGTCGCCATTTCTTGCTTGTTGAGAGTCAAATTGGGATAGATCAAAAGGTGCGAAAAAACCAACAACGCGGCCCGGTCTTTCTCATTGACCCGAGAACTCGACAGCCCGGCACTTGCCGTCGCTGCCATCTGAAACTGATCCAAACTTGCTGAATCCAAAAGATCTTGTCGCTTCACTTGAAACTCTCGACCCCGGCCATTTTTCTGCACCACCCGAGCTGTGATTTCGGGGCGACCTGTCGGCACGGCTTTGTCCAGATTTTCCAAAATCCGTTCGTCGTACCATTTCTGCAAATTCTGAATCACCGCATTTTCGATGCGCACCGAAAATCGGTGCTGCGTCAGCCACTCAAACACATAATCCGGAACTGTGACACCGAGTTCTTTTTCAAACTCTCCTTTGTGACTGAAAAAATCTTTCACTTTTTCTTCTTGTTCGGAGGCCTTTGCCGGCCATTTTTGCGCTTGAATCTGCAACCGCATCGACCGGAAACTGCGGTAGACACTTCCTGAAATGCGTTCAAAAACCGTGGGATCGAAATCAAAGATCAGGGGCACTTGAGATTCTGCTTTTTGCCTGCGCTCTTCGGTCGTGACCTCATCGGTCATCTCGTAGGCCACTGGTGATTTGATATCGACGCGTGCCACTTCTCCGACCTGGTAGTTCAAGGCGGGCTGAAACTCCCAATTGAGCAAATAAGCCAAGACCAGGGCGTAAATCAAGATCAGGGCAAATCGTCGAATCTGCAGTTTTTCATCCAGATAAGCTAAAAAGTTGGCAAAGAGATTTCGCTCCAGACCCAAATTTCGAACCCACTCCGAGAATTGCAGACTGTGATCGGTGTAGTTCTCCCGATAGTTGTCTCTTTTTGGCGCTGCGCCTGTTGTGGGCTTGTCAGATGGTTTTTGCATTTTCCTTCATATCCCTGCTCTTGGCTTCGGCGCTTGGGCGTCTAAACTCGAGACAAGAATTTCACTTCCGTCTGGACTTGCGGCCTGGTAAATCAAGACCTATGAAACCATCGCAACCCAATTTAGCCAGAACCGATGCGGATTTTCAAACCGAATTTCGCACTTTAGTCGAGATCGTGGCGCGGCTGCGCGGACCGAATGGTTGCCCTTGGGATCTTGCCCAAACCCCACAGTCTTTGACGGCGTATATCGTCGAGGAAGCCTATGAACTTGTCGAAGCCATCGAGCAAGGCTCAGCAAAAGACGTGTGTGAAGAACTTGGGGATTTTCTGTTCCAAGTGGTGCTTCAGGCCCAACTGGCGGCCGATGCCAAGCAGTTTCAAATTCAAGATGTCCTGGCCCAGCTCAACGCCAAACTGATCCGCCGCCATCCCCATGTCTTTGCACAGACCGAACAGGCAGCGGCCCATCACTCGCTAGAGGACATCTGGAAAAACTGGCAATTGATCAAAAATTCTGAAAAATCAAAAGCCGTCGGCAGTGTGGCTGAAGAAATCCGCCGAATGTTGGCTCCCACCAAAGGCCTTCCCGCTTTGCAAGTGGCCAGCAAGATCGGTCGGAAAACAAAAAATTATGGTTTTGACTGGGATCAACCCGAACAGGTTCTGGCGAAGGTGCAAGAGGAACTGCACGAGGTCCAAGAAGCCCTGACCACGGCCCGAAATCAGGGTTTGGAGTTGGACAAAGCTGCGCATCTTGAAGCCGAACTTGGCGATTTGCTTTTCAGCACAGCGCAACTTGTACGCCACATTGGCCTGGATCCGGAATCGGTCTTGCGAAAAGCCAATCAGCACTTCACTGATCGATTCTCCAAGACAGTCTTGCAATCGGGATTGAGCTCTGAAGCTTTCACGCAGCTGCCGGCCGAACGCAAAGAGGACCTTTGGCGACAAGTCAAATCGGAAGAAGCAAAATTGAAGTCATAAAAATTCAAAGCTGGGGATGGCCGGCCAGCCCCAGCGAAGCAAAATGAATCACTTATTGAATCGAACAGGTGACATCCGCACCTTGAGTCAGCGACATCGGACCTGGTTTGCATTTTCCAGCAAGGCCTGTCTCAGTTTTCTTCAAATCACATTTCAAATCTTCAGCCTTAAAATCCACAGACAGTTGCGAATCTCTGGAACCGTAAACCACACTTGGCAAGGGCTGACCGTTGAGTTCGGCAAGGATACTGGTCGCATTCGGATTGGCCAAACCGGGGTCCGCTTTGGGAATCACTTTTTCGAGTTTCACAGACATGAAATACTGTTTGGTCGCCGCCTGACTGCACGAGAGCACATCAGCAGACGCGATTTGTGTGAACACAAGAGCCAACATTCCAACCAAAGTCTTTTTCATGGGAGACCTCACCTTCGTGTGAATCAAAGAGCCAAAATTGTGCCAACCATCGAGCCCGACAGCCGCACCCAGCTGCAATGCGACTGCAATCCGATGGTGGGCTGACAAATTTGAGCCGACCAGGAATGGGCATTTGTCTAAAAAATGGACAGACTTGGGTCGCGCTGAAACGCTGCACGATCAAGGCACCCTGGCACAGCTCTTGTACCGGGCGTTGCGAGCGAGAACCCAACCCTTATTCCCTTTCTGAAAGGACTTTTCCTATGCAATTGAATCTTCGCAAAGTGAGTGCCCTCGTTCTGTCTCTTGTTTGCCTCCTGAGTCTTGCCTCAGCTCATGCTGATGATCGCCGCGGCGGCCGTGATTTCCCACAGCCAGGTGACAACGGTCTTGAACGTCGAGTCGGCGAACTGGATCGTCGCGTGGATCAACTGGAGCGCCGAGGTGAAGATCAATCTCGCGAACTTCGTGACCGGTTGGAGCGTCTGGAAGCTCAGGTTCGTGCCCTTTCCATGGGCCCAATTCAGCCACCACCTACTGCGGCAGTGACTGAGTGCCTGATCACCAACGCAACATCAGGAAAGGTGTACTTCGGCAGTGCTGGCAACAATCTGGATGCTGGGTTTAAAGCTGTACAAGACTGCGAGCAAAAAGATCCTTATACACAGAGCTGCCGACAGACTCCTCGTTGTGACACCGGATTCCTGGGTGCTCCTCAGAAAGTTTGCATTGTCACCAACCAAACAAGCAATCTGGAGTACCGTGGCTCTGGCTTGACTCGCATCAGTGCCGAGTTCAACGCGAAAAACGATTGCCAAAATCGAGACGCCTATACAGTCAGCTGCAACAACGGCCCTCTGCAGTGTTCTCAGTAAACTGTGATTGAAGGAAGCCCCGGTCTGAACAGGTCGGACCGGGGCTCCTGTATTGTTTGAGAAAAGCGAAAAATAGAAAATTCTTTTTTGTTTATTCAATCCTGTCTTTTTTGTCGAAGGATTCTACAGCACAATGGCTGGCTCTTTGACATCGATTCTTTTTTTTCACATTTGTTAAAATTATTTCTACCAAAGATTTCAGATGCTTAGAGGTCTCAGTGTGAGATTCCCGAGGGGAAACCTGGGGTTCTCGCGCCCTTAGCGGAACTTACGTCTTCCACACGAAGGTCCGATAGACTTTGTGCTATGGGAATAAAAATAGAAGTCGCAACCGCAAACGAATGGCATGTCATGAAGGGCGAACAGCAGTTTGGCCCTTTCACCTATATCGAAATGCTGCAGATGCTTCAGCATAAGAAGCTCTACACGTTCGATTTCACCTGGTCTCCGCACCTGGATGCCTGGACCCTCCTGTCAGACCTGCCGGAGTTTTCATCGGATCGGATTCACCGAATCGTTGAAAAGTCTCCTGATGCCAATGTTTTTGAAAAACGTCGGCACCCCCGCGCGGACTGTCAGTTGATGGCTTACGTTCATGACAACCACAGGCTTTGGAAAGCAGATGTTTCCAGCATCTCTGTGGGTGGAATTTTGATTGCAATCAGCAATCCATTTCTGCTTCCGGGTGATCAACTCAATGTGCATTTCCGTGAAGGTGGCTCGGGCCAGACGCTGGTCTCTGCTTTCAATGCGCGAATGGAAGTGCTGAACAAAAGGATGTCGAAGCAACGTCTGCAACACGATTCGAAACTGCAGTATGTGATGCAATTCACACAGCTGCCTCGCCTTGGTCATCAGATGATAGAAAATTTAGTGGCAGCCACACCAGCACCTGGAAACCCAGTGCCCAGTGATGCACAAAATCCAGGTCGTTCATAAGCAAGGAGTACCGCCATGGGATCGATTTTGCATTTTTTGAGTGACGCCGGAGTGGTCGGATGGACCATCATAATGACAGGACTCGCGGGTTTCGCACTTGTCTGCGAACGCTCCAGTGTCCTTTTCGGCAAGTACGGGATCGATGCCGACGAATTTATGAAGAAGGTCCAAACCTTGGTTTTGGCCAAGCGCTCAGAAGAAGCCCTGATCCTCTGCAATCAACTGGAAGGCAAACCCCTCGCGCAAGCCTTCAAAACAATTTTGGAGCGCGCGGACCGCGATGATGATGCGATCTTTCAAGCACATGACAACGCCATGGCCGAAAACGTGCCCTTGCTGACCAAGCGTCTGCACTATCTTTCGATGCTTGCGAACGTGGCCACTCTCCTGGGTCTCTTGGGAACAATTCACGGTCTGATCCTGTCATTCGCGGCCGTTGCGACTGCCGATCCCTCTCAGAAACAGGCGATGTTGGCACACGGTATTTCAGTGTCCATGTACACAACAGCCTTGGGTCTGATTGTGGCCATTCCAGCCATGGTCGCCTACTCGTTTCTGGTGTCGCGGCAAAATTCTCTGCTGGAGCAGATCACTGAAAAAACCGGAAAGCTGACAGAGCTTCTGACAACCGGACATATGCCAACCGCCAACCAAGCCATGGTCTTCCCTTCGCACCTGAAGGTGGACGCTGTTGCGGGTCAGACTGGCAAAGCAACTCCTCCAGCTGCGAACGTGAAATCAAGCTGACCTCACTGAGAGAAAAAGGACAAAGAACATGCGCAACCGAAGGTACCGCCCCCAATCCACCCTGAGTCACGAGTTTGAACTCGATTTGGCTCCCCTGCTTGCCGTGATGGTGAAGCTGGTCCCGGTGCTTTTGGTGTCGAGCGCGTTCGTGCAGATGATGATGGTGGAAACAGACCTCCCGCAGGCGGTCAAAGAGGCCGTCGTTCGCAACGAGAAGGCACCAACTGCAAACTTGCAGCTGGATATCAGCGGCAAAGATGGACTGCGCCTGATCCTTGCACTCACAGGCCAGGCCCCGACTGTCACTTTGATTCCGAACCGTGGCGATGGTGGTTTCAATTTGTCGGATTTGCACGCACGCTTGGTCGAAATCAAGACAGCACACCCCGACCTCTTTCGATTGGAACTCAATCCGGGGGCGAATATCGCTTACAGGGACATCGTCAAGATCATGGACGAAGCCCGCAAGGCCAAGGACAGTAAAATTCATTTTCCAGTCACGGATCCCAAAACCCAGACTGTCTCGGAGACCGACTATATGTTTCCGAATGTGGTCTTTGTGAATATGATGGAGGGCTAAAAAATGCGTCGAACACGCTACAAACTGCCCAAAACTCAATCTGTCTTCACACTGAACATCACCTCGATGACGGATATGTTTACCATTCTCCTGGTTTTTTTGCTGCAGACCTACAGCACTTCGGCGGTTGAAGTCTTGCCGGAAAAAGATATCAATTTGCCAGTCTCAAATGCCGAGCTCAGCCCGGTGAAGGCTTTGAATGTGTCCGTTTCCAGATCGGAACTGAAAATTGAAGGTCGAACAATTGCAAGCCTCGACAATGGGGAATTTCAAGGCTCTGATATTGATCAAAAAGACCCCAATTTTATCAAACCCCTGTTCCAAGAGCTGCGCCAATTGCAGGGCAAGCCGGGCGCTGATCAGTCCGCTGCCATTCTGTTGCAAGCCGACTCAGGCCTGACTTATCAGGCGCTGCGCAAGGTGATGTACACGTCTTCGATGGCCGGGTTTCCGCAGCTCAAAATGGCGACTGTGGTTGGTGAATAGAATGCGTAAAACGGTGTTGAGTTTACTGATTTTCGCAGGACTCCAAGTTGCAGCAGAAACCTCTGCTGAACGGGGTCTTTTGCCTGAAATCAAACTCGGCACCACCGATGAAGAGAGCAACCAAAACAAGGCTCTGCACGCGGAGGTCATGATCACCAAAACCGAGCAAGAGGCCATCGCCACTTTGCAGAAGATCATCCTCAAACGCAAAGGCACTCCCGAAGAAGCCTCTTTGCTCTACCGCCTGGCCGAACTCGAAATGCGTCGAGCCAAATCCGGTCGTTTTTTTGATCTGTTTCGTGACGTCGATAAAATGCAACAATCCGCTCATTTTGTCGCGCCCCAGATTCGCGACCAGACCGCTACCAGCCATCTCAAAGAAGCAGTCAAGATCTACAACCGTATTGCGAAGGACTTCCCCAAATTCGAAGAAATGGATGCGGTCTACTTCAACTGTGCGTTTGCGAACCAGCAGATGGCTCTGAATTCGGTGGCCGAATCCTTGTACCTGAAGCTGGTGCAAGAATTTCCGAGCTCAAGTTTGCTTCCCGATGCCCATCTTGCCTTGGGTGAAATTGCTTACGATCAACACAACTTTACCAAAGCGCTCAATCACTTCGTCGCCATCGAAAAATACCCTGAAAATCGTGTCTTTGCTTACGGTCTCTACAAAGCGGCTTGGACGCACTACAATTTGCATGATTCTGATGTTGCCATGGAGAAGCTGATCCGTGTGGCCGATCATTTTTCGAAAAAGAATATCGCGAAAGCCAAAACACAGCACAATCTGCGGACTGAAGCCTTGCGTGACCTGGCGCTCTTTTTTGAGGAGACTCGCAATCCTGAAGCGGCCGTGTCCTTCTTTCGTCAGTTCTGCGAAACCGAGGAGTTGGATGAGCAGCTCATCAATCTGGCGAAACTTTACGACTCGCATTCCCGCCACAAAGAGCTCGGTGTTTTGACGGCTCAGACGATCAAAGCACTGCCTGGTGGGCGCGCGCATTTGACTTTGGAAATCATGGAGACCGAATCTCTGGAACTGCAAAAGAATCGGCCCGCGGTTCTCGTCCATCTGCGCAGCCTGCAAACGCTCTGTCTGACTCCGCAAGGTCCGATCCGCGACACTTGCCGTCCCGAAGTCAACCGTGTCACCACCGAAATGGCGAAACACTGGTGGGAGCTTTGGCAGAAGAACAAGACCCACAACGAAGTGGCCGAATGGACACTGGAAGCTTTTGAACTGATTTTGAAAAGCGAGGACGCTCAACATCCTGATGTGCGGACTCGCTATGCCGACGCCGAACTTCTGTTTCAGTTGGGACGCTTTGCCGATGCCAGTCGCCAGTACTCTCAAGTTGCAGTGACTTCAGTCGATTCCACAGTGATTCAAGATTCGGCCTACGCCGCCCTCGTCGCGGGTGAAAAAGCAGGTTTTGGCACCGATAAGATTCTGGAGCTGTCGCAGACCTACCTCACCCGCTCGCCCCAAGGTGAACACGTTGACGAAGTTCGCTTCAAAATCGGTTTTTTGAATTACACGGCAAAAAATTATCCCGTTGCGCTATTGCACTTTCAACAACTGGCCAAAGAATCCAAAGTGCGGGAGATGCGGACCAAAGCTGAAGATCTGATTTTGGATATTTACAACGCAACTCGAAACTACAAAGCGATCGCGGAATGGACCCAGCAGCTGCTGAAATCCTTAGGACCAAACTCGCAAGATCGCAAAGCCATGCTGATGAAACTCCAGCAAGAGGCCCAGTTTGCCATGATCCAAGACGGAGTCGAAAAAGACCCTGCTGGCGCTGACAAATTGCGCAGCTTTGCCGTGCAATTCCCGCAGTCTCCGCTGACTGCAAAAGCATTGTGGCAGGCCCTCTCATTGGACAACTCGCATGGAAACGTGATTGAAGCGGCAGATCAGTGTCAGGCTTACTTGCAGAAATTCCCGCAAGATGAAAAAGGCCTGCAGTGCCTCAAAGCGGCTGCCGCAGCGTATGCTGATGTGGGCCTTTTGACGGACGCGGCGAAGACACTTGTCAAATTGACTCAGCTTGAAAAATCGAGCGCCGCACAGGAAAAATACCGCCAACTGGCAGTCGAGGCTTTTGCTTTGGATGGGCAAATGGAAATGGCTCGGGACTTGGTGAAACCCCTGCTCTTGAGCAAAGATTCAAACGAGCGATCGTCTGCGGCCGAAAAACTTTTGACACTGACGAATCCCAAAAAAGATCAAAAACTGGTGCAAGAGATGAAGCAGGACTTTGCCCACAAAGGAATTGAACCCTTTGCTTCATTGCAAAAAGTTTTGAGTATTGAAGAGCTCCCGAAATCGCAAAAATGGACTGAAGCCTTCAACAGCAGCGGAAAACTCATCGGAGCCACGGTCCCCCAAGAAGCTCGCGCTCGGGCCAATATGGTCCGAGCCCTGGTCTATGAACATGAATTGGTCAGTCAGAGCACAAAAACAAGTGTCGAACGATTGGAAACTGTACTGGCAATCAAAACTGAAAAGCTGGATCGGGCCCAAACCACTTTCACTTTGGTTGGTAAACTGTCCATCGATTCTGAATTGAAGTTGGCAGCGCTTGAGGGTTTGCAGCGCTGTTATCAAAATTTTATTGAATCCGTCGGGCACCCCCAGATTAAAAATGAACTGTCACCTGCAGAGGCCCAACTGCTGACCAAAGAACTGAGTAAATTAACCGCGCCTGTTGTGGCCAAAGCCAAGGATTTGGAGCAGCAAATATTGGCCGCCAAGCCCAAACCTGTGGTGGCATCGCGAGAACCCGCATCAGCTGCTGAGACTGCGCCTGTGACTGCGAAGCACGCGGTTCACCTCTTGCCTGTCACCCTGGCGGTGCAAAAGCATGGACCGCAGAACATCTTTCAATTGCAAAAATCTGATCATTGTCCGACCAAGGTCGAGACCAACGCGCAAGATCGTTCGGCCTCTCTTGAGGCGCTGACCTCCGCGACCAACCGCTGCCTGTCTTTGGGCAATTTGGATCAAGCTGAGAATTGGGCCCGCGAAATGGCCAGGTCCGCACCACAATCCCCACATGGTGCTTTTTATTTGGCCTTGATTGCCGATGAAAGAGAACAGAAGGCCAAAGCACAGTATCTTTTCGGTTTGGCGCACAAGAAGGATCCGCAAAATCCGGTTGTTGCTGCTTTTGGAGGTGGACAATGAAAAGCCTAATGTCGTTGGTCTTTCTTTTTGCCGCTCTGCTGTTGACCTCGCCCGTTCAGGCCAAGTCAAAAACTGTGCGCAAGGTGCAAGAGGTGAATTTTGGCGAGGCCAGTCTGAAAGGCACCGCTCGCAATCCCGATGGTGTTTATCTTGTGCAGAAACGTGGCATACAGTTTCTTCCTTTGCATGACCTGCAAAAAGATATGGACGGCAAAATACGCGAATCTGCTCAGTACGTGCATTGAGACAACTGACCGTTCCCTGAGGAGGACGTAGTGCGAAATCTCCTGCTGGAGCTGAAAGGCCCCAACGGAAATTTGAAGAGCTGGAGACTGCGGGCGCAAGCCCAGCGGCCAGGGCAGCACCATGTTTTTGGTTCTTCCAAGCATGCCGACCTCCGAAGTCCTGACACTTCAGTCCGCGGAGTCCAAGGACTGATTGTCTGGGATGGGAAAAACTGGCTGTACAACAACTTGGAATTGGATCCTCAACATCTTGACGTCCAGACGGATCTCCATGTTGCAATCGATGCCACTCGTAAGATTCTCTTTGGCAACGGGCTGTATTTGCAGCTCACGCCCTACCAGGAACGCGAGAAGCTTTTCCAAAATGTCGCAAATCTGCAACAAGTTCCACAGGTGGCCGATGTGGACTTGGCGTCTGCAACGCATCAACTGTTCGTTTTGGTCGCAAAAGGCCACGTGCTGGAAACCAAGCTGCTTCTGATCACCCAAAATTACAGTCCGGCTGTGAATGGCGACCACGGAAAAATCGCGACAACTCCATGCACAGACTGGCAGCACTCCGAGTACGGTCCTTATGAAATCTACCAACGCTCAGTCAAACCCGACCAGAAATTGTTAAAGGCCTTGTCGAAAAATCCAGTTGTGGCACAAGAGGGCCGTGGGCCTGTCTATGCCACTCTCGGTGGCGCGATGATTCTGGGAATTCTCATGGCATTCGCGCCGAGCACCCAAAACGCGGGCGAGGCCGCACGGCGCACCCAAGCGCCGCTTGCCTATCGTGAAATCAAGTTGGCACCGCCGCAAAAACTCAAACCGCAAGCCGCAGCCAGCGCACGTTCTGCTGTTGCGGACAATCTCCCGGCGTCCTCTGCTCCTGAGGGACACACTCGTACTCAAACGATCAAATCACTCATTTCTGCGAGCCGTTTGAGCTCACTGATCGGCAAAATTTCGGCTGGTGCGGCCAAGTCTTCAAATATCGTGATCACGAACGGTGTGGCGGCTGGCAGTGCACCAACGGGTCGCGCTTTGGCAAGTCTTGGAAAAGAACATGCCGGCCAAGACTGGGGAGCTGAGGGTAAAGGCAACGCGGTTCAAGTCGGAACTCTGGGAGTGGCCGGAGGACATGGCGTGAATGGGCTTTCAAATCTCAGCGCTGGCAAAACGGGCTCCGGAGGAGCGCAACTTTTGGAGGATGAATCCGAAATCATCGGTGGTTTGGACCGCGAAGTGATCGCCCAATATATTCGGACACAGATTGGACAGATTCTCTACTGCTATGAACGGCAGCTGTCCGCCACTCCGGAGCTGTATGGCAAAGTCGCCGTTCGGTTCACGATTGGTTCCAAGGGAAACGTGGAAACGCAAAGAATTGGAGATTCGACACTGAGAAACGCCGCCGTCGAGGGATGTATACTGCAAAAGGTGGCCAAGTGGAAATTTCCAGCTCCTGAGGGTGGAACGAAGGTGAATGTCACCTATCCGTTCCTCTTCAAGAGTACGAATTAACCCATTAACCGGCTTGGCATAAGCCAAGACGCAAAATTGAAACAAGTACCTCGACGGGAGCCACCATGGTTAAGCTTACGATTCTTCTTGTTATTGGTCTTTTCAGTCATCACGTCTTCGCCGAGGATGGCGACAAGCTGGATTTGAAACAACTCGATGATAAATACTGGGCGGCCAAAGACAGTGACTTCATGGTCATCCAAAATCGTACTTTTACAAAAGACAAACGTTGGTACCTGAGCACCGGTTATGGCGTCTTGGTCAACGACCCGTACGTGACCGGCAAAATTTTTACCTTGGGCGGCGGTTACTACTTCAATGAGCACTGGGGAATTCAGGTTTCTCATGACGCCTCTTGGTTGGCTGACAACTCGGCGACCAGCCAGTTTGCTTCCAGTTTCACTGCCAAGCCCAACTACATCAAAGGGATGGATTACAACTCAGTCAGTGCCCTGTGGATTCCTTTGTACGCCAAAATGAGTGCGATGGACAAAGCCATTTGGTATTTCGATTTGCAGTTCGCATTGGGTCTGGGTGTTGTCGACTATCAAAATCAGATTGATCCCACTGAAGGATCGAACATGAATCAGTCAACAATTGGTGTGAACTTCGACACCACAGCGCATATCTTCTTCAGTCGAAACTGGGCCTTCCGTTTGGATTTGAAAAACGTTTTCGCAAACGAAGATCTGCAGCGCTACCACCAAACTGGCAGCGGGCAGTCCAGCCGGGATATGGGTAGCAGCGTGAACTGGGACACTAAATTTCAAGTGGGAATTACTTACTTCTTTGGCTCATCGGGGGGAGGCACTTCTCCCGCAGCCACGGGTTCCGGCAAGTAGAAATCGTTTTTTTTGTTTCTGTGTCGTTTCTGGGTTTTCTTGGGGAGGGTTTTATGAAAACAAAACTGTTCGATTTTCCGCCGCGAACAATCCTGGTGCTGGCCTTGCTTGGTTTGGCAAGTGGCGCTTCGGGCAGCGACTTGGAAGTGGCCCAACCTGGGCAAAAATCGGGATCTGGTTTGAGCAGTAAAAAATCCGGTGTCCCCTCATTCAATTGGAGCCAGAAGAATAAGAAAGCTGTTCCACTTCTCGAAGTGGGCCTCGAGCCCCAGCTCAAAGTGGGAACTCCACAGGCTCTTTTGGTCTTACCTGAGCCCCCCGCCTTTGTGATGCACAAGTTACCAGCTCTTCCCCAGGTTGACCTCAAGGCCTATGACAAGCCCATCGCTAAAATCGAACTTCGCCACCTGTTGAATGTGCAGCTTGGAAGTTCCAACGAGGTCAAAGACCTGGCCCCCGCACCGGTCGCAAAAGTGGATGAACGATCTGAAAACCCTCGCGTCGTTCAGTCTCTGACTCCAGCTGAAGAGCAGCTGCTGCAAGCCTTGATCTACATTGACATCCACAAGTCCTATCCTTTGGCACTCGGCCTGTTGGCGGAACTGTTGCAGACGGAACTTCCCGAAAATCTAAAAAGCGAAGTTGAGTATCACTATGCCCGTGCTCTTTTGGCCTGGGGAATTCCCGGTGAGCACCGCCACTATCTGACACATCTTTTGCGCACGACAAAAAACAAAGATCTCAGCAAGCGGGTCGCCATCGAACTGGCGCGCAACGCCCAGGCCGATGACCTGGTCTTGGTTCCTGAGCTTGACAAAAAAATCGATGATTTGGACTTGGACTGGAAGAAAGATCTGATCGGTGCTGATCAATATTCGTTGAATCGCACTCGTTACTATTCAGATGAAGGCGATTTGGGAGCCGCATTGGCGGCAGCAGACGAGATCTCGTTGACCTCACCGCTGGCTCCACAAGCCTTGTTTCTGAAAGGGGTCCTGAATTATCGAGCAGGGCATATTCCAGAGGCCGAAGCACTTTTGACCGACGTTGTTCACCGCAATGAAAAATTGGAAGCCAATTCAGACTTCAAGTCCTCAGCGGCACTAACCTTGGCTCGATTGCAATTCCAACAAGGCAACTACAAAGGAGCTTTTCAGACCTATTTGCAAGTCGGCAAGGGCAACCCACTTTGGATGCAAGCCATGGTCGAACAGGCCTGGGCCCAGATTCTGACAGAGGATTATGAAGGCGCTGCCGGAAATATGTACACTCTGCACACTGACTTTTTTAAAAACGCTTTTGCCCCCGAATCCTATGTCACACGCGCGGTGGGTTACCTCAATCTGTGTCAGTACGGCGACGGAGCCAAAGTCATCTACTCGGTCAACCATCGCTACGGCCCTATGAAAGCGATGCTTGAGCAGTACCAAGCCAAAAACAAAACAGATCAGGCTTACTATGAAACTGTCCGGTCTTTTTTCAAGAACCCCGAACTGAAAAATATAGACGGATTGTATCGCAACTTTGTCTACGAGTTGGCGCGCCACCCAGGCTTCATGGCTCTGCAGAAGAACGTGAATTCGATCGAGGACCAAATCAGTCGTTACAACAACCTGTCTCTTGAGCTGGTCAAATGGGAGCGTGAGCTTCTGCAGAAACAAACTGACGCCGAGAAAAAAATTGAACAGCTGCAGCTCTTGGCACAAAAGAAAAACGAGCCCGATCATCAGAAGGAAATTGACCACTTGAAAGAATCCGTCGCAAGTCTGAAGATTCAATATCAAAGTGCGCACCATGCTCGCGCCTCTTTGCGGGACTTTCGAACTCCGGGCATCCAACGTTTTGAAAAAACAAAAGTCGAGCTGAAGCAACAAGCAGCCAAAGTCCTGCGAATGCGGTTCTCTGAAATGGTGGCCAGTGTCACCAAGGTGTTGGATCAAGCCGAGGTCTTGCGCTATGAAATTTATGCCGGCGCGGGTGAACATCTCCGCTTTCAACTGGCTGGCGGCCAGATTTCAGACAAAGAGCGTGAGGTTCTCAAGGTTCAAGAGAACAAAGCACAAAAATGGGAGTTTATCGGTGAGGTCTGGGAGGATGAACTGGGGCACTATCGCAGCAGTTTGAAAAACGTTTGTCCCGCCACCAATCAGCGCGCCAAAGAGGGCGACAACCAAGTGAAAAGCACTGAAGGAAGGGGTTAGTTTATGAAGCGAAATATCATTCTCGGCCTGGTCGTTTGCCTCTCTGGAACTCTGGCATTCGCCGAAACCGCAGCGGAGCAAGGTCTCGCAAAGCTGAAGAGCAATGTGGACAACTCGAAGGCCAATGTTGAAAGCTATGAAAAAAATCTGCAGATCGTCAATGGCAACATCGCCGAGGTCAGCAAGGCGAAAACTGCTGTTGAAGACCAAGCCAAAGAACTTGCCACCTCTGTGAAGCTGAACCAAACGGCTTTGACGGCAGCTGACAAACAAGAGCAGGATCTGCGCAAACAAATTGCTCAAGAAGAAAAAGATCAACTCTCGGATGAGCAAAAAATCAAAGATCTGGAACGCTTGATGGCGCAAACCAAAGAGAATCAGGAAAAACGCAAGCTCAATCTGCAAGACTACAAAACGCAGGTTGCGGAAGCCGCCAAGCAAAAGGAGCTGTGGAAAGCCCGCCAGGACAAACTCAATCTTGAGCAAAAAGAGATGAACGAGCGCCTGGCCGCCGTTAAAAAATCGGAGAAAGAGTGGAGCAATAAAAAACGTGGCTATGAGGGTGAACTCAGCCGCTGGAAAAGCGAAACTGAAAAGCACAACAAAACGTTGCAGCAGTACACTTCGCTTGCTGATCACAAAGAATAAAGAGAATTATCTGCGTTTGAGCTTGCGAGAAATTTTCATGATCACCGTTTGAATGGTGGTCTGAAACTCTTCAAGCTGCAAAGCAAAGCTGACGGCAAAATAGGCGGCTCCGCCAAGGGAAACCGCCAGAGCCACGGCGACAAGGCGTGCCCAGAACCCCTGCCCGCCCAAGGCTTGCAAAACTGGATCATGGATTTGAATCAAAGCCCAAAGGGCCAAACCTGCAACAAGAAAACGCAGCACGGAAACAAAAACCTTTCCAAGACCAAAGGGGCCGATCAGAGAATAATAGGCCAGAAGCAACAAGGTGAGATTCAGAGTCCCCGTCACCACTGCCGAACTGACCAAGCCTCCCAATCCCCAATTTTCCATCAGTCGCGGCGCCAGCAGAAGATGCACCACCAGGCAAATTCCAGACACAGTCGCCGGCAGCCAGGTGTTTTTAATTGCATAAAAGGACGGCACCAAAACCCGCACGCAGCTTGAACTCACCAAAATAAACGCATAGACACGAACCACCAAAGCGGTCGCTGCCGCGTCTTTGGCGACGAACTGCCCGCGCAAAAACAACAGTTCCACAATGGGTTGCGCCAAAACAAAAAGACCGATCGCCGCCGGAATTGCCAAGTAGAGATTCAAACGCGTGTAAAAATTGGCGGTCTTGGTCATTTCGTGCTTTTCACCGCGGGCCCAAAAATTCGCCAACGTCGGCAGCAGAGCCGTGCCCAAACTGACGCTGACCAAAGACAGGGGCAACTCCAGCAGCCGATCTGCCAAAAAGATATAAGTAATAGGTCCCTCACCAAGCGAGCTCGCAAAACGCAGATTGACGATGGTCGTGATTTGCAAAAGACCCAGACCCAGCATGCCCGGCACCATGTTGCGCAAAATTCGACGCATTTGGGGATTTTGCCAATCCCAGTGCCAACGCGGAAAATAGCCGACCTTGCGAAGACTGGGGATCAAGATCACCATTTGCAAAAAACCACCAAGAACGACTCCCCAAGCCAGAGCTTCGCCCGATTTCGAGTCCGACCACTTGGCATAGAAATTTGAAGCGATCATGGCCACATTGAAAAAGGTGGGCGCCATCGCGGGCAATCCGTAGCGTCCCAAAGCATTCAGGATTCCCATAAAAAAGGCATAAGAGCTCATGAAGAAAATAAAGCTGAACATAATTTTGGCAAGACTCACCGTCAGAGCAAACTTTGCAGTCGATTGAATGTAGACGGGATCCAGCATGACCTTCAGAAAAAGTTCGGGAAACAAAGTCCCGACGGCCGTCAATGTTGCCAAAATTAAAAGCAGCAGACTGTACAGACTGTTCACCAGATTTTTGGCCACTTCTCCACCGGGATCGTCGACTCGAGCTTGCACAAAAACTGGAATGAAAGCGACAGACAGGGACCCTTCACCCAAGAGACGGCGAAAAAGATTGGGCAGTCGAAAGGCCGCCGTCCAGGCATCACGCACCAAGGCCGGAAACATGGCCGCAAAGAGCTGATCGCGAACCAAGCCCAGAACCCGACTGGTCAAGGTCCCCAAAGCCATCAGCAGAGCGTAAACTGCGACTCGTGAAGTTTCAGCTTTGTTCTGGATTTGAGAGGCTTGCGTGGAGTCCTGGTGTGTTGACAAAAACTGCTGTTCTCCGCTGGACAAGTGGGATTTTGAGGACAAAATAGCACTTGCGTCACAGATGGGCGCATGCTAGATCCTGGTCCCTGTTTTAACTTGAGTCTATCCGTGGAGGTCCTTCCTTGGCAAATCATAAGTCCGCTGCAAAACGTGCTCGCCAGGCTGTCCGTCGTCAAGCCCGCAACACCAAAGTCATCAGCGCGATGAAAACCTTTGAAAAAAAGGTCGTCAAAGCTGTTGAGAACAAATCTGCTCAAGATGCTGCTGCTGCCCTGAAGGAATTCACTTCCCAGGTCATGGCTGCTGTGAGCAAGGGTTCTTTGAAAAAAGAAACCGCTTCTCGCAAAGTGAGCCGCCTGTCGACTCGCGTTTCGAAATTGGCCTAAACACGCCACAATTCTAAAGCTGTCTCAATTTGGGACAGCTTTGCGACCGTCGTTTGCTTTTCACATCCTGCTGCTCCGGTCTGGCCTTCGGATTCCTATTCCGAACACCGATAAAGAACTTGTGAGCACTCCCGCCGTCATCAAAGAATTCGAACAGCATCTTGGCCGCCGCAAGCACCCTCGGCGGGAATTTGAACGCGTCGTGGGAATCCTGATCGCCGGACATTACTCTCTGTCAACGGGCTTTGAAATCGGTGAGGGGGGCATTGCCTTTTACCTTTCTGACAAACTTGAGCCCGGAGCAAAAGGTGTGATCAGTTTGCAAATCCCGAAAGGGGCCTTTGTTTCTCTGATTTTTGAGGTGCGCTCCTTGATTGTAGACGAAAATAAGCAACTTTTCCGGATTGGCTGCCTGTTTCAGAATATTCCTTTTGAATCCAAGCGTGAAATCCGCGCCTACGTTTCGGCTCGAGCGTAGGTCATTGGAGCTGTTCGCAGCTGACTGGTCTTCAAAATCATGTTTTCCAACCAAATGTGCGTCGACAGGGGTGAAGATTTCAGCGCCCGGTCGGTCTCCATCAGAATCAAGAGAACTTGCTCCAGCTTTCGTGCCGACCACAGGCGCCCCTGATTCACGTAATCGGGCATAAAATACGGCGCCACCTGGGCAAAAGCGGCAAGCTTGGGACCACTGAGGCCCAACTGCTGGCCCTGCTTCAACTGCAAAAGGATCCGAATGTGGCGAGCGACCAAAGCCACGATACCCACTTCATTTTGGCCGGCATCCAAAAGATCCGCCAGTTGCAAAAGAGCTCCCGAGCGATCCCCTGAAGCCAAACTTGCCGCCAGATCAAAAACATTTTCTTCGCGGCGCTTGGACACACACTGGGCGACATCCTCCAAACGCACCGTCTGCCGGGCCCCGACAAATTCGACAAGCTTGCGGATCTCAGCTTCAATTTCAGTCAGTTGATTGCCGACCAGACGATGCAGCAGCTGCTGGGCCTCATCGTCAATGTCCAGGTTGTGGGCCTTGCCAATTTGGCGAATCCAACCGGGAATCTGGTTTTCAAAGGGCCGCTTGAACTCGCAACTCACCGCTTTTTCGGTCAGCCAGCGCACATACTTCTTGCGACGATCCACCCGCCCACAGGCAATGATAAAGACTGTCGATTCAACGGGGGACAGAAAAAGTGGCTCAAGCTCATCCCACTCAGCATCTTTGAAATCCTGGGCTTCCCGCACCAGCACAACCCGGCGGGCTGACATCATAGGCAGAGTTTCAACCTCATCACGGACACGGGACGCTTCGACATCAGCCGCGTAGAATTGAGTGAAATTGAAATCAGCAATTCCACCGTGCAGGGAGCAGGTTTTCAGATACTGAACGGCTTGCTGCACGAGGTAGGACTCTTCGCCATGCAGAAAATAGAGCGGCGCAAAGGTGCCTTGAGTCAGAGCTTTTTCGATGGACTGAAAAAGCTGTGCCGAATTGACCAGGGCCATTAGAAGTTCTCCGACAGGCGGTCATACGCCTGCGACATTAAGTTTTGTGACATCTGCTGAATGTTTTGCCGTCGGGAGGACAAGTTGTAAAGAGGATCCACGGAATTGACTCCTGCCATCGTCACTTGGGGCGCAAGATAATTGCGAGAGTTGTCAAAGGTGCTCGTCCACAACACTTTCAAATCTGAGCGTCGTCGCAAAGTCACCTTCACTTGCAGGACGATTTCGTACTGCGATGCCAAAACGGTTCCTGTCGGAAGGGTTCCTCCCACATTGGGCACCAAGGGATTGTAATGCACCGACATGATTTCACCGAGGACTTCGGCTTCAGAGGTCTCGGGCCCCGCCAGCCTGGCGACTTTTGAACGCTCGAACTCCAGACGCAGCGAATTCGTAAAATCCACTTCGATGCCGGGCTCCATCGAGTAGTTTTTGAACACAGGAATAAAAACCTGCTTGTAACCACCCGGAATGGCTCGCTCACCGGGCCCCCAACTGTAAGCACAGCCAGTCAGAGCCGTGCCCAAAACCAAGCCCCAAATAAAACTTGCACTCAGAATTGAGCTCAGAAATGCATTATGGACAGGAAAGCTTCTAGCCAATCGCAAACCTCGTCGGTAACATGAGGCACAAGCTCCAAGAATCATCCTGCCTGCATTCTACTGACAATGGGAGTGAGCATGCAAACAGATTATACCGTCTTGGCTCCAGGTCCCGTGAACCTGCATCCCCGTGTGCGTGAGGCTTTGGCTTTGCCGATGATTCATCACCGCACGCCTGAGTTTGACAAAATTCTAAGGCGGGCTTTGGCGCAACTTCAGCGCGTTTTTCAAACCACGCAACCGGCCTACATTTTGACTGCCACCGGCTCGGGTGGAATGGAATCCTTGCTGGTCAATGTGCTCTCCCCTGGTGATGAAGTCCTTGGCATTGATTCCGGCAAATTTGGGGAGCGCTGGTGCGATATGGTGACAGCCTTTGGCGCCAAACTTGAGCGCCTGAAAGTCCCGTGGGGACAGGCGGTGTCGGTTGCCGCAGTCGAAGCGCATCTGAAGGCCCATCCGCAGACTCGAGCCGTGATTTGCCAAGCTTGCGAGACCAGCACCGGTGTCGTGCACCCCGTTCAAGAATTGGGCGCACTGATCCACAATTATCCAAGCACTCTGTTTCTGGTTGATGCAATCACAGCTTTGGGTGCCATGGAATTGCCGATGGATGCTTGGCATTTGGACGGAGTCGTGGGGGGCTCGCAAAAAGCCTTTATGCTCCCCACTGGGCTCAGTTTTGTGAGCTTTTCGGCCAAGGCCTGGGCCCGCGTCGCAACCGCGGAAACTCCGCGCTTTTATTTCGATATTCGTCTGGAAGACAAAGCCAATCGCAACGGGGAAACTTTTTTCAGCTCAAATGTCAGCCTGATCCGCGCCTTGGATGTTTCTTTGGAGCTTGTGTTTGCCAAAGGCTGGTCCCAACACCTGCGGGACATTCAAACGCGAGCTCGTTTTGTGCGCGAATTCGGGCAAAAACTGGGGCTGCGCCTTTATGCTCAAGCCCCGAGTGACTCGGTCACGGCTCTGCTGGTGCCAACCGGTGTCGACAGTCAGAAACTCCGCCTGAATTTGGAGACTCAACATCACATCACAATCATGGGTGGGCAGGATCAGGCCAAAGGCAAAATCATTCGTGTCGGACATATGGGTGATATTAGTTGGTCCCAAATGCAGCAGTTCTTTTTGGCCCTGCGAACGGAGCTGCTTGCTTTGCACCCCGACTTGCCGATGCCGACTCGCGAGGCTCTGACTCAAGCCATGCAGGATTGGATTCACCATGCAGCACTCTAAGGTTGTTCTTTTGACCGATAAATTCTCGCAAGAGGCTCTGTTGACCTTGCAAGCTCAGCCCGGCTTGCTGATTCGGCGCAGTGCCGGCCCCAGCCTTGAGCACGAAAATCTGGATGAAGTCCACGCCTTGATCATTCGTTCGCGCACAGTGATTGACGAGGCTCTTTTCGCGCGCGCCAAAAAACTGCAGGTGATCATCACGACCACCAGTGGCTTTGATCACATTGACTTGCAAGCCGCCGCACGCTGGGGTGTCACGGTGATGTTCACACCAGAAGCCAACGTGGAAAGTGCGGCGCAGTTGACTTGGGCCTTGGTGCTGTCCTGTGCGCACCAAATTTCCAATGCCGGGAAAGCCGTGAAATCCGGCGAATGGCGTCGCGAGCTTTTGACCGGACTTGAACTTGACCATCTCACTTATGGCGTCGTGGGCTTGGGCCGAATTGGCTCCCGAGTCGCGGAAATTGCACAGGCTTTTGGGATGCGGGTTTTGGCCTATGATCCCTACATTGAGGATGCCGATTTTCGTGCCGTGGCTGCCGAACGCGTCGCATTTGAAGAGATTTTGAAACGCTCCGATGTTTTGAGCTTCCATGTCCCCGCGACTGAAGAAACTCATCATATGCTCAATCGAGCACAATTTGAGTACATTCACCGCGGAATCCTGCTCGTGAACACTTCGCGAGGATCCGTGATCCACGAGGAGGACCTGGTGGAAGCCTTGCGCCTGGGCTATGTCGGTGCTGCTGGTCTTGATGTCTTCGCCAAAGAGCCCTTGGCACGCACCTCGAATTTGTTGAGCCTGCCAAACGTGACACTGACTCCACATGTTGGTGCGAACACGGAAGCCGCCTTTCAAAAAGCCAGTGATCAAGCGGCCTTGAAGTTGCTGCGGTTTTTTACCGATGGCTCAACTTCAGACACCCTGCCCCCGAAAGCCGCCTGGTACGGCGCCCGTTTGCCATTTCGCGAGAGTTGAATCTTGCCAATTCCAGATGCTCCCTCTAGGATGCAGCCGGTTTGAGCAGGAGGTTTCATGTCAGGCATTGTAGTCGTCGGCGCACAGTGGGGCGACGAGGGCAAAGGTAAAATTATTGACGTTTTTTCGGACCATGCCGACATGGTTGTCCGCTATCAAGGTGGCAACAATGCGGGTCATACCTTGGTGGTCAACGGTGAAAAAACGGTCCTGCACCTGATCCCGTCGGGGATCTTGCATCCCGAGACCACTTGTGTGATCGCCCCCGGCGTGGTGATTGATGTTGCGGGCTTGCGCGACGAAATCAACAAACTGAAGTCCTCGGGATTTTTGAAAAATGCCAAGCAGCTGATGATCAGTGATGCGGCGACGATCATCCTTCCTTACCACAAGGCTTTGGATCAAGCTCGTGAGAAAAGCCTTAGTGATGGCAAGATTGGAACGACTGGCAAAGGCATCGGCCCGGCCTATGAAGATCGCGCCAGTCGCCGCGCTTTGGTGTTCGCCGATCTTTTTGATGCCGCCAGACTGCGTGAGAAGCTGGCTTTCACCCTGATCGAAAAGAACGCTCTTTTGGAAAAAATCTATGGCGAAAAAGGTTTTTCTCCGGATGATCTTTTACCTGAACTTTTCCGCTTGGCGGAAGAGCTGGCACCCTACCGCGCTCGCGATGTGGGCTTGCTTGTGCACAAACACTTGAAGGCCGGTAAAAAAGTGCTGTTTGAGGGCGCCCAGGGCACCCTGCTGGATATTCTGCATGGGACCTACCCCTATGTGACCAGCTCGGCAACAGTCGCAGGGTCAGCCTGTACGGGCACTGGAATCGGACCCACTTCGATTTCCAAAGTGATCGGGATTATGAAGGCCTACACCACCCGCGTTGGCAGTGGCCCTTTTCCGACTGAGCTCAAAGATGAAGTGGGAGCGCGCATTCAAAACATCGGGCATGAGTTTGGGTCAACAACGGGTCGCCCCCGCCGCTGTGGCTGGGTGGACTTGGTGGCCTTGAAATATGCGATTCGTGTGAACGGCATCACCAATTTGGCACTTTTGAAATTGGATGTGCTGAGTGGCTTTGAGCGCATTGGCATCTGCACGGCCTACAAGCTGCGTGGTGAGACGATCACGGACTTCCCGGTCAATCCGACCGAGCTTGACGAAGTTGAGCCGGTGATTGAATACATGCCAGGCTGGAAAGAGGATTTGACCAAAATTAGCAATTTGAAGGATTTACCTCGCGCAAGCATGAACTACATCGACTTTGTCGGAAATCAATTGGGCACTCCAATTGATGTGATTTCAGTCGGTCCTGGTCGTGAACAAACACTTTGGGTGAAGCCACTGTTCACAAAGTGAGCACCTTCACAAAAAGGGTTGACTGTGCGGTTAAATGCTTTAAAAGTGCCAGACTCGTTTTGTGGTTCGCTAGCTCAGCTGGTAGAGCACTTCACTTTTAATGAAGGGGTCGATGGTTCGAATCCATCGCGAGCCACCAATTTACTTGCTTCTCGAATGGTCCGAAAGGTCACTGACGGGGGATGCAGGCGACGGTGTTTCAGTTTTCGCAACGTGTGTTCCCATCGTCTAGTGGCCTAGGACACCTCCCTTTCACGGAGGATACAGGGGTTCAAATCCCCTTGGGAACGCCAATTTCCACTTTCGCGCATTTTCGCGACGACATCGAACGGACTTCTTAAATCAAATTCAACACTTGGCCCGCGAAGGCGCGGGTTCGATAGTAATTGCTCCAAGAACTTCACCTGTTCATGGGGATTTTGTTTTTCTAGTAATGATTTCGCCCGACTACAAAGTTCTAAAATTTCTTCGGCTGTGTCGATGTAGGCGTTGTCGATCTCTTCTTGAGCTTTGAAAACGAGATCAGACAATTCCGCTCGCGTCTTGCGAACCCGCTCAAGCTGACGTTTGTAGCCATCTTCATCCAGTAACTTGTTTTTGAAATCATCGTAAACTTCGTCTTCGCGCCCTTCGAGAGCTTTGAGTTGAGACTTGTAACACTCAGCCTGTTCCCGCTTGGCTCGCATTGTGATGTCATGCGTGGCCCGCATCGAATCAGAAATTTGCTTCGCCCAGTCTATCGGAATCGCCAGCAAATCAGCGGCTGATGAAAGTTGTTTCAAAATCTTTACTTGTGAAATGTAAATGAGCTTTGGATGAAACCCTTTGCCGTTGGAACAGCGGTAATAGTCGTAATGCAAACCGCTTTTCTTATCCTTGGGGTCGTATGTAATAACACAACCACATTCAGCGCATTTCATTTTGGAAGAAAGAAGTCCCTTCTTCTTTCTATTTGCTCCGCGCCTGTTAAACGTTTCTTGCAAATGTTCCCACTCCGTCCAAGTGATAACTGCTTCATGCTTGCCATCAAACAATATCAACTCAGAAGATTCTACGGTTCGACAGTAAAACTTCCCGGCATAAGCAGGTTGTTTTAGGATTTTTTCGACTAGGCTTTTTGAAAATGTCCTTTGATGTTCGGGCGGAACCAAACCTTCTTCAAGAACTGTGAGCTTTATTTCATTCAACGAAGCAGGAACATCCGCCTTGGTTCTCAATTCAAACATTCTCAAATACAAAGTGCGACCCCACGGATGTAAACGGATTTCACCACCACGCCGCCTCTTCGCATCTTTTCGCTCCGGCGGTAGGTAGTTGTAATAGCCAAACCAAGCCCTTCCGGGGAACCAGCCTTGCCTTGCTTTCTCGACCATCCCCTTAATAACTTCTCTTCCGATGTTCATCGAGGCGTATTCATTTACGCTGGTCATGATGCCATCGACAAGCCATTCGGACGGGTCACTGTATTTAGGTAAAATCTTGCCCTCTTTGTAGAAGTGAACCTCACCGCCGAGGAGAACCCAAGATTTCACTTTCTCACGATCAACATGATTCCTAAGCAAGCGATCTCGTTTTTCTACCACAAGCACTTTGATGCTTCTGTCAGACCATAGAAGCTCAAATACTTTGTCGAATTTTTTTCTTTGTTGAGATTTGCTCGCGGTTTCTTGAAACGCAAACTCATGTTCAGGCGCTAAGGAGAAATTCTTTAATTTGCAATGCTCCCTTCCACCTCGAATTTGAGCATCAAGTGAGAACCCGTCTTCCTGATTTTCATCGCTAATTCGACCTATAATTGCAGCCTTTATCATACTGTCGCTTCCACGTTTTGTTCTTGCTCCCAACGCTTTAGGGTTTTGACAATGTAAGTTAGTCTTTCTAACTGTTCAACGGTAAGCGGTGTCTGCGCATTTTTGGTTCTAATAAAGTCCCCGACGGGTTGAGGCGCATCACACTCTTCAATTATGTCCTCAATTACTTTCTCCGCCGCTTCTGATTGTTTAGCGATGCCGTAAAGCGATGAACCAAATCCCTGATGTCTTTGGCCCGCAATCCGCCACGCAATATCCCAAATCTGTCTTCTTAATTGTGACTGTTCCATTTTAATCCCTTCGCCAGTTTCTATGTAGAAACTAAAGTAATTTTACTTAATGTTTTCAATTATTTACTCTGTTGCAATCCTGCAATTCAAACTCCGCCGTGATAGTTTCTATTTATGAATTTCAAGGATTTTGAGTCGTGAACCCCGCTTACCCTCATTGAGCGAGTTGTGGCATGAGCCATCTCTTCCAGAACTTTTCGATCTACATCAAGCATTTGTTCTAAAATCGAAGGACGTTCTTCATGAATCCGAATTGAAATCTCCTCGGCAACGGCAATCGTCTCGATATAAATCGACCTCAGCAAATTTGCCTTTGTCCTAGAGTCAGGGGCTGGAAGATTTCTTAGTGCCGTCACTTCCCGTCGGACGACGCCATTCTTGATGTCGTGATTCTCGACCCTCTTGGTGATAATTCCAAACCGCTCCCTCAGATACTCTTCCTTGAAATTATCTCTTAGCGCTCGTTGTGGGTCGTTGTGGATTCCGCCGTCGATTTCATAACTGATGGCATGAAAATTTGCCCCCCTCACAGTGTGAACCAAGAGATCAACTTGAAAAGGGCCGACCCAACAATCGGACATGGATTCTCTGGTAAACTCACGTTTGAAATCCTTTACAAAAGCCTTCTCCTTTGTAGTTCGCCGCCCATCCGTTTCGCGAAATGCTTCTTTCTTGAGATATTCGGATGCCATGTCATAGCCGCGCCGAAGATCGTGTATCTCAAGCATCCTGATACCATTCTTAAGCATTATTGATTTAAGCAATCTCTTCGGGAATCTTAGCCCGCTATTTACTCGGCTCATTTCGCCCAGCAATTTCACGTTCTTCTGAGCCTTGGAGATAACCTCAATCCGTTCGTTTGTACCTTCAATCTTCATACTCTTCCTCTCTTTTTGGCTATCTTTGAACAAACCTGTCCCCGTGATAGCGGTTTTACTGACTTTGAAGACGAGTGATCGCGCGTACTTAGACACGCGATGAGTTTTCTCATCTCGTGCGCACTTCTTCGGAGTGAGCCTCATATTGCTGATACAAATTTTTTTTGTTTTTGGTTGAGATTTGTTGAAAATGATTAAAAAAAGAGAGGTTGGGGGGCCGAAGCCCACCCAACATCAAAACCATCGACCCGAAATGGGTGTCAGGTTTTCTTGGTTACTTCTAAAAACTTTTAGCGTTCATTATACCTGAAGATTCAGTTTGTTGAAAGCCGCCGTAAAACTCATCTAGCATCAAATTTAACCGCGTTCTGGCCGACGAAGATATTCTGCGTTTGAAAGTCGGTTCCCTTTGCCCGCTTTATCTCAAGGTCACGAATAATTCTGAGAAAATTGTTTAAGGCTCTCTGGCCCGCTTCAGCCCACCGAAGATTAGCCTTTGCGACTTTTTCGTGATGCCGGGCATAGGGGCCGCTGTACTGAGCGTCTGAAGCCTTAAAGCACCGTATGAAATACCGACGATAGACAATCCATTCTGTCATGGCTGTATCTAGCAAAAATAAGCCCAGAGGGCTTCTTACCTCTAATTCTTCAGCTATCGCATCAGTGACCGCTTTTACATGAGCAACGAACTGAAGATTTTCAGCATTGTCCTTACCCATCTCAAAGAACTTTTCTAATAACCTGAAATCAAGATTCACATTCTTCCCTTGGTTATTCCTGAACGGTTGAGGCTTGAGTTGATTGATGAGATTCTCTGACCGCAATAGCCGCCTAAGTGTGTTTCTGCTTATATTTATGGTCTTTGCAGTTTGTTTGATACTCCGCGTTTTTAGGTAAATGATTTTCGCTTCTTGTTTGGTTTCAACCGACAGGCTGTTTGCCATGATTTCTCCCCTGAAAATGACCCCCAGTGGTCAATTTCTTTGTCGGATCGTCATATATTGAATAATATCCCGATCATGAAATACCCAGCGAAGCTACAGACACGAAGACTTCAACTAGAGCCGATCACGGCCGCTCACTCAGAGGAGCTTTGCGAACTGTTCTCTGATGCCAAACTACATGAGTTTGTACCTTTTGAGGTTCCTTCGCTTGTACAACAACAAGAGCGTTGCGCTCGGTGGGCTAAAGGCGCATCGCCTGATGGTACAGAGCTTTGGTTTAACTGGGCTGGCCGCGATAAAGAAACTGGCAAGGTTGTAGCGCACTTTCAAGCTGGGGTAAAAGCCTCAGACGATAAGATTGCTTCAATAGGTTACGTCGTGGGCATAAACTTTCAACGTCGTGGTATTGCGAGCGAAGGACTTTCGGCGATTTTTGAATTTTTGAAAAACTCATACTCGATACGCGAAGTGAGAGCTTGGTCAGATACCCGAAATGTTGCTTCACATCGCCTTGCTGAAAAGCTCGGAATGAAACAAGTCGAAGTAATAAAAAACGCAGACTTCTTTAAGGGGCAATCAAGCGACGAATTTGTGTATTCATTAAGTTTGATAAACGATTCACGGGGAACCAAATGAGAGATAACTTTTATGCGCTTCCAGCCGATTTACCTGTACCATTAGACGACGGCGCTTGTAGGCATCTCACCCATGCTGAAATTCCACCAATCAAGCTAAAGTCCACATCGGGGAAGACTTACAACTTGCAAGAATTAACGGCCAAGCGGACAGTGTTGTTCTTCTATCCAAGAACCGGAAGACCTGATGAACCTGCACCCATCGGATGGGATGAAATTCCCGGAGCAAGGGGATGTACTCCCCAATCGTGCGGTTATCGCGACCTTAACGACGACTTCAATAAACTAGGATATGCCGTCTTTGGGGTAAGCACCCAAACAACCGACTTTCAGAAAGAGCTAGTATCGCGTATTCATCTTCCATTTGAAGTTTTAAGCGACGCGGAATACCTGCTGACAGATTCACTTCGATTGCCGACTTTTGAGTTTAACAAAATGCGCTTAATCAAAAGAATGGCATGGATTTGCGAAGGCGGGCGAATCAATAAAGTTTTCTACCCCGTGTTCCCACCCGACAAAAACGCGGCTGATGTTCTTGATTGGATAAAAACCTCGCATCAGACAGAAGCATGACAATGCGAAATCCACTTCTTCAAAAGGTTTTTGACTATTATGCCGGATGCGGTTCCTTGTGTTCATTATACGAGCTTGAAATTCGATTGATTGCCGGGAGAACACCTGAGTTAGAATCCCTCGCCTATGAGAGACTGAGTAAAATTGAACAACCATTTCTAAATCACTTTAGTAGCTTTCTAACCGACGAAGAAAAGACCTTGCTCTCCAAGGCAAAGAAAATCAGGGACAAACTTCTTCATGCCGATTTCAAAGGTCTAATCGAAAAAGTCAAAGAAGTTTCGCCTGACAAGGTGAAGGGCCCGCCCGTTGGAATGGCGAAGTTGACCACCTCTCAAACTAAAATGGTTACTGATGCTACAAAACGAGAGGCGGGCATTTTTGGCTGGCTCCTTCAATCGGCGCAAGACGGAAGTCTTCTGGAAGCTGGAGAGATTTTGAACAGGGCCTACCAAATCATTTGCAGACTTGCCGAGGATAGTGCCGCGACTTAATCTGACTTTCTTTTTTTCATGTGAGCAACGGCCTCTTCAAAAATTCCACGCCGTTTGGCCGCTCTGTATTCGTCACCAAATCTCTTAAAAAATTCTAGCCGCGTCTTACATTTTTTAGCCGCTCTAAATATCTCTTCGGGCGTGTGGAGCTTCCTTTGTCGATCAAGTTTTTCTGTCCACTCACGAAATTGAGGTCTTCGAGATGCGGCTCGGTATTCAAGTGGGTATTTCGCCCGCAATTCAGTCAAAGAGTCAACTTTAGCAATCACTGAAATTAAATGTTCATCGGCGTAGCGATCTATCTTGCCGTCAACCATGTGGGCAAAGCACTTATCTTGCCAACCGTTTTTTAGAATTGCTCGATAAGCCGAAGCATTTAGCTGTTCGAGCTGTCTTCTCTTTTTACATTTTCTTGCGATTTTTATGCACTCTTCTAGGGTGTACTTAGCTGTATTGCCGCCAAGGCTCCCGGCTTTGGCGGTATTGAGCATCTTCCAACCTTTGCTCTCGTACTCCTTAACCAATTTTTGTTCTTCTTTGATCGCTTCTTCTTGAGAAAAAAATCCGGGGAACACCTTAAAGACTTGCCTATCTCCAAACTCCTTCTTCTTTTGACGAAGAACTACGCCAACCGTATCCACTCGCTTGGAGTTTATATGCTGGTCATAGCGCTTTTGGGCATCGTAAGTGAGGCCGACGTAGGCCGTTTTATCGGGATGCTCAAATACATAAAGCTGTCGCTTTGCCCGGCTTCCGAGAGGCTTCATGTGGGAGCAGATTTTATCAATGAGATTGTGTCGTAAAGCCCATAGATACTTTTTCTCCGCGGCATCTCTAAAATCTCTTTTGGTTTGATATTTCTTAGCTTCGATAAATAATTCTTCTTCCGTATAACCGTCGTGCCTTCGGTCATTGCTCATGTGGCTACAAATTTCATCAATCCAATTATTTTTTAGAGCCGCATGATAGGCCCCCATGCTTCCCTCTGAAAAATCGACTTTGCTATTGTATTTTTTGGCCTCGGTTTGGCATCTCTGTTTATCCCAATATCCATTTGGCATTTTCTTTGGAGTCATGTGGGCTGTACATTCCTTTAGCCAACCTTTCTCTCGTGCAATGCCGTACGAGGCCCCACTTGCACTTTGCCATTCTGACGAAGAGTTGTACTTTCTAGCCTCAAGCTGACATTGCTTCTTTGTCCAATAGCCCATCGGCTTCATTTTTCTAATCATGTGCGAGCAACATTCTTCCAGCCAACCATTGGCCAACGCCGTGTTGTATGAAGTTCCAGAACCTTTAGCCCAGTCACTCCTTGATTCAAATTTTTTGGCTTCGATGCGACATTGCTTCTTCGTCCAAAAGCCATTTGGCTTAATTTTGGCGACCATGTGACCGCAGCAAGCATCAATCCAGCCATTTTCAGCCGCTACGTTGTATGAAGAGCCGGATTTCTTAGCCCAGTCCGTTCTTGTTTTGTACTTGAGGGCCTCAGCTACACACGCCTCTTTTGTCCATTTTGATTGCTTCACCAATAATTCCCCACTTGAGTTGTGTTATGAATTTTAACACTCTGAGGAGTTTAAGGGAATAAATTTAACTATTGATAGACAACTTAAAGCGATCAATGACATATTTCTGAACAAATTAACCGATGCTGGCATCTCGTTCAGCAGTGGGAGCAACGAAGTTTGAAACACATAAGCGCACTTTCATTTCTATTTGGACTAGGTTTAAGTGTCGCCGGATGCGTTCACGCATCGACTCAGCTTACAGTCGGCTGTGAATTAAACCCAAGCCTTCAAAATGAAAGATCGGCTGAACTTCTTAAAATCGTACAAGAAGATCAGGCCGACAGATCAGGTTCATACGATTCTATTGATTGGAGCAAAGTTGACCCCAGAGATTTGGCAAGAAGAACGAGGGTCGCTGCGATATTTGCCGAAGGCTGTTTCAAGATAGCTTCAGACTACGCTTCGGCGGCCATGGTTTACCAACATGGCAAGACCGCCGATCACTACTATCAGGCATTTATATGGGCCAACGCCGCTGTAAGGCTCGGCGACGAATCTCAACGATGGCTTACAGCCGCCGCACTTGATCGCTATTTGGTTAAGATCGGTCAGAAACAGCTATTTGGAACCCAACTCTCTAAAAACTCCACTGAGCTTGCCAAAGGGGCGAGCGGACGATGGTGTCTTCAACCCGTCGAACCCAGCTTCCCAGAGGCTATGAGGATTGAGTACATCAAGAGAAACTTGAAGGACAACACTGCGAACGTCTTGAAGGGAATTGGCTCCTCGCAGACCCAACAAGAAACGAAAAAATGTGAACCCGCGTTAAAGCCCTCGCCAAAAGGAACTGTCCCCGGCTTCTGGTAAATTCATAATTTCTTGATTTATTTAAGCCGCTAATGCCAATATACGGGTTCTAAACAGGTCAACGTAGGTACGCCAATTTTTCGCTTTTAAAAATTCCTTGAGTCTCTTTTTTGTTTTTCATTGCGCTTCCCAAGACTTGGGCCCTGATGCTGGCGAAAAATTGCCATTTTTCTTTTTCGGCCACAGGCCGAAAAGTTCAATCGGCTCCGCCGCTTGCCCGGCCCTTCGGGGCGTCTCCGACTGTGGATTCCGGTTCAAAGAGGAAGAACTCACTGAAGAGGTTCGGGTGGGATTGACCGTAGCCATTCCCTAAGGTGCAGAACCCAATGGAAGAAGCGCGTCTGGTATCACGGTTATCTGGATTATTTTTCATTCTCATCGCAACAAGGGCGGAAAATCTGATTGGATCTTTAATAGGTGAATGTGTAGTTAGTCCTGCAGTAAATACTTGCCCTTTTAGCAAAAAATAGGAGTCTCGGATGACCAGCGGTAAGTCCAGCGCGGTGGCGGCATTCTTCATCGGACTATTCACAATTGGGTATTATTTTGGGTCTGGCTGCCTCGCATTACGATCGCCAATTGGAAAAATTTGTACAGAGCCAGATGCGCTAGGCGGCGTTTTAACCGTAGAAACCATATGCTTTTTAGTTTATGGAAGTTTCTATTTTGGGAAGTGGAAAAAAAGTAAGCAAGCACAGAATAAGGAGCCGCCAAGAAATCCTTGAAAACAAAATTTGACCGCGTCAGGATTCCAAAAAATAAATTGGAAAATTCAACGGGAAATAAGTTGAACGGCGGCCAAACAGCAGGCGCAGATACACACTCAAATCCCACAGTCTAACAAAACATTTTATTTATTCCGATTTAGATTATACTGGACAAAAAATGAGCGGCACAACGGGCTTTGGCGGGCGTTTCAATATTATTCTATGGTAGTGAAGTGAGGAAAAAAATTTCAATGCAAATCATACGAAAAATTGCCCTAAACTCTGCATGTTTGCTGGTGATAGGTGGTTTTTCATGCTTTGGAAATGGCGCTTGTACACCCGAACCTGACATGCAAGGCCAGCTAAAGGTCAAATCTTGTCAGTTTTTTGATTTTGGAACATCACCCAATCGTGCAAATGAAACAGGTCCAGCGATAAATATTTCTTCTGGGACGAGCGATGAATTCAAGCTTACTCTTAGCAATCGAGGCATTGTTATGACGGGGGATTTCACGCCGAAAAACTTTATTGAATCTAGGGTAACGAGAAGAGAACCTCAGCGGCGGTCTCTTAACGCACGTGCCAAGGAAAGATATGAGAAATTGGCGAAAGAGATTCCTATGACGGTTTTTTATCAGACAAAGGACCGGGGGCTTTGTAAAAAACTTCCTAATGAACACCCGCTAGAAATTAACGTTTACTTTTACTGTTGTGAGCCAGGACCAAATCAAGAGTCGCCTTGCGCTGTTGGCAGTCGCTACTACACCGAGACTGTTCCGAGTTTAAATGGCACAAAATAAATCGGATAAGAAGCCTGGCAAGGAAGCAATTGTGCCATTAGCGTGCTCTCTCCTCGCTTTTTTAGGGGCACTGTATGTCATATTCCTTATCGCCCAGGACCGCTGTGTTCCGGGGAACTGGGGACACCCGGTTTGTGGAGATGATTCGTATTTTATCTTAGTGGGATGGCTTGGATTTTCAGGCCTGTTTGCGGTTGTCGGATTCCAAAAAATGAAAAAATCCAACGGGAAATAAGTTGAACGGCGGCCAAGCAACACTGACAGATGCACTCCCATCCGAAAGTTTACTAAATCATTCATTCATGATAACTCTAGCCTAAACCTGGAGGCTTAAAACAAAGTGCAATTCGATTCTTCTCAATCTTACGAGTCGACAAATGGTAATTGACAAAATATCTCACTTTCAAAGGGCGCATGACCTTAGGGCAATTAAACAAATTTACGAACTCGCGGGTAGCATTTGTGTAGTGCACCCCGTTTGAACCGGACATGACAGTCTGCTCCTAATGATAGGAGTACGACTATGAATAATGATAGTTCTTATGAGCTTCCGAGGGGTCGGGACCGAATTGAAGTTGACCGACTCCCCATGATTTGGACAGTCATGGACTTAGCAAATCTCCATGTTGATAATTCTTTTGGAACTCAATTTCAAACTCTTTCGGTGTTTTCCCATTCAATGACCGATGTGGTCTGAAGTCGTTGTACAAATCTCTCCACTCATTTATCAGTTCATTAGCGTGTTCAATCGAAAAGAATAAGTTCTCATTTAAGCATTGCATCCGAAACTTTCCGTTGAATGATTCCACAAAAGCATTCTGCTGTGGCTTGCCGGGCTGAATGAAATCAATTTTCAGTTTGTCGTGAGACCAGGCTTTAAAGGCTCTAGACCAAAACTCTGGCCCATTGTCACACCGTAGAGCTCGTGGCAGAATCCCAAGACTTTCGAAGAATCCAACGAGGTGCTTTCCAGTGATTGAATCGGAAACAAGTTGCCCGATGCATCTGCGTGAGAAGTCGTCGACGACATTCAGAATCTTGAGCTTTCGGCCATTCTCCATGCGATCATGAATGAAGTCCATCGACCAAACCTGATTTGGGGCAGTCGGTTTTTGAATTGGAATCCTGATCACATTGATTTTCTTCTTTCTAGGGCGGAGTTTGATTTGCAGCTTTAACTCACGGTAGAGCCTAAGGCTTCGCTTTGAGTTCACAACAAGACCTTCGCGCCTGCAGACGTCGTGAATCGTAACCAAACCCCAACTTCGATGTTTGCTTGCGAGCTCTTGCATGCGGTTGGAAAGCGGCAGATCGTTTTTTAAACGCGGCTTGTAGGTGAATGTTGAGCGATTAAGACCCAAGACACGGCACGCTTTGGATTTTGAAAGTTTTCTTTCAAACACCATCGCAAGTGCGGCCGCTTTCTTGGCCGTGGGTCCTACCACTTTCGGCTATTCACTTCCTTGAGAATCTCGTTGTCGAGGATCAGATTGGCGACAACTTTTTTTAGTCGTGAGTTTTCAAGTTCCAGATCTTTCATCCGTCGAACATCGGAAACACTCATCCCGCCGAATTTTTGCTTCCACGCGTACAGCGTTGGAGATGAAATCCCAATCTCACGGCAGAGATCCTTGGCCTTCTCTCCATTCTCATGTCTTTGCAAGACCGCGACGATTTGTTCATTCGTAAACCTTACCTTCATGCTCTCTCCTTGCCCGGTTCGGGGCGGTTATGACACAGAGTGAGCTAAGTTACAAACTGTCTAGATTTTGGGGAGTCGGTCAAAACCATCAAAAAAGTTACAGCAAATTCAACAAAATGCTAACTGATACAAGGCAAAGCCAGAATCACAAAAGTCGATAATGTCTTGCGAATAATAGTATAGTGTACTATAGTGTTTAAAGATGGCTCGGTTTAGATTTATCCTCTGGCTTGCTTATTGGTATCTTCAAAACGACCTCTTCGAATTCGAATGGGATCGCGGAAATCTTAATAAAAGCTTGGATAAACACGGCGTAAGTCCCGATGAAATTGAGTCTGTTTTTGAACTGAAACTTGCAGTGCCTATGGGTCGCCAGGTTTCACCGCCAGTCGATGAAGAAAGGCTTAATCTTGTTGGGCCGTCTTCTGAGGGGCGCATGATTTCGGTTGTGTTCACGTTGCGCGATGGTCGAGTACGGCCGATCAGCGGAAGGGACGCTAGCCGCAAAGAGAGGAAGCTATATGAAGAAGTCCGTAAAGCGCTTGAAAAGCTATGACCGCATTGAGTTTGATGCGAAAGAAATTATTGCGGGCATGAGTCGGCTTAAAGGTGCTCGTCGTAGGCCCACCAGCATTGCTCTGGAAGAAGATCTCTTGACCGAGCTCAAGGCCGTCGCTGGCAAAAAGGGAGTTCCGTACCAAGTCCTTATGAGATTGCTCATCACAGACGGCTTGAAGCGGCTCAAAGCCTCTTAATAAAAAAGCGATCTAAACTCTACAAGCTACGACTTCTACAGTTCAGGTTAGACTACCGAACTATTATTGTATTGCCATTTTTTTAGCAATGAAACGCGGTGTTTGGATAGAGCTCTTTTAGCCAATCCAGCTCTGAAAAGCCCAATTCTCGACGAAATCTACTGAGCGCCACCGTTGGCAGGCCCCCCAGTTGAAGAACTCAAAAGACGCTTTGCGAGGGATTTTACTTCGTTGTTTGGATCATCTGCTCCCGCACACAACTTTCCGAAATTTCTCCGACCACACTCTGATAAAGCTAGCGATGATGACCTTGCCGTGTTTCGATAGAACAAACCAATTGACCTCTTATAACGGCGTGGACTATTTGTAGTCTTAGGTTGCCAGCCGAGGGGAAAAAAATGAAAGCGTTAACTGTCGGTTTGTTTGTGTTTTCAGTGTCATTTGTCGCCAAAGCCGTAGACTACAATGTCGATATCGTATGCAGTACAGTCGGACCACTGATTCAAGGAACTCTAAGCGTCCCCGACCAGCAAGACCTGACTTGTGAACAGGATGCATCACTGAATCTTTCGTATGCTAGCAACCTTAAGAAACCTATAGCTCTTCAATTTAACGGACTTGACTACGAGTATGGACAAAACTGCCCGGCTACTGCTCGCCAACTGGAGTTTTCAGGACTAAATTGTGATTTTCGAAAATTAAAAAGTCTCTATAGTTTGAACGCAAATAAGGTCTATGTTCCAGCGTCTTTTGCGGGTGTTTACGAAATGGATTCTTTTTTTCTGACTTCGTTAACCTTGTATCCATTGAATGATGGTGGATTCACCGGAAATCTAGGGAATGATTGTTCTTTTAAAACCCAGTAACGAACCAAAAGTTGCCGATGATTGAGTTGGATTTTAGTCTAATTCTGCCTTCGTTACGGCGTGAACTCTATGCGGCAGTAAATCAAAAGCCGTTGGAATATTGGCCGAGTGGATCTGAGGAAACAATCGAATTGTGGTGAGCGTAGGCGTATTTGTTAATGACACCGAGCGGACTCATCAAACCTCCAGCTTCTGATCGCGTAGACAGGGACATCGGAATTTAGGGCCATCGCCTCTTTTAGCTCTGCTACCTGTCCCCGTTCCTTTGGCGAGCCAACCACGGCAATAAAATTTCCGCGCAAAGGATAAAGGAGATAGAGTATCGGAATTGGATAGCCTTGTGAATACATCTCATTGGAATAATACCCAAGCATCTCAAGGCTCATCATAAGGTTTACCCTGACACCAGAGTCCTTAAGACTCTTCGCATGAACAGCACTTCCCATTTGCTCGCTTGCGAAAAATGGCGGCTCCTCGGTGGAATAGACGACCAACTCAATTGGAACTTTAAGGCTTGGCTGATGCTCTTTAAGAAGCCTTGCAAGTTCAAGAACACCTGCAACCCCGTCGCATTGTCATCGGCACCTGGGTAATCTCCGCAAACATCATAGTGCGCGCCAACAACTACGACATCCTTTGTATCGTCGCTGCCGAACCTGGCAATGATATTGTGAAAGGTCCCGTACTTGGTGGGAACATCTTGCTTTCTCACTTTGTAGCCGAGCATTGCAAATTTGTTTTCAATGTAAGACTCGACCTTGAACATGGACTCTAGGTGTTGATAGTTGCGTGGTGGTTGCATTGAGCCAAGGAAGCGAACCGTCGATTCCATTTCCGCAGCATGGACCGAAACGCCCTCAAGTTTGTGGCCGCCAGATAAAAAACTTGGCCCACGAAGGTCGAAAAAAAGAATAGCCCAAATGACTGTGATTCCGGCAGCCGCCCATCGGAGCAGTTTCCAAATTCGTTTCATTTGTCTAGCTTGAGGCAGTTTTCAGGAAAAGCAAAACACTATCTTCTCATGCAAAAGACAAAGCACTGCCCGGAGCTTGCACGAAGCTCGAAAAAAATTGAAGTGCTGATCGCGTTCGGACAAAAGCAATACGTCATTGGCGCTGCCTCAGCGCCTCGTGTAACCGCCTCAGAAGGGACCGTGAAATAAAGAGACGACAACTCGATCGCCAAAGAGTCGCCTGATTGATTGGAAGGGTTCTAGGAACCCCTATTGCATAAAATGAAACCCTTACCCAACTCAGAATTTAAGGTATTCACTCACATTTTTTCAGTAACCACTGGTAACCAAAATAAACTGAAAACACCCAAACCAAGCCCGAGCAAAACCGAGCACTTGGAAACCCGCAAACCCTTTCCAGCAGAGGGTAAAACGCGCAAACGCGAACCAATTTAAATATTTTTTGTTTTCTTCAATTCATCTCTAGGAAGCGCTTTCACGGAGGATACAGGGGTTCAAATCCCCTTGGGAACGCCATCTCTGCCTAAGTGCTTAAATTTATTACAATTTCCAAATCTTCCCAACAAATTTGCTGGAATTTTGCTTGTTTTGTAGACATACCATAAAAGATATAGTACATATTTAGTATGTGGAATGTTTTCCTGGAAAAAAACGCAGTTAAAGCACTCAGCAAGGCTCCAAAGGAAATTCAGGAAAAGTTTGAGAAATGGAAAGACATTGTTCAGATGCAAGGCCCAAAGGGTTTGTTTGAAATTAAAGGCTTTCGTGATCATGCACTCAAAGGTGAGTGGCAAGGCGCAAGAGCCAGCAGACTGAACGATCAATCGCGAGTGATTTATTTTGTCAACGCCAATGAAATTAAAATTTTAGTGATGGAGGTCACGCCCCATGATTACAGGAAAAAAGGTTAAAGGAATTTTAAAGAACGGTGAATTTGTTCCCGCTAAAGCTCGAATTACGCTGAGCCCTGGTCAGTCATTGAAAATAATTCGGGAACTTCAGGAACTTTCTCAGAATGAACTCGCCAAAATTAGTGGACTTCCTCAATCTACCATTTCTGGAATGGAATCTGACCGGATAAATATTGGGGTAGAGCGAGCTAAGGTGTTAGGCAAAGCTCTTCGGGTCCATCCAGCTGCCATTGTTTTCCCAGGATGGGAAACTGAACGCGCCTCCTAATGCAAAAACAAGTGGGTCTTCGTCAATTGACGAAGTCAAAAGCGCCGCTGCCTGAAATCTTTTTGGCTGTTCTGCCGATTGGATTTTGGCTGGGTTTGAGTGTCAGCCTTGGATCTGCAATCTTTTGGGGAACAATCGTGGCAGGAATAACTTTGTACCTCCTGTTGGTCGAGGTTGTGAATTTTCCGCACCACTTGCAACTTGAAAACTCAGAAAAAGGGCCCGCCATCCCCGCCTGGGAACAAGAGCCCTATGCGAGGTCATGCCTCTATCCACGCTGGATCAGTGAGCTTGTCGTTCTCAATTTCAATTACCACGTTGAGCATCATCTCTTCCCGGATGTTCCCTGGTATGACCTCCCAAGACTGTCGCAGAAGCTTGTGCCCGACTTGGGACCCAATTACAAAACTGATCCCGGATTCGAATGGATTCTCACAAACCGTAAGCGAAATCTCGACAGTGTCTTGGTGCTGTCGGCGGTTGCCGATTCAAAGGCTGCAGCCTAGGCCTTAAGCTTGAGAGCCCGATTTATTGAGCTGCCATTGATCAGATGAAATCCAAACTGTGAGCGTCGGGACCTTTCGCGACAGTTTCAGCCGAACATGTGCAAATAAAGCCTGCCGCTTGGTTGCCAGGGCCAAAGCCGGCAAGGGCTCCCAGGTGGTGAAATTCCACATGACAAATGCGGGCACGAAAATCGAGGGTCACCCCAGTGTCCAAACCTTGTTTCATCAAATGTGGCTGTGTTTGCGCCTTGTGCAAAGGCAGATTGAGCGTCAAAACCTTATCGACGTCAGCATGCATCTGGGCCATCACAATTTGCGAACGTTGGAACAAGGCGAACCACTCGAACACCGACAGATCCAAAATGGAGTAACCGCAGTGGCGAAAAAAGCTAAAACTCCGATAGATCTGTTTCATATCGGAATTGTAAATTTCGATGATTTGGTCTTTTTCAAGGCTTTCCCAGAAGGAATCTTGAGCGCGCAAGCCGTGGTGTCGCAGGGCCGCCTTTGCAATTCTAATTTCTTTTTCGATTTCATTGGAGATCTTCTTGTCAGGAAAATCCGTGGCGACCAGTTGCAGAGTGAGCTCGTACGACTCCGCAATACTGAGCAGCTCCGCGTCTGAAAGCTCCAGGATTCGATCGAGAGCTTTGGGCGAAGCTTCGGGGACATCAATTCCAAATCCCTGCAGCATCGACTTCAGTTGTGAAAGAGCTGCAAACAGGCGTCGAAGGACCGGAGATGTGGGCAAAGGGCCGGATTGGAGGTCGTGGCGAGCTGCCGAGCGTTGCAAAGTCAAGCAGCCTCCTAGGCTCGTCGAGAGGCTTTTTTCCCAGCCTCGATTTGTGCACGCAGATCCTGCTGATAATCGTCCATCAACGCTTTCATAACTGTTTTCTGCGGAATCCCAAGCAAAGTAATGAGCTGGCCTAGAGTTTCAAGGGGAATTTTTGACAGGCCTCGCTCAAACACGGACACAAATTGGGGTGTTTCATAACCGAGTCTCTCCGCAAGCTGAGCCTGAGTGAGGTCGGCTTTTTCACGGTACTCTTTTACCAATGCGCCTAAATCTTTGTGGACTTTTTTCATGGGTCGAAAATTAGTAAAAAGATCCAGCAACGTCAATCAATTCCAGTTCTCAAATTCGCTGAATATCAAATTAACTTACTTTACTGAATTCAAAACCGTCACCGATGGATTTCGTGACGGCTTGGACCTCCTCAAACGGAAAAAATCAGCCGCAGTCCAAAAGAGGATTTGTTGCCGGGCACGCTGCGCAAAACCACTTTTGCGAGCCTTCCCGGGCGAATACGAATTGGCGCGGCAGGTTGATTGAGTGGTCCCCCTGCGAGCTCCCTGCCGTCGCGGCCTCCGCCCCTGTGTTTTTCTTGGTCGAAGGTCAAATCTCAAAGAAGAAAATTAAAATTGAGACCTTCAAACTTGTTCCTCAGGAACTTAGCAAAGTCCCTGGCAGCTGCAGTGCCCATTACCGTTATCGACGGCAGGGCCTGATTTTCGCAAAGGCCTGGACGCGATCAAGTCAGTTGAGTCGCAACACAACTTTGAGAAACTGATGAACCGCCTCAGTCGCCGAATTGAGCGCTGCCGGGTCGTATCCAATGTGGACTCCGGTTGCGACGCAAGGATCTTGATAGGTAAAGACTTGATTGGTTTTCTCATTCACCAAGAGACCCTCGCGGATCTCCTTGATCTTGCAGTTGCGGACACTCTGAAACTTCGGCTGCAGCACCGCCGGGTTGTGGTGAGCTGGATTGTCAAACGAATGCGAGGCCGTTGGATATTCCGTGAGCGTGATGTCACGTCCGGCACCTCGCAACCTCTCGACATAGGGCTTGCAAAGTGCAATGGGGTCGTAATCGTCAAGAGCTCCACCAAAAACCCGGATGGATCCACCGGTCACCTCCAGTTCGGAAAGATAGGTGGTCACACAATCGGGATAAAACGGAACATAGGCCACAAATTCAATGCCGGATTTGTTCCACAATTTGTTGAATCGCTTCAGACCCGCATAAAGAGCCGCCTGCCCGCCACGAGAAAATCCCATCAAAACGACTCGGTGAGCGTCGACCCGCGGATGCTTCGCCAGAATTTCAAGGGCGCGGTAATCATCGAGAATAAAATTAAGCCGCCCCAGATTGCCTTGATTGGTATTTGTTTCCTTCAATCCACGCCCTGTAAAGCCATCCAAGACAAATGTGGACACACCCAATTCATTCAAATCTCGGGCCCAGTAATCAACATTGCCCACGTAACCGCCCGAACCGTGCTGAAGCACCACGACCGGCAAGCGACCTTCGCCTGCAGCGATCCGCAATTGCCCCGATATCGTGACCCTCGTTCCGCTGGCATCACCGGTCAGGAACTGTCGATCGGAAATTGTCAGCGTTGGAATGGAATGCAATTCCGTACGCGATGCGATTTGTTTGGCCGATATTTCCGTCGCCAACACGAGGTCGCAGGCCAAGAGCAAGGCTGTCACTCCGACACATTGAAAAAAACGATTCATTCGGATCCTCCCTTTTGTGCTGGCATCGTCATTCATCGCTGGAATGCCCCACCCCGCTAATAGTCGAACACATGCTCGATCGTACAGCCTCTTTGCAAGGCTGAAGACATCAGCGTGAGCAAATCCCGAACGTCTGTCGAAATTAAATATCTCTTTTTGTTCATGGCCGTGGGAAGTTCGACGGTTCCTAAGGATTCCGCCGGGTCCGCAGTCTGCAAACAGCTTTTTTCGCCAATGGCTGTGAAAAATATTTTTCGATTGCCGGAGACTTCTAAAAACTGCAGAGGCTCATTCTGAATTTGCAATAACAACTCGCGAAAGCGATCGTACCTTGGAAGCTGCACAAGGCT
>Ga0075019_10000088_pt1 | contig 50023 bp, 41 predicted proteins | sample ColStrG_CSR_2013_FD_71473 | JGI IMG/M metagenome (GOLD analysis project Ga0075019, IMG submission 71473) | Freshwater sediment microbial communities in response to fracking from Pennsylvania, USA - Cold Stream Run_MetaG_CSR_2013 | ecosystem: Environmental > Aquatic > Freshwater > Creek >...
AAAGAGTTCAGGATTCGCATGCGGTGAAGGGCCGAAATACGTTCTTGTTCTTGGGGATGTCTCGGGAATTGATTCATGTGAACTACTTTAATGAAAAACTCACCGATAACCACTGGGCGAAGGTCGAGAAAGCTTGGGGGCCAAGAGGACTTGTCTTGGGAAAATGGATATGTGAACCTGCCACCGTGGAGGATGGAATGGAGTATGCTGTTGTTTTCATAATTTTAGGCTTGGGCTTCCTCTTGGCAGGGCTTCGGGTCGCGAACCAATACGAGCGCTGTGTACATTTTCGGCTGGGCAAAATGAAGGGCGTCGCGGGTCCGGGCCTTTTCTGGATTATTCCTTTGCTTGATTGGGTTGCGAGAGTGGACCTGCGAACTGTCACCGCCGCCGTTGACGCACAAGAGGCGATCACCAAGGACAATGTTCCGATTAAAGTTTCGACCGTGATTTGGTACCGCACTTTGGATCCAGCCAAAGCCGTTGTTGAAGTCGCAGATGTCAGATCTGCTGTGGTGCTTGTGTCATTGACCACGCAAAGAACACTCATTGGCCAGTACTCCCTGGATGACGTCCTGAAAGAGCAAGTGGCGCTTTCGCAACGTATGGCTCAGACGATCGACGCTGCCACCGAACCTTGGGGAGTCAAAGTCGAACGTGTCGAGATGAAAAATGTCGAGATTCCGACCTCCATGCAAAATGTGATGGCGCAAGAAGCCGAGGCCCTCAGGGAAAAACGCGCACGAATTATCAAAGCCGAGGCGGAAAAAGAAGCCGCCGCGCAGCTGTGTGAGGCCGCTGAAATGGTCATGAAAATTCCGGCAGCTTTGGAACTTCGTCGCATGCAGATGATCACCGAGGTTGGCGCCGATCAAAACACGACAACAATTGTCATGATGCCAAGCGAATTTGTCTCCATGGCCGGCAGCATTTCGCAGTGGGTCCAAGCGCAGCGCAAGTGAAAGGCCTCTGATTGAGCTGGTCAATGTCTCTGCAGAGGAAAATATTGTCTGCCGGGTCCGCTGTCGTTAGCCTGAGCTTCAAACAAGGGAGCTCCTTTTGGGGATCGGTCGCGTACTCTTAGTTGAAGACTGTTTGGAGACTCAAGTTCTCGTCCGTGCGGCCTTGCACCAGCACGCCGCCCTGACCTGTGTGACGACGATTCAAGCGGCGCTGCAACACCTGCAAAATGAAAAAGTCGATCTCGTACTTTTGGATCTGGCTCTGCCGGATGGTGATGGTTTTTATCTCTGCGCCGAAATGAAAGCGATCGCGAAGACTGAGACGATTCCAGTGTTCTTTTTGACAAGCAGAGGAACGGCTCACGACAAGGTGATGGGTTTTTCGATGGGATGCGATGATTATATTTTGAAGCCCTTTGACCCCCTGGAACTGCGGGCCCGAGTCTCTGCCAAACTCAAGAAAGTCCTGACTCTTCAGCAAATTGAAAGCACTTTTCAGAAGGGTCTTTTTCGCCTGGATTCCGGAGCTCAGAGAGCCTGCATCGCCCGAGGAAAAGTGGAAGAAGAGCTGTCTCTGTCCTCGCGTGAGTTTCGGCTTTTGTTCCATCTGGTGCGCAACGAGGGTCGTGTGTTGAGCCGAAGCCAGCTTCTTGACTCGGTTTGGGGTTCGGATGTGAATGTATCAGATCGGGTCGTCGACACGCATATTTGCAACCTGCGAAAGAAAATCTCCACGGATTTCAACCACATTCCCTGTGTTTTCGGGCAAGGGTATCGCTTTCTGGCCCACTCGGTTGTTAAGAACTCTTACCAAGATCTGAGTTGGATTTTGACAAGTCCATGCTAAAAAAGAGTCCAAGTATGAAGTTGAGTCTGTTGGCGTTGCGGAAATTTAAAGCAGGTGGTATTCAAGTGTTGAAGAGTCACAACTGGCGCAGCAAAAATCTGCCTGCGAAGGATCAACAGTTGGGAGAGCCCCAAGCGGGCCTCTTGGGTGGGGTGAACTTTATCGAGCCTGAAAAAATGCAAACTCCAGAAGGAATCAATCCTGAGAACTTGCGTGATCTTGGCGCCAAGCTGGGGGGGCCGGACGAGCAGGTTTTTATTGGCGAGCTGGTGGACACTTTTTTGCGTTTGATGCCGATCAGATTGAACGACATGCAGAAGTGCATCAACGAAGAGATCCACACAGGCACACAGACACGCATTGGTCGGACCGATTTTCGAGCTCTCGAAAGGGTTGCGCACACAACCAAGACAGCCGCTTTGACGGTCGGAGCCGAGCGCCTGGGGATTTTGATGAGTATGATTGAGAAGGCTGCACAGCTGAATTCGGATTCGGGCTTGGCAGAGCTTTTGAGGCTCAGTCTGAGCGAATACAGTTTGGTGCAGGAACAATTGCGCCAAATGTGCCCGAAATAAATTGAATGTCCAAATGGCGGCCGGGTGAGTTAAGAAGTTGATCTTGCCCGGTCGTCCTCCAATTCAAGTCTGTAAAAACGCCAATTCCATTGTGCCAATGTTCCGGTTCAGCGTAAAACGAGCCTATGCGCAATCTTGCTCAAATTTTAGCTCTGATAGGGCTTGCCCTGCTGATGGGCTGTCAAGGTCAAGACGGCGGTGGGATTCAGGGAGTCAGTGCGGCGGTCACGCCGTTTGAGCGGCAAATGAGTCGTGGAGAATACCTTTTCCGATTGTCGGGCTGTGTGCAATGTCACACCCAGAGTCCCGCGCAGCCTCTTGCTGGGGGATATGCACTCAAAACACAATTCGGAATCTTCTACTCTCCAAATATCACGCCAGCCCAAACCGGACTTGCGAAGTGGCAGGAGTCCGACTTTGTCAAAGCCCTTCGCGAAGGGATTTCGCCGGCAGGTTCACCGTATTATCCAGCTTTTCCTTACAGCAATTACACGAAATTGACGGACCAAGACCTGCATGAGCTGTGGCTTTATCTGCGCTCTCAGCCACCGATCGAGCGGGCAAATCAAGCCCATGATTTGTCTTTTCCTTACAACATTCGCGAGCTGAATCACGTCTGGAGATTTTTCAACTTCAAAAGTGAGTGCGAGGACGCGGGTCCCTTCGGCTGTTTGAAAGCCAAAGGTGCCTATCAGGCTGTGGCCAGCAAATCCACAGAATGGAACACGGGCGCTTACCTGGTGGAAGGAGTCCTGCACTGCACGCAGTGCCACACACCGCGGGATTCACTCGGGGGCCTGAAGACGAATCAGTGGATGGCGGGAGCGCACCTGTTTGGTGAAAAGTACCCCGCGCCCAATTTAACACCAGATCCAACGACCGGACTGGGAACCTGGCAAAATCAGGACTTCGTCTCATTCTTCAAGACGGGTTTGGACCTCAGCGGTGACCCCGTCGGCGGAGAAATGGCTCGGGTGATCCGCCTGGAAACGGCACTTCTGACAGACGGGGATCTTGCAGGAGTCATCGCTTATCTCCGGGATTTACCTGCCGTGACAAACAACCCTTGAGTGATCTGGGCGGTCTTGGGAGTCGTGCGCAAACTCAGGCGCTTTGTCATCGCTTGAGGACTTGTCGGCAGCTCTCGCCCGGCCCCCCTTTTGAGGGCTGAGGAGCTTCTCGGGTCTGATTGTTCATCACATCGATGTCAAACCGATCGATCTCGCTTTGTGCACCCATTTTCGTTTGCGCTGCGCTGATGAGAGCCAGCAAACGATTGCGAAAATCAGCAGTCGCGTTCGGGTCCTGAAGAATCAAGCGCATTTGTTTTCGCACCCAGGGTGAGGTGTTCAAATCCGGAATGTAGCGTGCCACTTCATTGAAGCTTTCTGCAACTTGAGGGCGGATCTGGCCGCTGACAAAACTGTCAACTCTGGTGTTTGCGATATCAGGGTCCGAAATCAGTGGTCGATAGCGATCCAAATCCAAACCCATTTCCGATAGGAAAATTGCAAATCGGCTCAGTTTTTCTTTCGGCGTCATCGCCAGAACTTCTTGTCCCAGTTCCTTTCGAGCGGCCAGGAGCTCGGGGTGTTTTTTCAGATATTCAATCCGTTTGATGATGAGCTCATAATTCAGCAGAACCAGCTTGAAAGTGCGCCGTGCCGACGTATTGCGGACTTCAAAGGGGGCATCCGCATCACGAAGGGCTTTGTGACTGATTCGCTTCACACTGACCTGCTGATAGTGTCGGGCGGTGTGCTCGGATCGGTTGAATTCTGTCGTCTGGAAATAGACGTCCAGGTTGATTCGTTCTGCAAGATCCGCGATTTCGGTGATTCGACCCGATTGCACATCATCAAGGGCTTGGAAAAAATTTTTCATTTGCTGGGGATCTTGAATCGCCAAAGGAGGAGCGTTGCGAAGATCTTCTCCGAGAGCGCCAAGAGCCAGTTCCGGATGCAGCACTTGATCCAGCAGAAACAGCGCGAACTCGTGGACGTTGTCGAAAGCCGACAGCACACCAATGTTGGTGTGGCCATCGTGTCCCACGCGGGGTTTGAGATCCAGTCGTGCGGCCACATCGTACAAATGGGTTTGAATAAAGTTGCTCAGTTTTTGGTACTCTGAAAATTCCAGGGGTGGAGTCTGCACTTCCACAGCTCCGGGATCGACACTGATTACAATCCAAAATTGATTGGGGAATGTGACCAGGTATTCAGGGAGGTCAAATTTCCCCGGACGTTTTTCAGTCCTGCACTCGGGACATTTCTTTTGAATGGCCTGGAGCAGCTGTTGCGACATTTGAGTTTCCCCTTGGCCAAGGATCGGAGCCTGTGGGCCCTCGTCGCCCAGGAGTCGCTTGAGCTTCTTGCCTAGCGCCGAACGCTTTTGGTCCTGAGTCAAACGGGCTTCAAGAGCCTCGCGAGTGGTGCTGTTTTCAAAGACCAGTTCAGGCCCAATCGTGGGCGGCCAGGCCCAGGCCGGGGGCGCTGTCAAAGCTGTCGCCAAAAGGCACCAGAGTGCCAGTGCCCGCAGGAGGAACCTGCTTTGTCCAACAGTCGTCAAATTGTTCGGCAGTGCCGTGCCGGGCTGACTGTTCCTCTGCAAACGTGATGTCCTTGCCAGTAGGGTTTCAAAGTTCATCAGAAAGAAGAGCACAACCGGTGCCAGAGGTTGCCCCACTGAGAGGCTTTGCAGTTGCTTCCGACGGCGACTCACGTAACAATCGCCGAATCATTCAGGAGGATAAATGTCAGCGACTTCAATCCTTGTTTTTATTTTTGTATGCGGAGCCTTGATGTCGGGGCCAGTGTATGGTGCGTCCGAGCTTGATGTGAAGGCCATTGAAAAAGGCATGGAGCTTCCGGGTGATTGGAATGCAAAAGACGGAGTTTTGCGATTCTCTCGGCCCCGGACTGATCTGCAGGTGGTCGTCGCCGGGGTTCCGCTTCCCACTTCCGCAGGATTGACCTCATGGGCCGCTTTCACCAGTCTGGACAATCACAAAAGTGCCAGTCATCAAGCTGCGGTGATGGGTGATTTGGTTTTGACCGAGGGGCAAGTGAATTTTGTGATGAGTGCGGCTTTGGACATGGACCTTGAGGTCACGGCTCTGCACAATCATTTTTTTGCCGATTCACCGAAGGTCATGTTCATGCACATTTCGGGGATGGGTGACGAGCAGAAGCTGGCTGCAGCAGTGGGTTTTGTGTTCAAGGCCCTTGAAGCCTCTCAGCCGATTTCCTTCCCCCAAACCGATTTGCAGGCTGTCAAAGGTTCGCTGGACGCCAAAAAGTTGGATCAGATCTTTGGTCTTCCGGGTGCGTTCAAAGACGGGGTGTACAAGTGGACAGTGGGCCGAGCGGTCAAAATGCACGGAAAACCAATGGAAAAAGCGATGGGTGTTTCGACCTGGGCGGCCCTGTTGGGGTCAGACCAACTGGCGGTTGCCGATGGTGATTTTGCGGTCCTTGAGTCTGAACTGCAATCAGTCTTGAAGAGCTTGCGCCGCAACAAAATCAATGTTGTGGCGATTCACAACCATATGACGCAAGAGTCGCCGCGTCTGATTTTTTTGCACTACTGGGGAGTTGGGCCAGCTGCGGACTTGGCCAAGAGCCTGTCTGACACTTGGAAAACTCAGACTGCCAAATAGTTTATCACCGACCTGCGGGTCGTCGGTGCTCAATCTTTGGGTTCGTTGGCGTTGATGACTTCAGGCAAACGGAGGGAGCCCACGGCTTGAATAAATTTTGGATCTTGGCAAAAGGGAATCGGTTTTTCCAAGCATTTCATCTTCAAAAATAAAATTTCCTGTTCGAGCTCAGGACGATCTTCGCAATAATCCAAAACATGCCACTGCTTGGTGCAGCTCGTTCCGGGGATCACGGAACTTTGCCAAACGCGATACACCTTGTGGCAAGTGAAGGCTATTTTGGCTTTTTCTTCTTCCTCTTTTTGCAGCAGAAGACTGTCAATATTGGCTTTGTACTCTGTCACACTGGGAAACAAACAGTGTTCGCTGTTGGACATGTCTCTGACACCGTGAACTTTGTAATCGATGCGGAAAAGCAGACCCGCTCCGTGCGGAGTGAGAGCTTCGTCATGTGCAAGAGCCAATGTGGCTGCGGACGCCAGGTTGATCAACACCGCAAGCACCAGAGTAGACTTTAATTTCGACGATGCCATTTTGCAGACTCCCCATTTTGAAAAGGCAAACTCACCAGTTTGAATCTTTATAATGCAGAGCATTGTAAGCTGGGTTGGGAATTTTCAAAAGTAAAACTGAGCCTGTAAGGCCGATGTTGTAAATCTTTCCGGGACTGAAGTAGGCCCAGCGCTTATTTGATCGCTTTGAGCATCGAGAACATAAACAAAAATCCAACTGTACGAAGGGCAAAGGTGATGCGACCCAAGTCATAGTGAAGTTTGCGCTGCTGGGGGCTGGCGAGATTGAGGGCCCGCCGCCAACCCAAATAGGCCACTGGTCCATACAAAAGCACGGCAGCCAGTGAGGAACTGACATGGACCATTTGCCAAGGGGTGAGCCCCAGACGCATCACGGTCTCCACGGCTGATCTTTGGATTTCGAGTGTGAGGACGAGCCCGACATCAAGAGCTATTGCGGCCGCCATCAAGCGGATGTGAATTTGGCGCTCTGACCGCAGCATCAATCCCGCGCACATCATGGCATACGAGCCCATCGCGAGCGCCATATAAAAAGGCAAAAACACGGACGCGACCACTGTTACGACCAGCGCAAGTCCACAGCTGCGCGCGAACAGGGAGAGTTGCCGTGACATGAGATTTCGACTTCCGAGCATTGCAAAACACCTTTTTTCAGCACCATGCCTGAGATTTGTCTGAGCGGCAACCCCCCAGGAGTCTCTTTGGGGGCCACCGGCGGCGGAAAGAGTGATTGCTTCAGTGGTGGTTTCTTGGTGCACTTGCCCCGAGTCCGTCACGAAAGGGAAAATATGACCGGCAAATCATCTCGGCTTTACTTGTGGGTTTTGGCGGCAACAGTTCTTGGAGTTTTCATCGGCGTTTGGGCTCCGGCTGTCGCGATTCAACTCAAGCCCCTGGGTGATGGTTTTCTTGGATTGGTGAAAATGGTCATTGCGCCGGTTATTTTCTGCACAATCGTTTTGGGACTCGCTGAAGCGGGTGATGTCAAAAAAGTGGGACGTGTGGGTCTGAAAACCATTCTTTATTTTGAAGTGGTGTCGACTTTTGCTCTGATTATTGGTCTGTGTGTGGCCAATTTTTTTGGTCCTGGAAAAGACTTTCACGCCACCGTTGAATCCCTCGATGCCAAGGCCGTTGCCGAATATGCCGACAAAGCCCATGGTCAGAGCATTGCGGACTTTTTGCTTCATATCATTCCCAAAACCTTCTTGGATTCCTTTTCAGGCAGTGGTGACCTTTTGCAAGTCCTTTTGATTGCTTTGCTGTTTGGCATCGCTATCAATCGACTGGGGAAAGTTGCTCAACCGGTTCTGGACTTCATTCACAGCCTGTCGCAAGTTCTGTTCAAAATTGTCCAAATGGTGATGGTTCTGGCGCCGCTTGGAGCCGGTGGCGCCATTGCGTTTACAGTTGGAAAATTTGGTTTGGCATCGTTGAAGCCTTTGCTCAGTTTAATGGCCTGCTTTTACCTGACCTGTTTGGTTTTTATTTTTTTGGTTTTGGGTGTCGTCGCCAAAGTCGTTGGGTTTTCAATTTGGAAATATCTGACCTTTATTCGCGACGAACTCTTCACGGTGCTTGCCACTTCGTCTTCAGAAAGTGTCTTGGTGGCTTTGATGCACAAGCTCGAGTCTATCGGCTGTTCACGGTCCGTCGTAGGGCTGGTGATTCCAGCAGGATACTCTTTCAATTTGGATGGGACGAATATCTATTTGACCCTTGCGGCCCTGTTCGTGGCGCAAGCTTTGGGAATAGACCTGACTCTGACGGAGCAGTTGGGGCTGCTCACGGTTGCCATGCTCACCTCAAAGGGAGCTTCCGGAGTCACCGGTGCCGGCTTTATCACTCTGGCGGCGACGCTCGCAGTTGTGCCCAAAGTTCCAGTCGCAGGCTTGGCATTGATTCTAGGTGTGGATCGATTTATGTCCGAAGCTCGCGCCATTACAAATATGATTGGCAACGGAATCGCAACAATTGTGATTTCGAAATGGGAAAAGGAACTCGACGAAAAAAAGTTCGCCATTCTCAAATAGAGTCTGGACGATTCTTGGGGGCTCAGTTCAGCCCTCAATTTGTCGGACGATTGAGAGCACGCGAGCAAAGACCTGGTGCTGAGGAATTTGCAAGCTGTGGGCTTGGGGGATTCCCTTGGCTCAACTTCGGTGGTTTGGGTTCTTTCATCCTTGAGAATTGAGTCTCGTACCAGATTCGCACAATGTCCAAGAAACTGAGCAGTTTCGATTTTCGGAGATGCTGAAAAGTCATGATCGGATGACGGCTCACCAATTCGTATTGCAAATCTGAAAGGCTGACTGTTGCTCCAGAATCACTCAGCATCTTTTCGATAATCGTCATCGCGCGATCTGCGCTGATCAGAGATTCTTTGAAATGCAGGCCAAGATTCATAGATCGCATGAAAAGGTCTGAACCGAGGGCTCGTTTGCCAAGAACATGCGCCGATCGCATCTCTTGGTACACAGCATCGCCCAATTGCGCTTTTGTGATGTCCGAACTCACTGCAAGATTCCACAACGATTCCGTTGCCAGTCTCGCATCATTTGTTTCGACCGCAGCACCGAGGGCCATCAAAAGTGCGCGATCGATTTCGGAAAGCTGGCCGACCATTCCAAAATCCAAAAGGGTTGCAACGACTCGGCGGGCGTCTGCGTCTGCAGCGACAACAAGATTGCCAGGATGAAGATCGGAATGAAAAAAGCCTGTGCCAAAGAGGACTTCATCCAGCCAAGCACGCGCCAGCGCAACAGCGACAGTGGGCTTCAGCTGCGGCATGCTGTGTGCCACAAGTGCTGCGGCCTTGTCCAATTTCGTCCCATCCGCCAAACTCTGCACAATCAAACGTGTTCCCACGGGGCCGGGAATGACTTCCGGAACGCGAATTTGCAATTGAATTCGGTCGCTCCGACGAGGACCTCCTTTGAGGGTCAGATCGTTGGTGTAGACGACTCGTCCTGTGGTTTGGTTCAAAACAGTTTGCTCCAGATACAACTCTTTGCGAACAGTGTTGCTCAAGTCAGGCACCAAAGGACCCAAAGCGGGCAGTCCTCGAGCCAAAAGGTCAGAATCTACGAGGGGTGCAATTTCTGTCAGAATTCGATTGTCGTCCTCAACCCTTTGTTCGATATCAGGTTTGAGAAACCGAATCACGACGGTTTCCAATTCACCGTTCGCCAGCCGCCGTGTCGCCAGATGAACCTGAGCCATCGTCCCGACTCCCAAGGGTTTCGGATCATAGGAAACAAGTCCGTAGGCTTCCATTTCCGGACGAATCAGCTCTTCCACCAAGGCCGGCGCGACTGGACGCACGTCGGATTCCAGAGTTTGCATCAGGGCTCGGACATCCTCGTTCATGCCTTCTTCGCGTGCCATGATCTGCATCAATTTTTGAAATTGGGGGCCTGTGTTCATCAGCAGTCGCGCCATCTTTTGCAGGTCAGTCAAATTGACATCACCGTTCATGAGTTCACTGGCGATTTGTTTTTTGGCGTCCAAACTGAGTCTGGCAAAATACAGGTCCATCATTCGCATCAGAATTTCCTTTTTGGGGTCCGTCGATCCATTCTTGCTGGCGAGGAGCTTGCGCGCGGTTGCCGAGATCTCTTGGAACTCGGCTTCGATTCGCGCCTGAGCCAACTGCAAGATGCGATTTTGAATCACTGACCAGCGCTCTGTCAGGGGCTGGTTTTGATTTTCCTCCGTGAGATAATTCCACAGATCCAGACGGGTGCCCGTCGCTCTTTGAAAAACAAGAACTCCAGCGATGAACTTCTGTTGCGTCTGAAAACTGTCGATCTGAATTTGCAGATCAGGTTCAGCCGCAGAGTAAACGGGCCATGGTCGAAAGCCTGTTTTTTGCAACAAACGGATATCGGCTTCGACTGAGTGGGCGTTGGGCCAGCGGCCGCGCCACTCTCGCAGAAAATCATCCCAGGATTCAACGGCATGAACTTCTGGTCCACGCATGAAAGAGTCCACCATGCGCCGGCGCAGATCCGCAAAAATATGAGCCTGTTGATCAGGGGTCTTGCCAATCGCAGCCAGTCCGTAAACCAGTAAAGTTCGGGACTCTTGCGAGAGCACCAAGCTTGACGGGCCCGCGACGACAGGATCTGCATCCGACGGACTTGAAATTGTCAGCAGTGAGAGGAGTCCCAGCACTGTTAGAAGGTTGGTCAGTAATTGTTTCAGACTGATCCAGTTTGCTCTTGGCGGTGTCATGTGTTTGACCTAGTGAGCACATTCTGTGCCACTCGCGGAAGGCACGGCCTGAGGTCCTGTGTGCACCTTTGTGAAAACATTCAATGAAGTGTCTGGAAGTGAGGCAGCTCAGTCAGCGTTTGATCAGGCCTGCGGGAGCGCAGTGCATCTGCTTCACAGGGCTGGTCCTTTTGTTTTGGACTCAAGAAACCGAAAGAGCATTAGGATGAAATTGTGCCAACGGACACTGCTTTTTTCCGTCTTTTTAGCGTCGACCCCAACTGCAGTCTGGGCTGAGAATTACGTCGTTCGCGGCTCTTCGACCATCTATCCGATCTGCCGAGCCGCCAGCCCCCAAATCGCTAAGTCAACGGGTGACATTGTGAAATGCGAAGGCGGCGGGTCCGAGTTCGGAATTGCCGAAGCGGAAAATGGGGGTTTGGGCACGGTGTCTCGTGAACTCTCGGCCCAGGAATTGCGCCGTGGCTTGCGGGCTCATCCGATCGGCATGGACGCAATTGTATTTGTGACCAGTGGAGATCATGGCTTGAAAAATCTAACACAAGCGCAGTTGAAAAAAATTTTAAATGGTCAACTTCAGACTTGGGAACAGCTGGGTGGCAAAGGGGGAGGGCTTCTCGTTGCCGGTGAGAACGCGGATCATGGAACCCACAAGGCACTGCTTGAACTTCTGGGGCTTGCCAAGATCACGCTGGATGAACAAAAAAATAATGAAGTTTCGCGCTGGAGACCGTTTTTGTCGCACAACCAGACTCTTGCGTTTCTGAAAGACAATCCCAGCGCCATCGGCTTTCTACCACTTGCCCTTGTCGCTGGAAAAGAGGCGCAAAAAGCCGCGTTGACGGCGATTCCGATTGAGGGGGTTGCACCCAACCTGGAGACCGTCAAACAAAGGAAATACGTTCTGACCCGGCCCTTGCAAATCGTAACAAAAGGAACACCGAGCAACGGTCAAGCCAAGGTGATTTCGTTTTTTCATACACCAGCAGGGCGAAAAGTCGTCATGGATTTGAATTTTTGCATTTGGCAAAAGGATTGATGGAGTGATGTTCAAGTGGTTTTCCAATTTCAGCCTGAAAGCCAAGCTCAATTTGGGCATCATGGGTCTTGTGATCGCTGTCGAACTTTTCGTTTTGTTTCTGAATGTGAACAGTCTCAGAAATTTGAAATCGAACAATGTCGAATCCAAATCGAAAATGATTCTCAATTTAGTTGCAGATCTTGCTGAAGTTCCAATGGGAGAGTACGACCTTGCGCAGCTTGCACAAATCATCGAGCAGGTGCGACTGGACCCCGAAGTCAGCTATGCGCGCTTTGTTTCACCCGAAGGCAAGGTGCTGTTACACAACGGGCAGCCGGGGGCCGAGGCGCTTTCATCAACCGGTTACAACTTGGAGATCCACTCCAAATCCCGAGGTGGCGTTGTCGTTGGAAAGTTTGAGATGGGCTATTCAGGACAGGCCGAACAAAGCGCCTTGCGACGTTTGATTCTGCAATCCGTGATCGAGTTTTCAGTCTTGCTGATTGTGATTTTTATTGGCGTCCAATTTGCCGTTCGAAGGCTGGTCGACCAGCCTTTGCGTCACTTGACCACTGCGGCGAAAGCCGTCTCGTCGGGGGCTCGCGAAGTGCGAGTTCCCAAATTGTTGCAGCTGGAGTTTTCAGTCGTGGCTTCGGCGTTCAATGAAATGCTCGACAAAATCAGTGAAAATCAAGCGCAATTGGAGTCGACTGTCCTGGAGCGGACGGAAGAGTTGCGCGAGACCAACGTGGAGCTGGGGAAGAAAATGCGCGAAACCCAAGCGGCGCAGATGCAATTGGTGCATTCAGCCCGTTTGGCTGCGCTGGGCGAGATGTCCTCCAACATCGCTCACGAGATCAACAATCCTCTGGCTGTGGTCCAAGGGACAGCCCAACTTTTGAATCGCAGTCTGACCAAAACTGACACTGTGGATCGCGCAAAGGTTGTCGACGGTCTGACGAAAATTGAAGGTATGACCAAAAGAATTCAGAAAATTATTTTGGGGATGCGGACCTTTTCACGAAAAGGTGACGGCGAGGCATTGACCTCAGTCTCCGTGCAGGCACTGATATCGGATGCCGTCGCTCTCATCGAGAACCGAGTGCAAAGTCAGGGAATCGATTTGCAAATTCCGCTGGCTCCAGAAATTTTGGTCGAGTGTCGGCCGACGGAATTGACTCAAGTGTTAGTGAATTTGGTTATGAATGCTGCCGATGCGATTGAAGAACTGCAGAAACGAGATCGGTCCCGTGCAAGCGGCAACTGGATTCGCATTGAACCCCTCTGTGATGGAGCACTGTTGCAATTGCAGATTTCAGATTCAGGTGTTGGAATTTCCCAAGAGCTGGCCACGAGAATCATGGAGCCATTTTTTACCACCAAAGATGTTGGCAAAGGAACAGGGTTGGGTTTGAGCATTTCCAAAGGCATCATCGAGTCCCACCAGGGCCGGCTTTTTCTTCGCAACGGTACCTCGCACACTCAATTTGTCATTGAAATTCCACTGCAGAGAACGGCAGCTTAGTCCGCGAGCACCTCGCTTTTGCGTCTCAATCCTCAGGAACAAAATCGTTTGGTGGCATTTGTGACGTTTGTGCGGAGGGACTGACGTTTGTGTCCCCGATGCGACTGGCATTCTGTAAGAACCAGTTGTGCACCTTTGCCACGGCGTCAGCTTGAGTCAAAGTGCCGGCTTTCATGGCGCTGCAGATTTCATCCTCGAGAACGTCTTTCATTTTGGCTTCGCTAATGGGCTGGGGCCACAGGTTCGCCAAGCTGTCAGAGCCTCCTGCGCAGAGGGGGATCAAATGATCGAATTCGTAACCGGACCATTGGCTTCTTGGAATGTTTCCATATTCTGCAGCGATTTGGCTTTTTTCCTGTTCACCCACATTCCGTGTGCAGCGGGCGATGTGCTCGGGATAATCATAGCCTTGAAAATTCGGATCCTGAGGTGAGCAAACTTCTCCTGGAGTCAGCCGCGGATCTGGTGTCGACAGCGCTTGCGCTGAAACTGAGAAGTTGAGTGCGAAGCCTAGAATCAAATATGGTAGAGCTGAAAAACGAAAAACCATTTATTCCCCCATGGCATTTTTGCAACGCCTTTCAATGGGAACACCCCCCGGTGGTCCGTCAAAAAGGCTAACGTGGCGCCAGTTGAGGACGCAATGGAATACTTGTCAGGAATTGGTATGAAAGGCAGCGTTAAAAAAACAGCCAAAGATTGAGGCAGGCTGTCGAGAAAGGGGCTCCGTCAGCAAACCCAGCTGGCAAAACGCCCCAAGAGTTCAGCGCTCCTTGGGGCTTGTTTTTTTGCTTAAAGTCCGCCGTACACGACGCCACTCAAAACAACGAAGCCGTTGTCGTGGTTGGGTGTATCGCTTTTGTGAACCCAGTGAATCAAAGCGCCATCAGGACTGGCAGGGTAGCCGCCGCTTGGGGCATTCGAAGTGATATAATCACCGCAGGCTTCGACCGACTCGCCGACCTGAGGTGTGGGCATCGCGATTCCAAAACCTTCATTGTAGATGATTTCAACGTGGTCCTCGGGATTGTTGCCAATTCGAGCCGAGAAGTGGTGGTGGCCGGTGGCGTCGTCAAAAACCTCATCCACGTAGCCTTGAATGTGACCGCGCGAACGGAATTGATTGGGAGTCGAGTTCCGCCATTGCAGAACTTGAGCATCGTCAACTGGCAAAACTTGACCTTGGCTGAAGCATTCAAGCCCACTAGAATTGCCGACCGGTTGGCCGACACCCGATCCACCATTGCTCGAGCCTTGACCGGGCTGAGGAGCAGGAGCCTGCCCACCGCCAGAGTGATGACGTGCCGACGCACTCAGGTTGACACACAAAATAAGTCCCAAGGTAACCAAGGCGTTTCGGCTCACAAAATACCCCCCGTGAGTTGCAATTGAGAAACACAATTTAAAACTTGAAGAAGGCCTGACTCAGGCAGAATGACACTTGAGCACTGGATTTTAAGGCCCAAGCGAAACCTCCGAAGTAGAGGAGCATTACGGTGCTCCGTAGAAACGCCAACCCAATTGTTGGCTTATAGTTCGAAACTGCCAGAGGGATAGCCTGTCGCACACAAGGGAGTCAAAGTATAGTTGTGGAAAATTCGAGTCTTTGATTCGGTGTTGGGGGCCGAACGGCTCCCCAACATGATTGTGTCAGGACTTAGAACAGATTCAAAGTGGTCGTCACGCCCAAATTGGTGCCGTCCGCGCGTATATTGTCAGGCCAGAATTGAACATTCGGGTAAATGAACAAATCACGAGTCACAGAGAAGCCGACACCAACGGATTGAGTGACCGTGTCGTGATAGGTCGTGGGCTGATATTTATAGACCTCATAAGACCATGTGTTGAAAACCGTGCGCAGATTGACCTTTTCATTCAGAGCGTACTCAACATAGGGGTCAAACCAGTACTGGTATTGGCTCCAGTCCACTGATGAATCAGTTGGGGTTTGAGTGCCAACACCAATGGAAGCACCGATTGACAGTCCCGAACTGCCAATTTCGATGATATTTTCCTGATCGATGCTGAAGGCTTGAGCCAAATTGCCGTAGTTCGAAGAGACAATATCTTGGCGAGTGAACTGAGTGAAACCAATTTGCAGGACAGCTTGGATCGGGCCTGGCTTGTAAATCAGCTGGTAGGTCAAGCTGGGGTCAAAAATATCCATGTCTTTTCCGCCCTGAGCGTAAAAAGAATCTGAAGGGCCCGACTTGATAAACGGAGTCATCTTTCGAACGCCCACGCCAAACAAGAGAGCGTTGGTGGCATTCATATTGTATTTCACGCTCAGCTGATCGTTGATGTCAGTGACGGCCGAAATTCCGGAGCCCGCCGAAATATTGGGGCGGCTTTCTGCGAAGGGCTGCTTAATTGTTCCACCATCGTAGGTGATGCTGTTGGAAAGAGACCACTTTGATTTCGAGCCGGACAGGGCGCGCAGATTGTTGTTCGTGATCATATCGTCGGGGTCAACCTGGTCTGCAACTTTATTCGCATTGGGGTTGTCAAGTTTGGTGCTGCTTGCCGCGCCAGAGCTGGCGTCTTCCGCATGCGCAAGGCTCGCAAAAGTCATAGAGGTTGAGACAAAGAGAGCCGCGATCAGCGACAGAGTTTGCGAACTTGCGAGCAGAGACATGAGGAGCCCTTTCCTTGCGGTGGCTTCGCAGCCAGTTGTAAAAAAGTTTCCGAACCGGTCGAGGCAAATGGTGTCAAAGTGACCAATCCAAGCGCCTGTGCAGGCCAATTTGCTAAAATCGTGCCAGTGTCGAGGCCGACGATGCGGGTGGATCTTGCGTTGAGAAACAAATTCCGTCAAGTTTTTGGAAAAAATTATCGATGGAATGAAAGAAAAATGAGAATCGTCGGACGGCCGCAATGGTGCAGTCTGCGGTGAAAAGTTCAAAGGCGCCAAAGAAGGACTTGGCGCCCACAAATTCAGGTCAGTTTATCAAGGATGGCAGTAGTAGCTTTCTGTCATAAAGCCTTCGCCCCGATTTTGAATTTTCAAAAGGCCTCTGTCACCACCTTGCAAAAGAACCTCGGCCACCAAGGCTTCGGTCGTTCCTTCATCTGAGAATTGATACTCAAATCGTGCCAAGCCCACGTTTCCGCGCGGTGAAAAGCTGGGATCCAAGATCGCGAGGTCGCTGTCAACTTTCACAGAGTTGCCGCTGACCACATCCAAAGTCACAGTGCTGCCTTTCGCTGTGCCCAAGCCGTTGCAAGTGTAGGTGCGGGCTTCGGCTTGCATTGTGAAGGCCAGGGTGATTGCGGTTGCCAAGATCATTGCTTTCATTTTCGTTCTCATTATTGAGAGTGTTGTTTTGTTGAACCGGGTTCTACGCGGAATGTTGGTGGAAATAAAATGAATGAATCGCATGTTGTTAGGTGAAAAATGTATTGTAAAAAAGACAATGAGAATTTGAACGCCAGCTCGCGCTCAGGATCGGTTTTCGGTCCCCGGTCCCCAGTCCTCTGTCCTCCGGCCCTGTCCGGGCCACTGGCCCGGAACGGGAACAGGACTGGGTCGGTTGACCGAGGACTGGGGACCGGGGACCGAAAACTGTTTTCTTCTGCCCTCCATAAATTCATTTGATTCGCAGAAGTTTAACCAAAAGCGAGAACAGGAACGTCTGACTCTATGAAGGGAGCATGATGCTCCCGAAACTGAAACGGGAGAGTTTGCAAGCGAGCACGCAACGCCAGGATGGCCAGCCGCTCGTGGGTTCCTCCCGGAAACGGTTTCCTCCTTTTTGGTGATGGTTGTTGACCGGTAAGGTTAGGTGGTTCCCTTGCCTGGTCTTGGGGGGCGATAAGCCCCCCACTTTTATTTCTGATCTTTCAATTTCTGATCTTTCCATGCTAAGCCCCTCCTCACATGCAGCTTTCATTGCTCGATTACACTTATCCCGAACATCTTGTGGCACAAAAGCCAGAACGACCTTCGCGCCAGCTTTGTGTCGACAGCGACGGCGTCCGCGAGATTTCTCGTTCGCAGCTTCTTGAGTTGTTCAGTCCGGGCGATGTCCTGGTCCTCAACCAGACTCGAGTCGAAAAGCGCCGCCTGTTTGCGGAAAACCGTGAAATTCTTTTTCTGCGCCCCGATGCCGAAGGCTTGACTTGGGAGGTTTTGTTTCAATCCCGCGATCTCAAGGTGGGCCAGAGCCTGAATTTGCCGGGTGACATTCAGATGACTTTGGAGCAAAAGGGCCGCCCACAAAAAGTGCGTCTCTCGCGCGCCCTGAGTGAAGAGGACTTCGCGAAACACGGGGAGCTGCCACTGCCTCCCTATATTCAAAAGGCCCGAGGCGAGCGTCACGCCAGAGCCGAGGACGCAAGTTGGTACCAAACGGCTTGGGCTGTCGATCCTGGAAGTTTGGCCTGCCCGACGGCCAGCTTGCATTTTAGCTCCGATGATCTGGCGCAGATTGAGGCGCGAGGCGTGCAGATTTGCAAGCTGACTTTGCATGTGGGGTTGGGAACGTTTTTACCGGTGGTGGTCGAAGACCTCAAAGATCACGAGATGCATGTGGAAGAGGTGCGAATCCCGCGAGCCACCTGGGAGTCTGTCCAAAATGCTCACCGCGAGGGAAAAAAAGTCTGGGCTTTGGGCACAACGGTCACGCGGGCCTTGGAGAGCGCTGCTCTGGGGCTTTTGCCGTGCGAAGGCTCTGGCGATTTTTCCGGACCGACCCAATTGCTGATTCAGCCGGGCTTTGAATTTCAGATTGTCGATCGGCTGTTGACGAATTTTCACCAGCCGCGCTCCACTTTGCTGGCCTTGGTGGCAGCCTTTGCGGGACTCGCCCGGGTTCGCGAGGCCTACCAGATTGCCATCGAGATGCAGTTTCGATTGTTCAGCTATGGTGATCTTTCCATCTGGACACGGAATGATTCACCCCAGGAGACCATATGAATTTGGGCCAATTTCAGGTCTTGAAAACGCAAGGACACGCACGGCGCGCCACTTTGATGACCGATCATGGCCCTGTGCAAACGCCGGTGTTCATGGCAGTGGGCACCAAGGCCACAGTCAAAGCGATGACAGTCGAAGAACTCAAGGATTGTGGAACGCAGGTCGTTTTGGGGAACACCTATCATCTGCATTTGCGACCTGGCGAGAAATTGATCCAGAAACTCGGAGGACTGCACAAGTTCATGAACTGGCAGGGGCCGATTCTGACTGATTCAGGTGGATTTCAAGTGTTCTCTTTGTCGTCGCTCCGGAAAATGTCGGAAGAGGGTGTGGAATTTCGTTCTCATCTCGACGGAGCAAAATATTTCATCAGCCCCGAAAAGAGCATGGAAATTCAGATGGATTTGGGTTCCGACATCATTATGGCATTTGATGAGTGTCTGAAATACCCGGCAACTGATGAGGAGATTAAAAAATCAATGGATCTGACCTATCGTTGGTTGGTGCGCTCGCAAAAGGCGATGACCCGAACGAACAGTCTGCTGTTTGGAATTGTTCAGGGCAGCCTGAGCTTGGAGCATCGCAAATACTCCCTTGCCCAAGTGACCAGCGTCGATTTGCCGGGCTACGCTTTGGGAGGCTTGAGCGTTGGCGAACCCATCGAATTGATGCACGCCCTGGTCAAAGAGGTTGCGCCACTGATGCCGTCCCACAAGCCGCGCTATCTGATGGGTGTGGGGACGCCTCTGGACTTGATTCTGTCGATTGATTCAGGAATCGATATGTTTGACTGTGTCATGCCGACGCGAGTGGCTCGCAACGGGACTCTTTACACATGGCAGGGCAAGGTCAGCATCAAGCGATTGGAGTACCGCGAAGACCCCTCGCCTTTGGATCCGGAATGCAACTGCTACACCTGTACCAATTACTCCAAAGCCTACTTGCGGCATTTGTTCCTCAGTGGTGAAATTTTAGGCAGTCGCTTGAACTCGATTCACAATCTGCACTTCTATATGGAGGTGATGCGTCGAGCCCGGCATGCCATCGAAGAGGGCACCTGGGAAACCTACCGCGACTTCTGCCTTTCGCGATTCGTCAAAAAAGACGCTACGACTTAAGTCTTGAATCCTGCGGCCAAAAATGGTCCTTTGACGGATCTGGAGGACCAAAATTATGCAAGGCGCAGCGCCGTCATCCCTGGAGATGCTTCTCCCTTTTGGATTGATGTTCGTCATTTTCTATTTTTTGATCATTCGGCCCCAAGGCAAGAAGTTGAAAGATCATGAAAAGTTTGTCAGCGATTTGAAGCGTGGTGATGCTGTTATCACCAACAGCGGAATTCTGGGGACAATCGATGGCATGGCTGAGCAAGTGGTCAACCTCGAAATTTCAGGTGGCGTGAAAATCAAGATCTTGAAAAAGCAGATCGCTGGTTTGCAGAGCGCCATGTTGAAAACTGCGTCTGAAAATAAATCTTAACCATTTCGCAAGCGACACTAATAAAGGAACAACTCGATGGAAAATCTGCGAATGCGGTCAATTGTGGCCTTGTTTTTTATGGCGATCTGTTTGGTTTGGGTTGCACCCAACGTCCTCAACACCGATAAAGTTTGGTGGCCGTCTCAGAAGCGCTTGAATTATGGTTTGGACATTCAGGGCGGCTTGCATCTGGTCATGGGTGTGGATGTGGCTGGCGTTGTGCGTGAGGGCACAACCCGTTTGATCACGGGTTTGACGGCCGAGTTGACTCGTGACGGTTCGACTGTTCAGTCGATCGCTCCGGGTGCGACAGAAGGGCAAATTGAAATCGCCCTTGGTGCGGCCAATCACGACAAAGTGAACAAATTGGTTGAAGAGCGGTATTCAACAGTTTTGCAGAAGATGAACGATGCTGATGGAAAACTGACGTATCGCTATTTCGATGCCTACTTGCATGATTACAAGTCAAAAGTCATTCAACAGGCGATTGAGACCATTCGCAATCGTGTGGATGAGTTTGGTGTCGCCGAGCCCAGCATCTCGCAACAGGGTGAAGATCGAATTCTTGTCCAATTGCCTGGCATGGCCGATGCTGAAAAAGCCAAACAGCTGATCAACACCACAGCCAAATTGGATTTCATGCTGGTGGAAGAACGCCCTCCCGCGGAGCTTCAGGCTTTGGTTGAAGCGGCGGAAAAAGCAGGGAATTACAATCTTGGGACTTTGAAATACTCTGAATACATCACGCGACTGAACAAAGACCTGCAAGGGAAGATTCCCGCCAAGACGCAAATTCTTTTTGAAAAAAATGAAAATGCAGCCACGCTTGAGGTTGGAAAAATGCCCTTTCTTCTTCATGGTGACACGAATTTAGGTGGAGACTCGATCTCCGATGCCTTTGTCCATTTTGATCAGTACGGAGCTCCCGAAGTGTCTTTGCGTTTCAGCGCCAGCGGCGCGACTCTCTTTAAAAACTTAACGGGGCAAAACAAAGGTCATCGCATGGCTGTGGTTTTGGATCGCGTGGTCAAAACGGCTCCCGTCATCCAAAATGAAATTCCCAATGGTGAGGCCGTGATCACCTTGGGTGGCGGTCGTGATCGCGACAAAAAAATGGAAGAAGCCAAAATGGTTTCGACTTCACTTCGCGCGGGCGCCTTGCCAGCTGCTTTGGAGCAGTTGGAAGAACGGCGGGTCGGTCCCACTCTGGGTGCCGATTCCATCCACAAAGCTCAGATGGCAAGTTACATCGGGGCTCTCTTGATCGTGTTGTTCATGCTGGCACGGTATCGCGGCATGGGCGTGATTTCCAATATCACTCTGGGGCTGAACGTTGTTGCGGTTCTGGCTCTGTTGACTTCCTTGGGTGCCACTTTGACCTTGCCTGGCATCGCGGGAATCGCCTTGACGGTGGGATTTGCCGTTGACGCCAACGTGTTGATCAACGAACGGATGCGGGAGGAGCTTCGCCACGGGGCCAGCTTCAGCTTGGCGGTCAAAGAAGGCTACGCCAAGGCCATGAGTGCGATTATGGATGCGAACATCACGACAGCTTGTACAGCCTGCGTTTTGTATTATTTCGGAACCGGACCTGTTCGGGGCTTCGCAGTCAGTTTGTTGATCGGTATCATCACGACTCTGTTTGCGAATGTTTTTGTGTCAAAAGTCTTGGTGGATACATTGGTGCACAAGTTCGGCATGAAAAAACTCTCAGTTTAAGGAATGAATAAAGATGGCAACTCAAGTCGCTCAGCAAGAAAGTTTCGGTCGCTTTGATTTCGTCAGTAAAGTGGGCCTTTTTGGAGGTCTCTCGGCGGTCATTTTCATTCTTTCATTTGTGTATCTGGCTGTCCGCGGGATCACCTACGGAATCGATTTCGTAGGTGGAACTGAGATCCAGGTGAAATTTGGCTCACCTGTGACAATCGATCAGCTGCGCAAATTGACGGATGGTATGAGCCTGAACAATGTGCATCTGCAAGGTTTTGGCGACCAGAATGAGTTCATCATTCGTTTCCAAACTGCCACTGGAAAAACTGAAAAAGAGATCAACGATTTGCAAAATCAGTCAGTGGCGAAACTCAAAGAGGCCATCGCAACTCAATTGGGCTCTTCGCAACCTGAAATTCGACGTGTGGATTCGGTCGGTCCCCAGGTTGGCGCAGAATTGAAGCGCAATGGGTTTTTGGCCGTGTTTTACTGTCTGCTGGTTATTCTGATCTATGTGGCTTTGCGCTTCGACTACAAATATTCTCCTGGCGCCGTGATTTGCCTGTTTCACGATGCGGTCATCACCCTCGGAATCTTTGTCGCCGTTGGCAAAGAGGTCAATGTGCCGATTCTGGCTGCGATTTTGACTCTGATTGGATACTCGCTCAATGATACGATCGTTGTTTTTGACCGAATTCGTGAAACCGAACACGCTTTTCGTTCCAAAGGAATGGGTTTCGTGATCAACCGCGCGATCAATGATATGTTTGAACGAACCCTGATCACATCTGGGACAGTCTTTGTCTCGGCAATCTGTTTGTATTTCTTTGCCGGCGGCACCGTTAGCGATATTGCTTTTGCGATTTGTATTGGAATTATTTTTGGAACCTATTCCAGTATCTATGTGGCAGCGCCGCTCATCTTGTTGATGGAGAAGTTCAACCTCAATCCGAAAGCGGCTTGATCCTTGTTCGAGCAAGATCAGGCACAGCAGCGAGGATGGGTCTTGCGCCAGGTTCCTCCGGCTGGTTCTCCCGCGCTCAATCACAGCCAGTGGCCCGATGCCTTTCGACGTTTTGTTGAGCATCGGGGTTTGTCTCAGGAGCAGGTCAATCAGCGATTGGCTCCAAAACTTTCACAGCTGCTCGATCCATTTTCTTTGAAGAGCATGCAGCGGGCAGTTGATCGCCTGGTTTTGGCGCATGCCAAACAAGAATCGGTTTGTATATACGCTGATTTTGATTTGGATGGGACCTCGGGTCTTGCGCTTTTGTATGAAGGACTTTTGGCCCTTGGGTTTCGCAACCTGAGCTATTATCAACCCAAACGTTTGGCTGAAGGTTATGGTTTTCACACCCATGCGGTGCAAGCCTTGGCGGAAAAATCAGTGCGATTGATTGTGACCGTGGACGTGGGAATTACGGCCATTGCGGCCGTCGAAGCGGCCAATACAATTGGCCTCGAAGTGATCGTTACGGACCATCATCAGCCAGCGGCTCAGCTTCCTCAGGCCTTGGCGGTCGTGAATCCCAACCAGCCGGGCGATCAAAGTGGTCTTGGCTACCTGTGTGGAGCAGGAGTGGCATTTTATCTGCTTCGTGCCGTCCGCCGGGGTTTGGAAAATGCTGGAGTCAAAACTGTTCTCGATTTGAAAGATTCTTTGGATTTTCTGACCATCGCCACTTTGACGGATATGGTCCCGCTCGAGGGTGACAATATCCCTTTGGTGAAGCACGGACTCATCGCCCTGACGAAGACAACTCGACCAGGTTTGCGTTTGCTGATGGAGTCATTGAAGTTGCATCAGCAGCCTTTGACCGCCCAGGATGTCGCGATTCGCATGGCACCGAAACTGAATGCACTTTCCCGAATGGAAAATGGCCTCTTACCCGTGGATTTGTTTCTGGAGAAGTCCAAAGACAAAGTGCGGGGGATGGTCGAGCTGGTGTTGGCCAACAATGAAGACCGCATCGAGCTCCAAGCTCATGGTGAGGCTGAGGCGCGCGAAAGACTGAAAGATTGGACAGACAAAGATTTTGTTTTTGTCTCTTCGCCGAACTTTCACCGCGGCGTCATTGGACTGATTGCGACCAAATTGTCGCAAAGCCACAATTGCCCTGCATTCGTAGGCAGCGAATCTTTGGAAGATGGAACTTCAGAGCGTTTGATTGTAGGCAGCGCACGCATCCCCAGCAAAGATTCGGCCAGTGCACTATTGGCATTGACCGCCGCGGGTTCGGTGTTGAATCGCTACGGTGGACATCATGCCGCGGCAGGGTTTGAGCTTCGCTCGGGTCAGACCGATGCATTCATTGAGACTTTGCGGGCGCACTTTGCCACCCAGTCGACCTCAGGAGGATCTCTCCCCAAGACACCTTATGATGAAAAACTATCGGCGTGGGAAGTGGATGCCGATTTGATGCAGTGGTTGGAAGCTTTGGGTCCCTACGGTGTGGGATTTGAAGTGCCAGTGTTTCGACTGGATCGCCTGCAAGTCACTGGCTTTCGCAGACTGAAGGATATTCACTGGAAACTCAATCTCGAATCGGTGCCACATCCTCAGGCTCCGATGGGCAAAGTTGTGGCTTTTGAAGCCTTGTACTTTTCGGTCCCCACACATTTGCGGCCACCGGACGTTGGCGATCAAATTTCCATTCTGGGCGAATTGCAGTGGAACTATTTTGCAGGATCGAAACGATTGCAAATTTTGGTGCGCGATTTGTTGACACTCGAAACGCGTTTTGGTGCTGAACAGCAATGAAAGGGTTGATCAATCCAGTCATGCAAAAAGAGAAGAAAAGCGTTGTCCTTCTGAGCGCAGGTCTGGATTCGACAGTCAATCTCTACGCAGCAAACGCAGACGGTGGCGTGGCCTTGGCCTTGAGTTTTGACTATGGACAAAGAGCGGCTCCCGGCGAACTTCGCAGTGCCGCGGAACTCTGTCGAGGCCTGGGACTGCGGCACGAGATTTTGCATTTGCCTTATTTTCAAAACTTAGGGCAGTCCAGTTTGACGGACACCAATCGCGTTGTGCCAGTCGGACAATGTGTACAAATCGACGACTTGGCGGTGTCCCAACAGACTGCTAAGGCCGTCTGGGTCCCCAATCGGAACGGTGTTTTTTTAAATATCGCCGCTGCGTTTGCAGAAAGCTTAGGAGCTGGGCAGATTGTGCCTGGCTTCAATATCGAAGAAGCCGCAACATTTCCCGACAACTCGGGTGAGTATCTGCAAGCTGTGACCGAAGCCTTGAAATTCTCGACGGCGACACAAGTTCGGGCCCATTGTTACACCACTCATTTGAACAAAACAGAGATTGTTCAACTGGGTCAAAAGTTGCAGGTGCCTCTGCAGCAAATTTGGCCTTGTTACTACGCGGGTCCCAAATGGTGCGGACAATGTGAATCCTGCCAACGAGCGCATCGCGCTTTTGCAAATGTGGGGGTGCCATGGCCAGCTTGAAGACGCTTTTCCTGCCGCAAAAGATGACCTACGACGGCACTCAGCTGAAGCCTTTGGAAGCCTACATGAAATACGGCCTGCAAGGACACTCGTGCCTCGCCTTCATCGGACCTTGTGCCATCGATTTTAGCCATATGGTCGATGGCGAGGATCTCCGGGCGCAGTCACCCATTCAATCTGATGAAATGGTGCATTTCATTTTTGAAATTTTCGACGTTGCGCTTTTCAGTGGTGTGCTGTTGCAGCGGCTTTTTGCTGCGATCGTTGCAGATGTGGTGAAAGAGCTGTCACCACAAGCCGTTGTTCTTCGGCGCGAGGGTGACGATCTTTTTTTACGTCAAAGTGGTGTGGACAAAAAATTGAGTATTTCGATTGCGACTCGTGCGGTGGGTTCTATTTTGATTCACTTTGCCGTCAACACGACGAACAAAGGGACACCGGTTCCGACCTTGAGTCTGGCCGATCTGCAAATCGAACCTCAAAGTTTCGCACAGACGTGTCTGCTTCGTATCCAGGACGAATATGCTGACATTTGGAATGCAACTTACAAAGTTCGGTCCGTATTTTGATTGTAGGCGTGGGTGCACAGAAGCCCCGCGATGCGACGGTATTCACTCAATAAATCAAGATGAATTGAACTGGTGTTAATCGACTCACGCAAACCACGATTCAGGCGACCGATGTGGCTTTCACGTAACGAGTGTTCAGTTTTACTCATCTCACGCTTCATGCGAATAGCCTCTTCACAAAGTTCACGATTTGTAAAAGCCGCAATGGCAGTTTGCGTGACCTTGAGCAGCTCAGCATGCATCTGTTGAATTTCGTTCCATCCATCAGTGGAAAATTCCAGCTTCAAAGCGCTTTTCTTAATCGCAAGTGTCAGAATGTTGATGTCGATCGCATCGGCGGCACGCTCCAGATCACTCAGGAACATGATCATGGACATGATATCCTGGTGAACTGCAGTGTTGCTTTTGTTCGCGTGATCCAGCAGGAACATTTTGGTTTCTCGATAAAGAAAGTCGACTTGATTGTCGCGATCCTTAATCTTTTGGATCAGAAATGGATCTGAACTTTCGAAAAGCTTCAAAGAGTCTTCGACCATCGACAGAACCAAATCGGCCGTGCGTAGAATTTCTCGGTTGGCATAGCTGATGGCCAAAGCACTGGATTGGTAGTTGGCCAGGTTCATATACTCGGAGCGAAAGTCTTCTTCTTTCGCTTTTGGAAAAAAACTTTCAATCCAGCGTGCGCCTTTTTGGATGAACGGGTAGAAAAGGATGGCTGTGGTGAGATTCAGAAACAGATGGGCATTGGCAATCACGCGCGCCGGCGGAGCCTGAAATCCAGTCAACCAAGTGACAAAATTCTCATGGACAAAGGGAAGGAAGAAAAGTCCCGTCCCAAGAGTTTTATAAAGAAAATGCGCCCACGCGACTTGTTTGCCGACGTTGTTTGAACTCAATGAAGCCACCAAGGCGACCGATGTCGTCCCGATGTTTGCGCCGTAGACCCATAAGATCGCGTCTCCGATTGTGATCGAATGAGCTTGTGCCAAAGCCATCGCAATTCCAATGGTGACAGCGCTCGAATGCACCGTCGCGCAAAGAAGTGTGGAGACGATCAAAATCATAAATGGATGTTCATGCAGAGTGTGCAACAGGGTGCGAAACTCTGTGTCGGCGGCAAAAGCTTGCGAAGATTGCGTGATCATCGCAAGGCCAATGAAGAGAAACGAAAATCCGATTCCGACGTTGGCCATCGAACGGAGTTCATTCTTTTTTGCCAGGAAAGAAATGACGAATGAAATTGAGAAAGCTCCCCAGGCCCAGGGCGCGAGATCAAAGCTGATGATTTGAATCATGACGGTCGATCCCAGCGCGGTTCCCAGGATTACGCCCATGACTTGGCTCAGGGAAATGACTCGCGCTGAGCCCAAGCCCACCAGCATCGAAGTCACAGTGCCCGAACTTTGCAGCAGTGTTGTCAATGTAATGCCGACAACAATTGCGACAAACTGACTTTCTGACAGGCGGTGCATCAGTTTGGTAATGCGATCTGCCATCAGCTTTTCCAGAGAATGTCCGGCAAGGTGCATGCCAAACATGAACAGTCCAATTCCTGCTAAAAAACCAACGGTCAAGGAGTTGCCAAAGTTGATCATCGCGGGCCACCATGTTTTTTCAGGCGGTCCCAAATATCAATCAAGATCAAACCGCCGGTGATTCCGACGGGGATGAAAAAACCGACAAAACCACTGGTCAGAAAAACCAGTGATCCCACGGTCGATCCAAATGTAAAAGAGGCGATGACTCCCACACGCATCAGTGTAGCACGTCCTTCTGCCGTTCGCACTTTGGGTTCCTGATTTTCTGCTGCAAATCGCATCAAGCCAATGCCCAGATCTGTGGTCAAACCCGTCAAGTGTGTGGTCCTGACAACCGCGCCTGAAGCCGATGTGATACAGGCGTTTTGAATTCCGCAGGCCAGGCAAAGGATGGCCAGGAGGGGGTAGCTGGGCTCTTGGCCCGCCGGCGTATCGAAAGCTCCAAACCAGCCCAACAGACCTCCCCCACCTGCAGCCAAAAGAAGCAGGCAGATGCAGACCATCAGTCCGGTGTACTGCGGCTGGCGGTGTCGAGCCAACCGCAGATCCACAAAGTAGGCCGAAATCATCACGCCAATCAGAAAGAAAATAGGAACACTGGCAGTTGCGACAGCAGAGGCAATTCGGCCACGGGCAAAGGACTCGCCAAAAGTCGTCGCAAATCCGGTGGTGTGCGAGACAAACCGGTGCAGACCCAGGAATCCCCCGGCATTGATTGAACCCGCTTGGAAGGCCATCAGAAACCAAACCACCAGGTTGCGATAGCGAAATTCTGCTAAATTGAAGACACGTGCAAACATGATATCCTTGCGACTATTATGGAGTTGAAAGGCGGCGTTGGTCAAAGGCACAATCTGGAGAGAATGCAAAAGTCATCGCAAATTCTTGATGTTGCCGCCGGCGTGTTGATCCATGCGAGCCGAGATGAGATTGCGGTCTTTCAGCGCAAGGCTGGCGGGCAGGCCGGTTATTTGTGGGAATTCCCAGGAGGCAAAATCGAAACCGGTGAAACTGGACCCCAGGCGCTGCAGCGGGAATTGCAAGAAGAGCTAGGATTGTCACTGACGGTGGGGAGTTTTCTGGGAGAAAGTCGCTGGATGTCGAATCACTCACAGGCCAGCTCCAGAGAGGTGCGCCTGCAGGTCTGGCTCGTCATGGATTTTCCCGACTCAGGACCGAAGATTTTGACAGCCCATGAAGCTTGGCGTTGGATCTCGTATCGAGATTTCAATGACTTGGCGTGGGCGCCGGCCGATCGCCCCCTGTTGCCAGCAATTGCCGTTTTTTTTGACAAGCGCAGGCAGGGCGGCTCTGCCCCATTGTGAGAAGCTCAGACGCGAAGATATTCGCCGTGATGTGATCTTGATATACTCAGACCATGGAGCTTTTTGTATTCCCCGTGGGTCATGTTTTGCTCTATCCGCAGTTTTCAAAACCCTTTCATATTTTTGAAGCCCGCTATGTTCAAATGGTCGAAGACTCGATCGCCAACAAGGTCCCGATTGCCATCGCGTCGGTGTACGAACCTTTTGGTCGTCACGAATTTCGAGTTGGGGAGCCTTTGAATTTTGCTCACAATATTGTCGGCTACGGCACGCCACTGATCGTCGAACGGCTTCCGGATCAGTCGGTGGTGATTTTTCTGGAGGGGCGAGGTAAAGCTCGCCTGGGCCAAGTCTTGGATCGAACGCAACCCTACTTGGTTTGTGAAGCTGAACCTCTGACTGAAAATTTGCAGCTCAGTGGCGCGTCCACGGTCACGTTTCAGACGGCCCACAAAGTCCTGGTCCATTGGCTTTATCAACATATCCAAGACGCTCATTCACGGGATCAGTTTTTAAATTATGTGAAAACCCCTGAGCAGGTCATCGGATGCTTCGCTTCTTACCTGGTCAAGGATCCTGACCTGCAACAGGTGATTCTGGAGTCCGATGACATCAATGAAAAAGTGATTATTATCAATCGTCTGATCCAATCCGGCGAACTCGTTGCATAATTTGCCGAATCGATTCATTCTCAAAGCATGAATATTCTTCTGACTGGTGCAACGGGTTTGGTGGGCCGCAAGCTGGGGATTCGATTGGTTGAACAGGGCCATCAACTGACGGTCCTGACTCGCAATCGCGATCGGGCTGCAGAGCTCCTTCCTTTTCCAGCGACTTTGATTGAGGCTGATTTGGTCAAAGAGGCGTCCCGTGATGAGGCCTTGCGCCAAGTTGACGCTGTCATTCATTTGGCCGGGGAAAATATTGCATCAGCTCGGTGGTCGCCCGAGCGCCGCCAAAAGATCTACGATTCGCGGGTTAAAATCTTACAGAATCTTCTTATCTCTGTGCAGGACAACCCCAAGATTCAAGCGATCGTTTCAACCTCAGCTGTGGGAATTTATGGCGATCGCGGCAATGAGGAGCTTGTCGAAGACTCAGGTCGAGGCGAAGGATTCTTGAGTCAAGTCTGTCAAGACTGGGAGCAACCCCTTCTGGTTTTGCAGCGACAGCAGCAACGCCAGCAAGACACAACTCCGCGGACGACTTGGCGGACAGTGCCGCGAGTGGTGATTTTTCGTTTGGGCGTGATACTGGACGAGACCGAGGGCGCCTTGGCGCAAATGCGCTGGGCCTTTCAGCAGCGGTTCGCGGGACCCTTGGGGTCAGGTCAGCAGTGGCTCAGTTGGATTCACATTGATGATGTGATCTCGCTTTATTCGCAGGCCCTGATCAACTCCGACTGGCAAGGGGTTTACAACGCAACGGCACCGCAGCCTGTGACGAATCGTGATTTCAGTCTCAAGCTTTTGCAGCAGTTTCATCCTCGCGCCAAGCGCATGGCTCCTGCTGTACCGAACTGGGCCTTGCAAATTGCGCTCGGGGATCGCGCCGAGATTCTTCTGCAAAGCCAAAAAGTTTTGCCAAAGCGATTGTCAGAAGCGGGATATGAATTTCAGTATCCCACTTTTGAGAAAGCTCTCAGTCACCTCTGTCGTGACTTTGCCGAAGGACAGAACCTCTTCGTCGGACATCAGTATTTGCCGTGTTCGCTCAATCAAGTTTTTGAGTTTTTTGGTGAGGCGCAAAATCTTGAGAAAATCACTCCACCTTTTTTGCATTTCCACGTCGCCGAAATGTCGACTCCACGAATTCAGAAGGGTTCACAAATCAAGTACAACTTGCGGATCCGCGGTGTGCCGCTCAGCTGGACCACGGATATTCTTGAATGGCAGCCACCGTCAAGGTTTGTGGACAGTCAGAAAAAGGGTCCCTATGCCAGTTGGGTGCACGAGCATCGCTTTCAAGCGCTGGGTCCGGGCACACTGATGTCGGACCGAGTCGTGTATCAATTGCCTTTGGGAAAGTTGGGTGCCCTGTTTGGCGGGGCCTATGTGGCCCATGACGTGGCCCAGATTTTTGCCTTTCGGCGCATGGCCGTTATGGACTTTCTTCCCAAGCTTCGCTCGCTCGAGTAGTCTGAAGACTTATGCGCCTTCTTTTGGTGACGCCACCGATGACTCAAATCAACGGCCCCTATCCTGCAACCGCGGCTTTGAGTGGATTTCTGCGTTCGGAAGGCCACCAGGTTTTTCAAGTCGATCTGGGATTGGAACTTTTTTTAGCTTTGTTTTCGAAAGCGGGACTGCAAGAGCTGGCTGACCTTTTGCGTGAGCAACCCCTTTCGGATTCCCCGGTTGTGCAGTTTTTTTGTGAGGCTCAAGATGACTATGTGAATTGTGTGGAGTCCGTCGTGAAGTTTCTGCAAGGCCGAGATCCCACTCTGGCCCTGCGTTTGGCGCAAAGGACTTTGGTCCCCGAGGGGCCACGCTTTGCACCCCTGCATGAACACGAAAAGCAGATCCGTAAACTTTTCGGTGGCATGGGCGTCCAGGATTTTGCGAAATACATCGGCAGCCTTTTTCTGGATGATCTCGCGGATGTCTGGCGGGAAGGGGTCGATCCGGAGTTTGGCTTTTCCCGTTACGGGGAAAGCTTGGCCAGCTCCAAAGCGTCCTTCACTCCGTTGTGGAACAAACTGCACGCGCCACACAATCTCATTGATCGAAATTTGCAGCAAATTTGGCAGGCGCATCTCACGACAATTCAACCTGACGTTGTGGCGCTCACGGTGCCGTTTCCGGGCAATCTGTATGGCGGTTTGAGGCTCGCGCAGCAGACCCGCAAGATTTCACCCCAGGTGAAAGTTGTGATGGGTGGTGGTTATGTGAACACCGAGTTGCGTGATCTTTCGGACCGTCGGATTTTTGATTTTGTCCACGCACTGACCTACGATGACGGTGAGCTTCCTTTGCGCCAACTGTTGCAGTTTTGGCAGGGGCATGCGACGCAAGGGGATTTGGTTCGGACCCGTTTGGACACAGGAAAAAAGGGACAGATTCCGCTTTTGAACTCGGTGCAACCCGAGATTGCATTCAAGGATCGACCACGTCCCAGCTTTTTGGGTCTTCGCTTATCAGACTATGTCTCGATGTTGGAAATGCCCAACCCCGTGCATCGACTCTGGTCTGATTTCCGTTGGAACAAAATGATTTTGGCACACGGTTGCTACTGGAAGAAATGTACATTTTGTGATGTGAGTTTGGACTACATTGGCCGCTACGATCCCGCCAAGGCCGAAGCTTTGGTCGATCAGATGGAAGAATTGATACAAGAGACAGGCCATTCGGGATTTCATTTTGTTGATGAGGCGGCCCCGCCAGCCTTGTTGCGAACCTTATCAAAGGAGATCCTCCGCCGAGGACTCAAAGTGACTTGGTGGGGCAATCTCAGGTTTGACAAAAACTTTGACGCTGAACTTGTGGAATTGATGTCAGACGCGGGATGTGTTGCCGTGACTGGTGGTTTGGAGGTGGCAAGCCCAAGGCTGCTGCAGCTGATCAACAAGGGTGTCACCGTGGAGCAAGTGGCGCAAGTGACCCGCAATTTTTCCACTGCTAAAATTTTTGTTCATGCTTATTTGATGTATGGTTTTCCGACTCAAAACGTCCAAGAAACGGTCGACAGTTTGGAGACCGTGCGCCAGCTTTTTCAGGCCGGGTGTGTGCACTCGGCTCATTGGCATCGTTTCCTGGCGACAATTCACAGTCCGGTGGGGCTTGCGCCTGAAAAATTCAAGATTGAACTGCGCCCAGAAGCAGCCCCGGCAGAGGGCCTTTTTGCTCGCTATGCGGTGGATTTTTTTGATCCTTTGCAGGTCGACCATGATCAGCTGGGCATCGGCCTTCGCAAAGCCTTGTACAACTATATGCATGGTCTAGGGCTGGAAGAGGACGTACGGAATTGGTTTCCGGTCGAGGTGCCACGCACCACTCTGAGTTCCAAGTGGCTCGCGAAAAGTCTGGCCGGCTCGGGCCTGCAACGACAGCAGTTGCCTCGTCGTCTAAAATAGCCAATCCTGATTCGGTGCCCAGGAGGTTTCGCGTGCCCCGACATTTTTTGATGAACCGCATCTGCATCCCAATCTTTTTCCTCACCAGCAGTCTGAGTTGGGGCTTGGATCTGAGCTGCGTGCAGACAGAAGCTCTGAATGGCGCCGACTGCAATCATGTGGCCGTGCATTTTGATTTTTCGAAGTGTGCGGGCGAGGCTCCGAAATCTCAGACGGTTCGCTCACGTTGTGTCAATGGCAAGGCTGTAGCTTTCGTCAAGACTCCGATGACATTGATTGTCGGTACATTCGCGGTCCAGTCGGAAGAGAACGGGAAATGGCGATACCTGAGTCTCCGTGAGCAGAATCGGCCCGATCAAAAACAATCCGAGGCGCCGGCCACAACTTCGATCAACAGTGAGGTCTTAGTTCCCAGCGGTACTGATTTGAGTGTCACTTTGCACCCCAAAAAGGAAGCTGAGACCCCTGAGAAGCGGGATGAAATCATTGCTCCCAAAGAGGCCAAAGGCGGCGACCATGGGGAAAATGAAGAACATGCAGCGGAACACGGCAAAACTCAATTTGGGTGGCCGAACGGTCTGCAAATATCGGGTTTTCTTGATCTGTATTACGCCTATAATGGGAATGCCCCCTCGGCTGTGACTGCTCCAAGTGCGACCAGCGCCAGCGTGACAATTCCGCCTGCGGGCAACAACACCTATCGCTTTTTCGATGTTTACCATGACACCGTGAATGTCAGTTTGGCGGAGCTCACTTTCAAAAAGAAATTTGAAAATGCCACCGCGCAAGTGGATCTGGGCTTTGGCAATTTTGTTTCGATTTATGATCCCAATGATTTTGCTTCTCAGAATATTACACGGGCTTTTGTCACTTGGGAGCTTGCGAAAAATCTGAATCTGCGGGTGGGTAAAATGTTTTCTCACCTTGGATTGGAAGATCCCTACACAACGGAAAATTCAAACTACTCTGAATCCTTTATGTTGTACTCGGCGATTCCAGCTTGGGCCACTGGAGCTGCGCTGGACTGGAGCTTTGTCCCGAAGGCTTGGACCTTGTCGCTGATTGTGAATAACAATGGCGGCAACAGCATTTACACCCGCAATCAGACGCACACTCTGGGTGCGAGACTCGAATACCAAAGCGACAATTTTCGTGGACGCTACAATTTTCAATCCGGAACTGATTCCACGGCCTATGACAATGTTCGCACCTACCATGAGGTCAACTTCAAATGGAATTTTGTGCCCCATTTGAAATGGCTCGTGGATTCAATCGTCGGGTTTCAACCCCTTGCGGTCAACAATGGATCGGCCACGTGGTCGACAACCTATGTGGGGCTTGAGTGGCATGACGGAAAATGGTTTTTCACGCCTCGCTATGAATACTTTTCGGATCCGCAAGGGTATTCATTGACGGGTCTCTTGGGAGCGACGAACACTTTCGTTTCGCAGAATGTTTCCGCGGGGACTTTGACTCTGGCCTACGAATTTGCTGAAGGTGCCAAGGTGATTGGTGAAATCCGTCAGGACACAAGTGACCACAATGTTTTCGCCAACACCACCTCGCAAACGACAGCGACAGTCGCCTCAATCATTGAATTTTAGCCACCGTCCTCATTCCGAGTCGGCAGTGGAAATAAGGTTCGATCACGATCTTCGACCAAACGGCAGCCCTCATGAGGGCCGAAGTATTCGGCCTGGTCGGCGCCTGCACGAAAAAGACTCAAGAGCCAACCACCCAGTGTAGGTCCCACCCGGAGAGCATCGGGTGAAGTTCTTTCCTCCATCGAGGCCAAAAGACTCAACGTGGATTCGGACAGGGGAAGGTTGGCTCGACTGACACAAGCACTTTCCGAAAGACCCGACACAAACTGGCAGCTGCAGATTTCTTTCGCGACGATGGATTGCAAAACCTCTTTGCTCAAGACTTGACTGCCCAAGCTCAATGTCTTCGAGAGGCCCAACGGGGCATCAGGAGCAGGTGCGGGATTCAGACCTTGCGGAGGAGGGATCACGGTACCCGGGGCCAAACAAGCCAGCGTCGAGCTGACCAATCTGTCAATCTTGCTCCAGTACTCAGAATTGTGTCCGGTGATAGCAATCACGATGTTTTGACTGGGAAGCATTAAGATCATTTGGCCGTAGTGACCAGCTGTGAAAAACAAGTCTGGTGGGGAATGGACAAATTCGTGGTGCATAAAATCCTCAGGCTGGTCTTTTCGGTGGACCGTTGGAATGTCCTGGTTCAGCCAAAAACCGCGATTGCTGTAAACGCCCTCGGCACGGACATAATCCAAATCACTGGCGTTGTCGATTCGAGTCAAAGGAGCTGCAACGGTTTTCGCAGCGGCCATCCAGTTCAGAGGCAAAATCTGTTCGCCATTCCAGTTGCCATTTTGCAGGTAGAACTGCCCGATCTTGGTCATCTCTTCTGGATTGAGGTAGGCATAAGTCGAACCCACCGGCGTTCCTGTGCCATCTTTTTCATAAAAAGCACTTTTGAGTCCCAATTTATCAAATACTAATTTGTTTGGGAAATCCGTGTTGCCGTAGATTTTGCGCAGGATGGACATGAGAATGGAAGAGTTTCCGCCACTGTAATTCCACTTTTTGCCAGGCTCTATTTCCAGTGGCTGAGCCCGCGCAAAGGCCGCCATGTTCTGCCGTCCCTCAAGGTATAACATCCGCAAAAAGACCGAACTCACGGGGTCGGACTCGTACTCCTCATCCCACACAAAGCCGGCGGACATATTCAGTAGATTTTCAATTGTAATGGCGTTGTAACGATTTTGCTGGACGGGATCTGAAAATTTCTGCGGGAAAAAATCACTCAGGGACCGAGTCAGTGACAGGTCACCTTTTTGGATGGCCGCACCGACAATTGTCGCCGTAATTGATTTGGATCCGGACCACATCGAGTGGGGAGCCGAAAGTGTGTAGCTGCCATCGACCCAGGCGAAGACCGTGGTGTTGTCTTTTGCGATCATCACTTGATCGGTTTGCAGCCCTTTTGTCATGTCAGATTGTTCTTCCGTCAGAACCTTGACCAGCGCTTGGCATTCAGCAGTGGGGGCGAGCAGATTGACGTTGGCGTTCAGGCCCAGGGCCGAGCTTCCCGCCACCAACGAAAGTGAGCTTGTCCAGATGGAAAAAGCGCACACGGGTTGGACAATTTTTAAAAATTTTATCATGAGCGTGCACTCCTGTGGATGGGCCGGCTGTCTTAGAGCACGGGATGAGCGCCCGGGCACGGAGCCTCCTGCTGAGATCACAGATCAGCAAAAACTGTGCCCCAACCCCGGGAACTGCTCGATCTACCGACCTTTGATTCGATTGAAAGCCCGCACCAACAAGAAAACGGCAAAAGCGATAATCGCAAACGAGAGAACTGAGGAAAAAAAAGTCCCGATATTGACGGTGATTGCGCCAGCTTTTTGGGCTTCCGCAAGTGTCGCAAAAGGACCTTTGCCATTGGGGTCGCGCAGAAGAAAAAATAGATTTCGAAAATCGACTCCACCCACAATCAACCCGAGTGGCGGCATGATCACATCCTGCACCAGTGAATTGACGATCTTTCCGAATTCGGCACCGATGATCAAGCCCACGGCTAAATCGACGACATTTCCTTGGACAGCGAAGTCACGAAACTCTTTGAGCACACCCATGGCGGAAGTCCTTTTTTTGGGATTTGAAACACCTGCTCAAGACGATAGCCCTTCTCAGGCCTTTTGGGAAAGGGAAATGTCTCAATTTGAGGATGTCAGCACCTGATGATTAGCAACAGTTTTCGACCTGAATTCCGATACAGAAGTGTCAGTGGTGGGGTTGTCAATGAAACCTGTGGGCCCAGTCAGTCAAAAAAAAGTTTCTGCTCTGCTGAAGGCTCGAGCCCATAAGGAGTCCTATATCGGGCTGGGAATCGCCGTCCTGAGCATTTTGTTGGCGACTGCGCTGTCTTGCTACATTGATTATGATGAAGTCACTTTCTGGAATTTGGTCGACGTGCATCGAATGAATCCGACAATGATGATTCTGGACTCGTTTGCTTTTATGTTTCCAATCTGGGGGCAATACTCCAGTGGCTTGCTCCGCCGTGAAGCCACTGAGATTATGGATGTGTACACGCACCAGGTTGAGCAGCAGTCCGAGCTTCTCGATCAAGAGCGAGTTTTTCTAGCTTCGCACGATCCGATCACGGAACTGCCCAACAAATATTTGTTTTCCGATCGCCTTGAAACGGCGGTCAAGTTGGGCAACGGCGGAAAAAAATTTCTTTCTGTTCTTTATCTCCAAGTGAGTAATTTGAAAGACATAGCAGATACCTTGGGCCCTTCGTGGTCGGACTTGGTGATCAAGCAGCTTGGCGTCAGATTGAAATCTGTGATTCGTCCGGGTGACACAGTCGCGCGGGTGGAAGGTGATATTTTTGGAATTTTAGACCTCAATTCAACTGCGGAGTCTGAAAACCAAGATTTTGTGAAATCGATTCGCAGTACGATCCGGCCCTCGTTTGAGATCGGCGGGATGAAAATTTCGGTTGAGGTGAATTTTGGGGTCGCTTACTTTCCTTCGCATGGTGTGAATTCAGGGACTCTGATGCAGAATGTGGGAATTGCCACCTTCATTGCGAGTAAATCACACAACGGCTATTCGGTCTACAATCCCAAGTTTGATGACAAGACTCCGAAAAGCCTGACTCTGATGGGTGACTTTATTCAGGCCATCGAAAACAATGAATTTGAATTGTTTTTTCAGCCGAAGATCAAGCTCAGTACAATGACGACGACTGGGGTTGAAGTTCTGGTGCGCTGGCGTCACTCCAAGCATGGACTGATTTTTCCAGGCGAATTTATTAGTCTTGCGGAAAACACTCACCACATCAGTTTGCTGACACAATACATAATTGAAAAGGCATTCGCTTTTGGCAAAAGTTGTCAGGAACAGGGTCTGAATTTAAAAATCTCGGTGAATCTATCGCCAAAAGATCTGCTGGATCCCGAATTGCCCGATCGGATCTTGGGAACACTTCATCGACATGGAACCGATCCCGCTGATTTTATTTTCGAGATCACTGAGGGTTGTCTTCTGACCGACCCCAATCGAACCCTTGCAATTCTCAACCGAATTCATGGTCTGGGATTTGGAATCTCGATTGATGATTTTGGCACTGGGTATTCATCTTTGGCTTACCTCAAAAAGCTGCCAGTGCAAGAGATCAAAATCGACCGCTCCTTTGTCATGGAGATGCGAAAAAATCACAGTGACAAGGTGATCGTGAAGGCGACTGTCGATCTGGCACACAACCTCGGTTTGTCGATCACAGCCGAAGGGATTGAAGACGCCGAGGTCGCGAATGACCTCCAGGCAATGGGTTGTGATATCGGGCAAGGCTATTACTTCGCCAAGGGGCTTTCGCATCAAGATTTAATGGAGTGGCTCAAGGTCGGAAAATGGCCTTTGGACAAGGTTCCGCCAAAGAAGGTTCTCAAAGCCGCTTGATGGTGGTCGACTTCGATGCAGAACTCAGTGAGACTCAAGAGGTCTCTTGTGGGCACTTTGAATGATCTCGCGGATCCCATTCAGAAAATTTTCTTGGTACTGTTGAATCGAAATCCCATCTGGTTTTCCATCAAAAAAATACTTCAGAGCAAATGACTCGGCTTCTTCAGGCTTTGTCCAATCTCCAAAAAACATTGTCGTCCGAATTCCCTGTCGAAATTTGTCACCTTTGTAATTCTCTTTGACGTAGCGAAGGACATATTCCGGTGTCACGCCGGAGGCCCGAGCTTCGGTCATCAGGGCTTGAACTTTTTCCAACAAGGGCCCCTTCACCGGATCTTGCAGGGCTTGAAAGTCCTTTTCAGCTTGTTTCGCATCCGTGTCGTGTTTGTGAGGGTTGTAGCTCCGAGAATAATCTGCGTGCGGCATTTGAGGATCAATTTTAGCTTTTGTTTGGGCAAATACTTTTTTTGCAAAATCAAGACTTTCAGTGCCTGGGCGGAAAGCGCCCGAGGCATTGTTGATCATAACGATTTCTCCGTCACGATAGACAAATTCACCGGCGCTCACGATGCGACTGGTGTTTGCACCTGTTGCTTCCATCAGTGCGCGAGCCAAAGGATCATGGGTGGCAAGATACTGCGCTCTTTCAGAGGGACTGGTGGGAATCATCAAACGATTGACATAAGCCACCCGTCCTTGCTCGTCGATGACGAATTTGTAGTTGCCATTTTTGAGATTCTGCATGGCATTTTCACCGGTGATCAGGTCTTTTCCATTGGTGTCGAAAAAATGAGAGTCGCGCTGGTACCGTGAAAGATCGGTCACTTTTTGCGGGAGATTCAAGGGCTGCGCCGCAAGTTCGGGAAGGGACTTCGCGGTGGCCAAGAGACTCTCAGTCCTCAGCGCAGTCGAAGTCAACTCGGCACCCGCAACCATGGCTTGAGCTTCAGCACCGATGGCTGGAAGTGAATCCAGGCCCGCCAGAACTTTGAGTCGCGCCAGGCCCACGACCCCCGAGGCCGCCCCAAAGGCAACGGTCGCGGCCGAGCACAGAATGCGGGCTTGACGCTGGGGTGTGTAACACTGCAGTTCAATTTTCTTCTGCTTCAAGACGGCCTTTGCTTTTTTGAAAATGCTTTGACCTTCCGGTTCGGGCGCATGCAGGGGGATTTTCTTTGTCACCGAAATTCGCCGGCTTTCGTTGTAAAGACCGGTTCTTATTTCCGAGCAAGTGCGTGAGTTCAGCATGGCGTCGGAGGGTTGTTTTTTCAGCCGAAGCTCAGGACGGATGTTTTCGTTGTAAGCCGTGATCAGCAGTTTCTTGCGTTTCAGATCGTGGTTGCATTTGGACTCATCCATGATGTCATTGATCAAGTCGCCAATGATTCCATCATATTCGCCGAGTGCACACCCGACAAAAAACTCACCTGATTTCGCCCACTGATCTTCAGTCCAATTGTCAGCATCCTCGGGGCAATGCAGCTGGTAATCTTGGGGGTCTTGCCCCTGCAGTGTCATCTGGTGGTAGAGAGATTGGCAGGTGGGTGAGGACCGAACCTGTTCACAAGTGTGCAGTTGGATCGATGGGCCCGCTCGCAAAATGCCTTCAATGACCTTGTGATACGGATTGGCTGGACAGATCCAGTCATCCCCTTGCGCAGAGGCTATCAATGAAAGAAAAAGAAGAGTCATGCCAAGGCTTTGAACCACTCTGAAACATCGGCGCAAGGCTGGCAAAGTTCAAGGGTGGGGACTGAGAATCCCCAGAGCTCGACTGGCCGCTAGTCTGGCTTGTGAGTTGGGCAATGAGAGCGAAGTTCCTGTGCATGATTGGATTCATGTTGGTGTTTTTGGGGACGGCGGGAAGCTCATCGCTCTTGAAAAAAAAATTGGTCCACAGTGGTAAAAATGAAATTGAAATCACGGTGGATTCGATTCCGACCAAGGCGGGAATCGACCCTTTGAAAAAACTGATCGACCGTGTGCCCGTTGACAATGTGATTCAAGTGAAATGATTTTCTCTGCTGACATGTCTCGTCAAAGTCCGCTTGACACGCCTGCGTGGTCCATGGGGTGATCAGCTTCACCAGGGGGGAATATGAAACGATTTATAGTCATCTGTTCGCTTGTCTTGGGCGCAGCTGCAAACGGCTCTGAGTATATTTTGAAATACCGCTGGGCTTTTTCATCCTTGGACTTTCAAAGCCGAAATTTTCATGTCTTGAGTCAACACATCCCGGGCAAATTTATTGTCGTCGAAATTCCAGATGCGACGAAGCAAGCCGCTCTGGCCGAGCTTCTGACACAGCCGAATGCCGAATATCTAGTTCCCGATGTTCGTGTGCATCTGTTTCAACACTCGCGACCCACAGGAGTCACTTTGCGACCCCAGTGGGCGATTCAAAAAATGCAAGCCGAGAAGGCCTGGCAAAGGGCAGGGAACAAGGGCTCACGAAAAATTGTTGTTGCCGTCATCGACACGGGCGCAGATTACACCCACGTCAGTTTGCGACCCAATATGGTGAAGGGCTACAATTTCATCGAGAACAACGATGACCCGATGGACATCACCTACTATGGTTTCCCCGGCCACGGCACGCACTGCTCAGGTCTCATTGGTGCCACGGGATTGATCGATGGAGGGACAACGGGACTGTCGCCTGTTGTTTCCATTATGCCACTTAGGTTTATCAATGACGAAGGTGGCTTGGTCAGCGATGGAATCCGGGCGATCGATTATGCCATCGCTCATGGCGCGAATGTCATTTCAGCAAGCTGGGGTGGTGCCATGTCGCGAGAAGATGCCAAGCCTTTGATCGAGGCCGTGGCTCGTGCGGAAAAAGCAGGAGTCGTTTTTGTCACAGCGGCCGGCAACGATGGAAAAAACAACGATGGTTTTGAAACCTACCCGGCCAATGCGGGACTGGCGAACACGATCACGGTGGCCGCAACAGAACAGGCGGATGCCAAGCCCGAGTGGTCCAATTTTGGGCGGGCCAAGGTGCACACTGCAGCTCCTGGCAATTGGATTCTGAGCACCTTACCTGGGAACAACTATGCCGATATGGATGGGACATCGATGTCCGCCCCATTGATCGCGGGACTTGTGGCCCTTGTGAAGGCTCAGGATCCAAATCTGACTCCCATTCAGATTCGTTCTTTGATCGAGGCCACTGGCGATCGGATTGCGATTGAAAATGCCTGTGACTGTCGCGCCAACGCCTTCAAGGCGATCGACCAAGTGGTCGGTCAAAAAATGTATGTGTCCCCTTATGGAGTGTCGCTGTCGATCCATGAGCAAGTGACTTTTGACGGCGTGTACGGCAAACCGCCTTTGACGTTTTCGACGAGCAATGAGGCCGTGGCATCCATAGACTCCAATGGCATTTTGACTGGGCTTGCGAAGGGATCGGTTCAAGTCAAAGTCAGAGACGCCAATGGACAAGAGGCCACAAGTTACCACATTTACATTCGCTAAAGTTCCCAGGGTTTTGCTGAACTCAGAGAAACAGAATTTCGATCCAACCGTGCAAAGCGGCGACAGAAAAATAAAGCACTTTACCGGTGGGATAAGACACAAGCCAGATCCCCAATCCTAGGGCTGCGAGCACCGCCAACCCCGTCAGGCGTCTGAGACCCACGTCCGCAAGAAGGTGGCTGAGGCTGCTGCGGAAAGAGTTTGGCAAAGCGTGAGAGTTCAAAGTCTGCGGGATCGCGTGCAGCCAAACAAAATAATGGATGGACAGTCCATAGGTGTAAAGCACCAGGGCTCGCGCCCAGACAATGGGCTCCTGTGACCAGGGAGCCAACAGCCAAGCTGTGTTTTTCTTTTCGAGGTTCAAGAAGTTGTCATGGTTTTGCAGTGAAAGAAGCCCATCAAATGTGCCTTTTGCGACGAGGACGTGAAGAATCCCAAAGATCAACATTGCAAAACCAGCGGCGCTGCGATCACTCCAGGTCTTCGCTCTTGTCAGCCAGTAGAAAAACCCGATCCAATTGTGCAAAATAAGCGCAATGCCGACAAACGCCAAGGGATCTGAATTGGCAACAGACGCCAGAAGGCCAAAGACCAACAGGGAGTTGCAGGCGCGCCAGATTTTCCATCGTCCCCCAAGCCGCGACACAAGCTGAAAAAGAAGTGTGGCGATGAGAGCCTCCCAGATGCCATAGGGAAGGCTTTTGAAAAAAGAAGTCTCATTCAAAATCAGCTGACACAAAACAGAGAAGAGGGTGGCTCCAAGAAGGACGCCGAAAAGGCGTGCGACTGGGAGCAAAGCAGAGCTTGCATCTTTGCTTACAATTCGATAGCTGGCGACCAGATGGACATAGCCAAAAACAAGCGGACCACCAATGAGGAGGATTTCTGGAGAAGCAAGCGCAACAGGGAAGGTGAGAATGCTCGAGAGCAGAAATCCACATGTCAGTCGCAGGGGGCGGGTGCGGTAGGCGTGTGCAAACCAAGGCAGGTGCAACACAAGCCGTAAGACAGCAATGCGAATCCGGTCAAAAGAGATCGCAACACTTGCGAGAAGAAATCGGACCAGGTCTCTGCGTTGGTGATTTTTTGGGAATTCAAGCTCCAACTGCAAGGAACAACCTTTCTTGACAGGCCCAAACAGTGAAGCAAGAATGGTCCTCATATGTCTAGAAAAATACAGTTTGTTTTGTGTCTCAACTTTTTGGTCCTTTGCAATTTGGCTGGATCTGTCGGTCAGGCCGAAATGAGCGAAGGTGCGAGCAAGCCAATGGCTTCCATGCCAGCGCCACCTTCGCAGGAGATTTTCAAGCTTGCCAAATTGCAAGCAGACTTAGAGAAAAAAACTTCGACCAAAAAATCATCTGAAGCTGACGAGATTTTGCTTCTCCTGCTCAAATTGAGCCCTCAGGCCTTGGGCCTCACGGAGGTTTCGAGCGTCAACAGGGAGCCTAAAAATTTAATATCGGCACTTTGTCTTGAGGCGCAGCGAAAGATTCGCACCCGGGAAAAATGGCAGACAGTTTTGCCGTCCGAAATCGTGGATCAGCTTTCATCGCACAAAGCTCAACTTGAACGGGTCTTGCAAAATCAGGCGTACGTTTTGGCCTGGCTGAAGTTCCAGATGCACCTGACGTCTGAAGCCCAAGCTCTTCTCAGTCAGGTTTTTGAAAGCGAATATCAGAGAGTCATGCAACTTGCGCGCAATGACGGAGATGGGATGGGTCAAGCCGAAGATATTGCGACCGCACTCCAGTCATTAAAAGATCCACAGTCTGGACAGGAAATCTCCGCGAAGCTGAAAAAGATGAAGCTGCATCTGAGCAAACTCCCAGATCTTCGCATTATGACATAGGGACATCGACAGTGACGAGTTTGTCGGGTTATTTAGCGGAGTACCAAAAGTCTCACCAGAATCTCTGGAACATACGCATTCACCTTCCCAAAGCCGGTCCTCACGTCCTGCGCTGTCTTTGGTTTGGCCTGGGTGGGACAGTTCTACGGCCACCACCTTGAAGGCCGGAGGCCCGCATTTTTGCAAGACCTGGTTTTTTTGCTGATCGGGCCCCTGTGGATCCTGAAGAAGCTGGGTCGAGATCGCGAGCAATAATGTCGCTCCGCAACTGACTCATCTTGAGACATGGGGCAGTTCACCTCTTGAGAGAAGGCCCCCGGTTGCCGATGGGTGAGCTATGCAACTTCGGTGCTTCAAGCTGCTGTTTGGCCTTCTTGCGATAGGGATCGGATCTTCCGTTGCCGCGGCGAAAGACTATCGTTTTACATCTCCTTATTCATTCCGACTGAGCCAGTCTTACGATCCGGGTGTTTTCGACGAGTACGTTTTGGAAACGAATTCGCAGGTGTCTCTCATTCTGGGGAGTTTCCCAGGGAAAACCTTCAAGGAACAAATCGACAAGAGTCCAGATCAAGCCCTACGCCAGCAACTCGTGGATCAAAGTGCGCCTGTCGACAGCTTGCGTGGAGTTCGACGAAGGACAGTGACGGCCTTCAAAGTCATTCGAGGATCCACTGAAGATCGAGTTTTTATTCGCTATCAACTGGTCGGCAGTCACGGAACAAGCTTTGAGACCAACATCTTCGTTGTGCAGGCTGATCACGCAGTCTCTGCAAGTTTGAAATACCGGCAGGCTTTCAATTCCAAGATTGCAGCAGATTTGATCGCGGCAGTTCAGAATGTTGAGATTATCAATTCTACAAATGGCGAGGCTGCAACTGAGTTTGTGCCTCACTTTCCCAAAACTTGGAAAACAAAAGTCGTCCTCATGCAGAGACTTCTGAATTCTGAAGCCCAGGCCGCAGATTGCAAAGGCGTGACTGAGAGTTTCATCCGTGCCAAGTCAGCTGATTTCAATATCAACAATGCCGGGAGCGCCACTTTCGATTTCGACAAATTAAGCAACGCAATTCGGTTGTCTGTGGCCGAAGGTGCTCCCACAGAGCCAAGCCCTGAGTGCTTGGCCGACACTTACAAATTGGCCATCAAAAACTCATCAGACTATTGGGCCAAGGTCAGCGCGGCAAATCACTGTTCTGAAAGTGCCGAGACACCACCGAATGACGATTCACCGTGTGGTCGCTACAACCGCAGCGCGAATTACATCGAAGCGATGCAGAAAAAGACCAAGACAGCTTTGGAGGTCGCAGCCCAGCGCAAGGACAACTCGCTGGTCGCCTGTCCAAAAAAGCGCTCTCCTGCGATGGACGCACAGACCATTGCCGAAAATGCCAAGCAGGCCCATGCGAATTTCTGCTGTGAGCTCGGGCCTGAAGGAAAAGGCCCTGACGGCAAGCCCAGCTATGACAAAAATCAGATGGGGCCGTTGATGCTGGCTCTGTGGTCGGAAAACAATGTCTTTGAAGACAATTTCAGAGAACACAACACCAAGATGTCGAACGGCCAGGACATGCGAACGGCCATGTGTTTGGAGAAGGTCCGCGGCCAGCCTGACAAGTCAGCGGCAAGCTTAGGCGGAGCGGCCACTTGCGCTTACAAACTTTCGGAAAAATTCGTTCAAGGCATCGCGATGGCCTTGAAATCTGTCAAAAATATTTTCGAGGCCCAATTCTGGAGCCAAATGAATGAGATTCGCAAAGATCCAAGCAAGGTGATGGAGGCTTTGCAAGCGATTGGCACCGAAATTGCCGCCAAGGCCTTTGCCGTGACCGATTGCCTGGGGCCTTACGACAAAGAGATGTACGCCTGTGGTCTTGCCGGTGAGGCTCTGACCATTTTAATGGGGCCACGGACGATTGGAATGTTGGCAAAGGCACTGGTGACCGGTGTGAAGACGGCCGGGAAAGTGAGTGGGATTTCAGAACTGGTGGCGGAGGTTTCGAATCAGCCACCAATCTCAACGAGTCTTGCCGTGGCGAAAGCCGGGGCGCAAAAAGTCGCGACAGGAGTCAACGCCGCTGGCAATCGTGCAGCCGCGGTGACCGCGCCTTTGCGTGCGACCCAAGCCTTTCAAGCTTCTGCGCGAACAGCTGCCAAAGTGACAAAAATATTAGGCAAAGACATCACCACGCCGTTTAAAGATTTGGTTGCAGCCAAAGCGAAAGCCTTAGGGCAGGTGGCCAAAGGAGCCGTGACTGACACTGTCGAAGGGATGAAAATTCGTCGGCTGGCAAAAGAACTGAATTCTGGTGATCTGCCGGAGCGAGAGTTCACTCCGATGACCGACGAAAAAAATATCGCAAAAGTGAACCCGTCGGAAGCGCCGCCCAAATTGGCGACTGCTGAAGAGTCAGCTGCGGCATCGACAACTGGGGTGAAAAGTTCGGCTGAACTGGATCTTGCTTCAGGGCGACTTGAGAAGTTTTCCCAAAAAGTAAACAGCATTTCGGGTGCCACCGCTGGTGCAGCCGCCAATGATGCCAAGGCCGCCTTTCGAGGCAGTTCGAACCGCCAGATTCACGACGAAGCCCGGGACCTGCATGTGGAGGTGGATCGTCTTCATGCGGGCAGCCGCATTGGTGCCGAGCGTGCGCAAGAACTCCACGATGAAATTGCTCTTGGCGAAGCCTATGCCACCAAAGGTGCCATTCGTGAAAGAACAACTCAACCGGTTCCAGAGCCCGCCCTTTCCAAAAAATCAAGCGCCAATGGCTCGCCAAGTACGGCCAGGTCTAGCACCGGTCCGGGCAAATCGAGCGGGCGAAAGTCGACCAGTGTTGTCTCGGAAGTCAATGCCAAGCCGATTGAAGCTGCGCCAAATTTGGGTCTCAATCGTCCCACAGCAATCATCGCGGAACCGCCTGGGCCGGCTCTTTCGACGGCGCCTGTGCAAGAGGCGCAAGTGGTTGCTCGCGCGGCGCCGGTTGCTTCCGAGCCTCCGCCACTCCCTCGTTCTGCGCCCGCGGTCGCTCCGCCGCAAGTCGCAACTCCGCCTTCATCACTCACGGCAGCGACGGACAGTGTGTCTGACGTGCGTGCTCCAGCGGCGGTGTCTTCGCCTTCTTACGCTGCCAGCAAAGGTCTCAATCAGGATCGGTTTTATGTGCGGAGTTCGGCAGATGTGATCAAAGATCCGAATTACATTCAGAATGCGACGGAGTCTGTTGACAGCTTCAATGACTTTTGGCGCGGCCACAAGTCGATCACCCAAGAAAACCTGGAAGAGGCTTCGAAGAAAATGCACAAAGTGGCGGGTCTTGGAAAGAATGGCGATCGCCCCTACGGTGGAGCTGCGCAGAACAAAAATATCACATACGGTGAATTTCACACGGCTGAGTCGATGTCAAATGCACGGCCAGCGGCTGAATATGCCCGTCAGGTTTCAGAAAAATTGAAGTTGGGGCCGGTCATCGAAGAAGGACAGGTGCCATTGAAAGGCATCCCACCAGAGGCCCGGCCCTTCAATCTTGCGACCCGGCACTACTATCCAAGTTCAGTGCATCTGGATGCTTATTTCAAACAGGGTGCCAAGCTTTTGGACCAATTGAAGACAGCCAAGCGCGGCTCCCCAGAAGCCATGAATCACATTGCGGATTACTATCAAGTCATGGCGAATGCTCTGCCCTTTGAGAATATCAACAATTCACTTTTCATGAGCCAGACCAATTATCTACTCAGCGAGTATGGCTTTAAGCCCATGAGTCACGGTTATTTGGATCATCTGGCCCAGCGCCTGAATCCGGAGCAGTTTCGCAAGGCGTTCTCTTACCAGTCCACCAAAGGTCTGCCACTGCCGTCGGCCGAAATTCGCGATGACTTGAAGTAAGCTCAGCCCGCCTTCTTGGGAGCCTCGGGTTGCTGATTGTTTTTCTGTTGCTGCTGGCGCTGTCGCTCCAGAACATGTTCTGGAATTTCCTTTTTCTCAGGAATTGTGTAGACGTTGGCGCTGACGACAGCCAAGCGGTTGCGATCTTCCGGTGACAGGCTGTCCAACAATCCGAAATATTTGTTCATCAAAGAATCTGAAGGACGTGGTTTGCGCAGGTCGACGGCGTCGATTTCTTTTTGATTGGCGGCATAAAAGTCAGGCGCCCAGGCTTGAGTGGCTTTCAAATTTTGCGCGAGGGCTTGCTCGCGCTGGCTGACGACCCAGCGATTGAAGTCCTGTAAAATTCGCCGAGCTCGCAAAGAATCCCGGGTCGTGAAAATGTCCTGAACGGTCTCTTTGCCTTTGTACACTGTTGTGAGAAAGGCTCGCATGGCATTTTCACGCTCAAAACGACGGGCCAATTCCATCCAGTCCTCCACTTGATTGCGGGTGTAGAAGTCCTGTCGCATTTGCTTTTCGTCGGCCATGTTTTTTCCATCCAGAGCAAGTGCCTCACGCAGAATGACGTCGTATCCGTCGCGATCTTTGTGCTCGAAAATATAGTGGCCAACGCCAGGCTCCATGGTGCAGATGACAGACGCAAACAACTTTGCGATCGCCCCGCAGATGTCGTAATCACGTCTTTCTTTTGTCGGGAGTCCACGCTGGTCCAAACGTCCGGGGGCGTACTCTTCATATTCACCCGTCAGAAAACGCAGGCGAAGATCTGGTCGAATCAAAGTCGGGTCGGGATTTGTGGGACCTTTTGGCAACTTCCACCGGTGGTAACTTGAAAGCACTCCGGCCCAGGCTGCGCCATCGTCATTCGTGACCATATCACCCCACAGAGCCGTCATATGGGCCGTTTTGTTCATAAACCAATCAACGAGTTCGTCATTGAAAGAGGCCGGAGAAATTCCCAACACATGAACATCGGGGACCTCAGGATGGCGAGTGACAAATTCGGCAGCGATTTCGGGTCCGAAAGAGTGACCCAACAGGTAAACAGGCTTTCCTTGAATGCGGTAATGCTCGATCATTCGCTTCAAATTGTTATAGAAAAATTCAGGTTGCATCTGTCGACGATCGCGAGAGCCATCGGCATGAAAAGGCAGATCCATTGATAAAACAGAATATCCCATCTGGGCCAGTTTGTTCATTTTGTAGCTGAAATTGGCACCACTGGCTTTGTTGGTTCCGGAGCCATGGAAATAGAAATAGACCGCGTGAGCCTCGGGATCGGTCACGGGAATTTTGCCGTTCGCATCTGGTTTGGCCGTCGCCGTGTAGTAGATCCGCGTGTCGAGGTCCTCCGAAAAGACAGACTTCACGACTCCCAGGCGATCGGACTGGCGCTTTTCAGCTAGGTAGTCATAGTCGCTCAGGAAGTTGTAGTCCTGTTCGGTGTTCATATTCGCCAAGTCGCGGGGATCTTTTTTAAAGTACCAGCGCCAGATGTTGTGAACCAACCGAACCATCAGGGGTTTGGGCGCAAGGGGGCTCTTTTTGCCTGCATAGGGGTCCACCAAAGCAGAAGCCTGAGCTTGTGCGCCGGATTTTATCTGCTGAGAAGCGGATGAATTTGGGTGCAAGGTCTGCTTGCAAAGAGCGGCGTCGCCTGTTGGGGCGGCCCACGTCGTAAAGGAAACAGACAAGACTAGGATCATCGAGCGGATTCGGTGGTGAAGAGCCAGAGTCAATGGAGACCTCGATTTGATGGGTTCTGAATCCGCATTTAAGTCAGTTGTGCAAAATCAAATCCACGTTAAACGCGAGCAGGCCACGGCCGACCCTTATGGCCTGTCGAACTCTTGAACGTCGATCGCGCAAAAAGCGCCAGTTCAAACTGCGAAGGACTCAGGTGACAGCTTCAATTGCGGCCCTGAATCGCTGTTCGCTGGCGGTTAAACTTTGCGGAAAGCCAAGAGGCCGTTTTTCGTGGGATCGCCATCTTGAAAAATCACCTGTCCCTGTGACTCCAGGCCGAATGTCTTCAGCAAATCGCGCCAGTCCTGAAGGCTGCGAAAATGCCGCAATTCAGAGTGGTTCCGATCCCATGATGTGTTCAGGCCCACATTGAACACATCATGAGCCAGGGCTGCAATCCGATCCACATTTTCCGTCGCGACATCATGTTCACGCAGAATCAGGAGCCCTCCGGGCGCCAAGACTCTTCGCACAGACTCGATATAATTGGCCAGTTTTGGCAGCGGACAGTGATGAAATCCGATGTAGTTGGTCACAAGCTCGAATGCACCGTCTTTGGCTGCAGTAACCGGAATCGGTTCGTAGTCATTCAGTGGAATGTAGCGGCCAAGCTTGAACAGCTGCCCTCGTTCTGCAATATCCGAAGGATCAAAAGTGGGTTCCGTAAAGTTCAACAAGGCCACATCACCGTCCAGCTGCAGGAGCTTTTCGAGCGATTTCGAGTAACGGCCCGTGGTTCCGATTTCCAAATAGCCGTTGAATTTCTTTCGCTCACCAACCAGTCGAGCGGTCTCTTTGGCAATTTCATCTTTTTGCTTCGCCAGTGCCGGAAGGGCATAAGTCAGATCACCCAAGATCGGTTTGATCGTGTGAATACTCTTGAGAAGGTTCGAATAAATATCTTGATCTGAACTCAGGTGTTTCGACGCTGCTGCAATCAGGTCATGAAATTTTTTTTCAGGATAGAGGTGGTAAACATTCTGCAGAAAAGGAAAAAACTCTGCTTTCAAGCCGGGGTTGTTGTAGATAAATTGAAAATTACCCGGATCTTGGTCTTGATTTTTTTGCACAAAATTCGCTAAGGCTGCCAGAGCTTTGGGTTCTGCCAATGCCAGTCGCAATTGCAAGAG
>Ga0075019_10000089_pt1 | contig 49969 bp, 33 predicted proteins | sample ColStrG_CSR_2013_FD_71473 | JGI IMG/M metagenome (GOLD analysis project Ga0075019, IMG submission 71473) | Freshwater sediment microbial communities in response to fracking from Pennsylvania, USA - Cold Stream Run_MetaG_CSR_2013 | ecosystem: Environmental > Aquatic > Freshwater > Creek >...
CCCTAGTCATTACGATAATATTTTCGGCTTTATATATAATAAATTGTATTGTTTTAAAGATTACCCATATAGGAATTCAAATTGCCTTATTTTCTGTCCTTTTTAGCATATTATTATTCGTTTTTAAAAAAATAGGAAATGTAATAGTATGTGGGAATATATTTTCCGCCTTATTCTTTCTATCCAGCGCCTATGATATTTATGAATCGGGAGGGTTAAACTCACCCATTTTACCCTGGTTGGCTTTGGTGCCCATGATTTCTATATTAATTACTGATATAAAACAGTCGTATTATTTTCTTATTGCTTGCTTAGTTTATATTATTTTAATTGGCATTGGGCAAATTTTAGGGTATAAATATCCGGTAGATATGGAATTAAGCCTATTTTCCAAACTAATTCTTACCAGTTCATTGGGTCTGGTATTAATCATATTTGCTGTTGCGGCCGTAATGGAGTTGGCCTATATCCGTTCCTTAAATATCCTGGAATCAAAAAATAATATAATCGAGGAAGAGAAAAAGAGGTCTGATGAATTACTATTAAATATTTTACCGGAAGAGGTGATGAGGGAATTAAAAACCACTGGAAAAATGAGTGCCCGGAATTTTGACCTGGTTACGGTACTCTTTGCCGATTTTTCCGACTTTACCAAAATCACCTCCGAGATGCCACCGGAAGAATTGGTTTCTACCATTCATGACTATTTTAGGGAATTTGATCAGATAACGGATAAGCATGGTATTGAAAAAATTAAAACGGTAGGTGATGCCTATATATGTGCCTCTGGACTTCCGGTTCCTAATATGAATAATCCTATTATTATGATGGATTTTGCCTTGGAAATGTTGGATTCAATTCAAAAGTTGAAAGAAGAGAAAAAGAAGGAGGGGAAAGTATTTTTTGAAGCAAGAATAGGCATTCATTCAGGGCCATTGGTAGCCGGAGTGGTGGGTACCAAAAAATTCGCGTATGATATCTGGGGCGATACGGTTAATACCTCAGCAAGGATGCAGCAACATGGCGACTTGGGAAAAATCAATATCTCCGGATTTACCTATAATTTAATTAAGCACCGCTTTGTTTGTTCAAAACGAGACCGGGTAGAAGTGAAGAACCTAGGCATGCAGGATATGTACTACCTTGAGAGAAGGAAATAATGGCGCCTATACCACTTCCTTAACCACCCCAATAAAAAATTTAAAAGTATTAGCGAAAATTGGAGCAGGTAGTTTACTGAATATTGAACCCAACTTGTCGATACCGTTTCACTTCATACCACCGATTGTAATTTCCTATCATTATTTTAATATCGGATATTGAATCCAACTTGCGGATTCGGAGGAACTACCGAAGCGGTGTTGTGATTTGCTTTCATTATTTTAATATCGGATATTGAACCCAACCAATGGTATTTGATATTGGTGTTCCTGAGCGTTGTGATTTGCTTTCATTATTTTAATATCGGATATTGAACCCAACTTTTATTGGTATATCATTCGACCAAATATGTTGTGATTTGCTTTCATTATTTTAATATCGGATATTGAACCCAACTGATGAATAAAAAGGTTGTCGCCGGAAATGTTGTGATTTGCTTTCATTATTTTAATATCGGATATTGAACCCAACCGCTCTTGGTTACTTCTAAATTCAAATAGGGTTGTGATTTGCTTTCATTATTTTAATATCGGATATTGAACCCAACAGAGCGACCACGAAAGCCCTTATCCAGGGGGTTGTGATTTGCTTTCATTATTTTAATATCGGATATTGAACCCAACTGAATTAGAAAATGAATCAAAGTTGTTCCAGTTGTGATTTGCTTTCATTATTTTAATATCGGATATTGAACCCAACAAACCACTATTATAAATAAGGTGGAACTATGTTGTGATTTGCTTTCATTATTTTAATATCGGATATTGAACCCAACTTTGAAGAAGTTTTTGAGTATGCCAACGAAGTTGTGATTTGCTTTCATTATTTTAATATCGGATATTGAACCCAACAGAATTTCAAATGTTATTCAATTTAAAGAAGTTGTGATTTGCTTTCATTATTTTAATATCGGATATTGAACCCAACAATTGGCCGTGATGACAGGCTGATAGGCTGGTTGTGATTTGCTTTCATTATTTTAATATCGGATATTGAACCCAACAGGGGTGCAGCATACACCAATAAGGCCAACGTTGTGATTTGCTTTCATTATTTTAATATCGGATATTGAACCCAACTCTAACTGAGGGAGGCCTTGTAAGGCTGCGTTGTGATTTGCTTTCATTATTTTAATATCGGATATTGAACCCAACTTGCTCGGTTCAATATAGATTCGCCTCTTTGTTGTGATTTGCTTTCATTATTTTAATATCGGATATTGAACCCAACCGGCGGGCCTATAGTTTCTTCCAAAGCCAGTTGTGATTTGCTTTCATTATTTTAATATCGGATATTGAACCCAACATACCTTGGGTTAAATATCTAACAATGTGGTATTTAGAAGGGAATTTTGAATTAAAAAATCCGGTATAATTTTATCGGATTTTTTAATTTTTAGAATAATTCTAATTGCTGTGGGGTGTCTGGTAATGTTTTAGGATCTCGACCTTGAAAAATTTCCATCATGCCAAATTGCTTATCCGTTATGGTCAGTATTCCAATTTCACCTTTGGAGGGTAGTATATTTTTAACTCGCTTCAAATGAACATCAGCATTTTCGCGACTACTGCAATGTCTTAGATATATTGAAAATTGAAACATGATAAATCCGTCCTTCACTATTTCTTTCCGAAATCTGGAATAAATTTGTCTTTCCTTCTTTGTTTTTGTCGGCAAATCAAAAAATACAAGCAACCACAAAATTCTATATTCATTAAATCGCATGAAATATTGGATTAAAATAACACTTGCATTATTTTCTTCCCGAATATTTTAATACGTATCTACCTCCTATTTTTGTTGCCTAATCCGATTCTATTTTGGGAATACTTATTTCAGGAAAATTTATTTTCTTTGAAATCCCCTCAAAACATTTTGCAAGGGACGCTGTGGTTTTTTGGATTCCAACTTGTAAGGGACTCTTTTCCTTGTTAAAGGATACGTCTGTGGTTGCAATACTTAATAGTTTTGATTTTATACTATTGTTTAATTCGTAAATTTTAGGTTCTTCTTTTAAGATTTCAATAACAATTTGATCGACATAAGGTCTAAAGGGTTCCATTATATCGTCTGCCAAACAATATGCATTATATTTATTTTTGTGATGGATACCCAAAGTAGGCAGTAATCCTGATCCTACCAAAGCTCTTGCGGTTATGGCTCGTAAAATAGCGTAACCATAATTCAAAAGGTTGTTGGGAGGTTCACCCTCTCTTCCTCTTTTAAAATTTGATTCCTCATGAAATAAATTTTTCCAATAATAAGCAGCTGCTCTACCCTCGTGATTTTCAGAATCACCAGATTTTACAGAATTTGCCCAATGAATCATGTTTTTATATTCAATATTTAAATTGGCTAATACCCCTGCTTGGTTTAAAATTTTTGCCTGGACAGTTTGTTGCCAAAGTTGTTTTTTTAAGGGTAAGGATGCTTCGAATTGAAAACGGAACCGTTTGCTTTGAATATTATTGCCTTCCATGGAAAGCATTAATCCATTAGGCATATGAGTTTTATCGCAAGTTACGATTGCTGCATTATTTTCTAATAAGGCAGATAAAAGGGAATGGGTAATGGTTATTTGATGATTCTCCAAGATTATTATACCTATATCCTCTAGGGGAACCGATTTATGTATTATTTTTTCTGAATCTTCTCCCTTCTTGGGAAATTGAACCCAAAGTTGGCTGTCTTTTAAAGAGATATAGGCAGGATTCCCAAAATGCAGTGTTTTTTTTATCAATTCATTTTTTAGGCTTTATTCGATTATATAGGCAGAAAGTTGCCTAAACGATCTATTTTTAATTTTATAAAATTATTTTTAATCATTTGGTCTCCTTCTTTAGTCTTTTCCGATTTCCCGAGGCTTTCAAATTCTCCTTTTGCTATTAATGATGAAACGTAAACTGGCAGGAAATAACATGTAGAAGTGTTGGAGCTTTTCATTATATATGCTCTTTCAACAATTCTTTTTCGGTCAGTCCAATCAATTTTATCCGCTTTTTGACCCCTTTCCGGCACATAAACTACATCCCCTGGAGAAAGAACTATATATTTAACATCAGGCTTATTGTCATGAATGGGTTGATTTTTTGCCAGCCTTTCTATACAGTCTAAAAAATTCGGAGTGGAATAAGTCCTTGTTTCTACTTCTTCCCCTGTTTTTTTATCGATAGCTTTTTTTATCTCTATTATAAAGTATTGATTTACACCTTTGTCCCCTTCCAAAAGTTTATTATTTTTTTCAATTTTAACTCCTCCTTCAGTTGTTGTTACTTTTTTTATGGGGAATTTATTTGGAGTTTTTTGAGCAAGTACCTCTAGCCCTTCCCCCCTAAAGGCTATCTCCGGTTTTCCCTGGTTATCTTTTAAATGTTCTTTCAACAGTTGGGGTAGCCAACTATTTTCTAAATTAGAATAAGGGATACTATCTATTTTTTTTATATCAAAAGTATCATCTAAGTTTACTCGTTTGGAGGCATATTTTTTGAAGGACAATAGGTCTAATTCCCTAATGATGGTACCATTAGGATTTCTTAATGGATTTTTCGTAAAATATTCCATGATTGATTTTTCATCACCCTCATACTTTTTAATTATGCTGTTAACTATTCTCCGAATAGGAGTTAAGGCTATTCTTAGTTCCTCACTGTTCCAATTTTTAAATTCCTGAGACTCAAAATTAATTTGGTTTTTGATCGCATTTTCGATGGAGACATTTTTTTTATAATCTGCAATGAATATTTTACCCAATGGTTGTCCAAATAAGGATTGTTTAATAGTGACCCAATATTTATCCTCATTTTGAGGAGGTAGTTGGTCAACCAATTTCTTTTCCCATTTTTCCGGTTCAACCTCAACCCATTTTTCGTATTTGTTAAAGGCTTTTGAAATTAGTTTAGGACTAGGTTTATGTGATACCATAACACCTTCCATGGCTTCTTTGGTTTCTAAATAAAAATTATCCCAGGGCAATGAAAATTCAGTCATTCCGACTTCTTTATTTTCAAGTTGTTTTTTCTTACTCAGTAAATATTTCCATTTTTTCCACTCATTATTTTTCGCAATTTCCTTAATATCATTGCTGAAGGAGCTTAATGAATTAAGATACTTAATATGCGAACGGGTGGTACATGCAATCACTAAAGCATCTAAAGCATGGTGCCTATGATCTATTCTCTTGTATTCTTTCCCAAAATAATAATCGCCTGGTTTGTTTTCCTTTGGAAAAATCAGAGGTTCATTTAATATACCTTCCAATCTTTGAAATCTGGGAAATAAAAGTTCTTTCCAAAGGGTATTTAAGCCCCATTTGTTTTTAAGGTCCGAGGTAATATTTCCTGATGTGAAAATTACACCTTGATCTTTTTCACTGCCTCTTGCAACCGGTAGTAAAAACTGACTTACGGTTTTAGAAATATATTTGGTATCATTCAATTGTCTTTCGATGAATCCTTCAGGTACCTGGTAAAGTTGTAAATATTTCTTTTTCTTTTTATTTAAAATATTTTTATCAAGAAAGGATTTATAATCATCCAAAGAAAGAACCTGAACTTTCCTGCCATCCGTTAATGAAATATTTTTACCTTGAAAATCTTCTATAAACATCATTGCTAAACTATTACCTTTTAGAGCATTTACCTCTGCCTCTACCACTACTTTATTAGCAAATGAATCATCATAAAATTTGGCTCTAGGTATTATATGGTCTACTTGATATTTTTCGGTAAATAAAAAACTTAATGGTATAGGTAAGCCTGTATACACTGAGCGGAAACTTTGATCTGCCCAAAGCCTATATTTCTCAATGTCGGCTTGAGGAATAAATTCGGAATTATTTCTTTTAAAAAGAGTTTCAAACATTTCTTCTCCTACCAACCCACTAGAATCCTTTAACAATCTGAATTTTTCAAGATCCGTATGAGAATCAGGATTGAAGTTGGGTATTTTTAATTCTTTGAGAAGTTTAGATATCCGTTCTTTTTCAATTTTATTATTAAGTTGATTTTTTGAAATAGCCTCCCTATCTTTTATGTTGTTTTTCATTTCTCGACCCAATTCAACAACGATAAAATCAGGTCTGCCCAATTCTGGATTTTTCCAAATATCCTTAACCAATTTTAATGTTTCCCGAATAACCTTTTCAACTACTGGATTTCTCAGGGAATTATTAGGAAGAAGAGTGTTAATATTTAAATCATCTGGCGATTGATATTTTTCCTCATTTTCTCTTTCACTATGGCGGTTGTAAACTACATATGCTGCAAGAAAGGTTGGAAGACCAGAGAAATCTGAAATTACATGGAAATCAAATGGTTTGAAGGATAAAATTTTTTCCCTTACCTGGGGACTAATACTATCATCCACCACCCCGTCCAATATGGTTTGAATTCTAGATTTTGTTTTTAAATCGATTTGCGATTCATCCCAAAATTTACCAACTCGCATTAATGGCAGTAATTTTTTTAATGCCTTTGAGGAATAAGAGGCATAATCACTTTTAAATTCCGGTAATCTGGAGAGATCCGAAATTATATCCTCCGGTATATCAAAGTACTTTTTATTGTTTAAAGCATTTTTTATATCATTTTCTGAAGGCAATGAATAAATAATATGCCATAAACTTGTAAATAGGTTTAAGTTATTGAGGTAATTTTCACCTTCTATAATAAAATCATGTTTTTTGAATACTTTTCTGAACAGAGCCTTAGTTTGATTTCCATAAATTATTTTATCATCAGGTAGATTTAAGGAGAAATCAAATAAAATCTCATTGTTAATTTTCTTAGGTTCAAAACCTAAAAACTTTAAAATGTCGGAACCACTTGCCTCTAACTTGCTATCTAAAAATTCAAATAATTCTTCTTTTTTTTGTTTTGAAAGATATTGATCAGTTACATCCAGATCAAAATTATTTCTGCCATTTCCTAGCTCTTCATTTTTCCTGATTTTTAAATTATGAATGGTCTGCCAAATTCTAAATTCCTGAAATAATGGTGAGCTTTTGGATGTTACTTTTAAACCTACATATTCAGTTTTATTTTCAAGATTTTTATAAGTTTTCGATTCATATGAGCAATTGGCAAGTAATCCTTTTTGTGATTTTAAACCTCTTTGAAAATAAATAATGTCGTTAAAAAATATGTGAAGCAAATCTCTGCTTTTTAATTCTTTATTTTTTTGAAGATTATGTTTGTAAAAGGCATCAGCAATTTTCTCTAATTTTTCCTTATCCTGAAATTCCTCTTCGTAATATTTTTTTTGATTTTCCCATATCAGTTTAAATTCATTTTGATAGAATATTCTATCAACAATCCTTTGTTTGATGGTGTAAGGATTAGATTTAGAAATAAAACCCTCCCTTAAATTTTGTAAATAATATTGGCTAATGGGTAAATTTTTGGCCAACAGGTCTTTTTCTAATGCTTTTTTCCTAAAAGTCCAATCCATGGGGTCAACTTCCCCTATTTTATATTTTACGGTTTTATCCTTTAAGGTTTCTTTGGTTATTTCAACCTCAATACTCTTCCCAACCCAATCTAAAGGGTTTTTTCTGTACTTTATTGTTTTAAATTCTCCATGGGATGATTTGCATAGTAATTCATAAATGGTAAAATCGGAGAACTTACCCTCTCCCCTCCCTAAATCTTTTATAGAAATTACATCGATAATTTCTATAAACTTTTCCTGGGACTTGGTAGTCTTTACAACTTCTTCAGACTGGTTATCCTTTCTGCTACTTTTGAATCCACGCCTTTGGTTATAATGATATAATATTCTGGATAATTCATTTAAGGTAATTTTTTCATTCAAAGCTTTATATTTCAAGAAGTAAATAATCCAGTCCTCTGAAATTAGATAATTTTTTTCAGTTAAGTTGTTGTCAGAATCCGTTTGAAAATAGGAATTAGCCTCTTTTTTTAGTTCATCGGAAAACGGAAGAAAATCGTTTATGTTATGAGACTTCAGCTTTTTAAATTCAAGTGGAAAATTTTCAGGAATCCAATTTAGAATTTTGAGTGCTTGAATTAATCTAGTTCTTCTCAGTTTATATCGATGATTCAACCGCCTTGCTCCCCGAGCAGATCTTCTATTTGCCGCTTTGGTTTCAACCTTGACTCCACTTTCGAATTTTCCCAATGTATCTGCATCCATAGGAATTATTCTACTTCCTATTTTTAAAATCTTACCATTTAAGAAGGTAGGATTTTCATAACCATTAGATTCAATGAAAGCCCAACCGATGGAATTGGTGCCTATGTCCAGACCTAGGATTTTTTTCAAGAGATTTTGGTTTTAAAAAAAAAGCCCCGATATAACGTCGAGGCGCGTGAAAATCATTACGGAATGATCCTTATTGTGATTTGCTAGTGTAAGATTATAAAAAGTTATCAAAACAAAAAATGAATTGAAAATTTTTTTAGGTTCAAAAAATTTATAAATCCAAATAATTATTGGGAAGTTGATTCTTCTAGAATAAAGGAGCTTATTATAGATTATTGAAGTTTTATAGATGCCATTGATGAGGTTCCTAATTTTAATTTGATCCTTGTAAAATTTTTGGTTTTTCAATTTTTAACTAGAATTTCGAACAATTTCCTTACGGGAATAATTGAGGTTAGGTAATTGTATGTACCAGGAATTTGAAGTTAAAAGAAATTGTTTGTAAATCCTGAAATCCTAGTTTCATAGGGCTCTACCCTTGTAACCCCTCCTTAAAATCGGAAAATTGAATTTGTAACCCGCCTAATAATGTGGGGACTTCATTTGCCTGAATTTTCTGCCTTAGAAAGGTTATATTCTTCGGGTGGGGTTTCAGGTTACAATTGCCAAGTGCTTAAGTCCTGAACTTTCGTTTTTGATAATCGGATATATATTACTTATCCACAATATTCCTGTTAAATACCGTATAAAAACCGTTCTAATTTTGAGCTTTAATTTGGAACTTCAAAGGATAATTCTCTCAATTTCTGTTTCTTCTAAAGCCTATGATTATGAGATCGAAATTATTTCCTCTTGCTCTTCTTCCTCTTTTGCTTATTCTGAAACTGGATGCCAAAGCGCAATATTATTGTTTTTGGGTGGCGAACCAAACCACCATTACGTTCGATGCCCTAAAAATTAGGGTACATGGATCGGGCGATTCGTTTGGCCCCGATTTATTGCCCACCGATTATATCTCTCCTGGTCATCATTTTTGGGTACGAACACCCAATAATGGATTGCAGACCTATGATGTACAATTAACCAAAAAAGATGGAAGTCCTCTTCTCTTCACCTATACCGATAACGGGGGGATGCGGCATATAGACCAGAGATTCATCACTGTAAATGCCCATGAATTACATACCCTGGTTATTCAGGAAAGCAATCTGGGTGATCTTAGCTTTTTATATTATACCACCGACCAACTGGATTATGGAGATCCCTGTAATCATTAAGATATTATTGTAAAAAAAGAAAAACCCATCCTTATTCTTGCCTATTTATCGGGAAGATTGCCTGTTGGTCTAAACAATATTTCAAATATTTCAATTTTTGTCCGGGAGGTTCCCCCGATTGTATGGACAATTAGTATAATGACGGAACCTGTATTCTTGAAATATCTTGAAAACTTGATTATGCTATTAATAGCCTGGAATTGACCATTTTGCCGAACGGAGTGGCCTAATACAAATTACCAGGTGTTGGCAATACCTGTTCCCATATTATTTCCAGATTGGAAAATGCTAGATTCCGAAAATAGCCAGGACCGAAATCACTATTCACAGGAGTCCTTTTTTGTCAGTCATTGATTTTCTACGAAGGGAATTTTTTCTTTATGGAATGTTTGAATTAATTTTTTTTAGGCTTTGAAAAAGATTCGTTTTTTGTACAGGAATAGGCATAGTGACCATTCCAGAGCGAAAATGGTGAGGGAAGAAAGTATCTGACCCAGAGCAAGGGGAAAGTGAAAGATATTGGAGAACCCGCCTATTATGGCATTGATGTACCCATTAAACCAACGGTCACCAATAATTTCAAAGAATAAATAAATGAACAGGGAGTTCATCCCTACTACGGTGAAAAAGAATAGGTTCTTTTGGTGTTTTAATAAATCAATCCACCAATAGGAAATGGATAGAAATAGGAGACAAAAACCACCTGAGGCCAGAACAAAACTGCTTGTGGCGATTCTTTTTATAATGGGCGTAATACCTAGAAGATCTAACCCAAATCCAAGAAGGAATCCTACTAAGGCGCCTAATAATAAAATACCAAGTTTTTTATTTCCCGGTATTTCCCGAAGAAGGAGTTGACCCGCCATGAGTCCCCAAAGGGTATGGGCCGTGGTGGAAAGACAATTTATTGCCACCCAGCCCCCATGATTGATCTTCCCCATTAAAACCATATCCATATAATTCCCAAAATTATGTTGATCGACAAAGGCTTGGTTAAAGCCAGGAATATGGGTAAACCGATATAAGAATTCCGGGATGATAAGAAATAAAAGGCTGATGGAAAATTGAACCAATGGCGACTTTTTTGCCACTAAAAAGGTAATCAAGGTGGTAAAGGATAATTGCGTTAATATATCCCAGAGTTCAAAGGATAAACCGTTTATCCTAACCATATAATCCAGCACTCCCCAGAAGAATAACCAGCCACAACGTTTCAAAACCTTAACAAAGGATTGATTCCATGAAAGTTCCTTTTCATGTTTTTTCAAGGAAAAGGCCATGGAAACCCCGGCCAAAAACATGAAAATGGGTTGTATTAAATCCCAAAAATGTAGGCCATGCCAGGGATGATGAAAGAATTGGTTTATTAAGGAATTCTCTCCTTTATTGGGTAGAAGTTTTGCTATATAGGAATAAAGTTCGGTGCTTTCCAGGGCTAATAATACCATGATAAATCCCCTTAAAAAATCCAAAGAAAGTAGCCTGTTGGGAAGGGGAGGAAGGATATCTTCCTTAGCCTGGGTATTGTATTTCAGCATAGACAGGGGCATAGAAAATTATTTGATAGTAAAGGATAGATTCTTATTGGGATGAATAAAAAGGAGTTTTTAAATTCTGATTTAATCTAATGAAATTCTATTTCAAAATAGGTACCAGCATTCCTTTAACCATTTTGATCTTATCATGCCTTTCTCTTTTTTTAGAACCTGCCCTTCTTTCCTCCAGAGATTTCTCTGTTTACTATTCAGTACCTAGGTATCTTTTTGCTTTAAAGAATAATTGGCAGTCTGACAAATTTTATTCGGTGGCCTACTTGTCTAATCTAAATAATACAATTCCTTTATTATTAGAAATATAGGCTCATGGGTCTGAGGTACAGGTTTTTTGAACGGAATTCCTTGCTATACTTTTTCAGCCTAATCTGGCAGTAACAATGCAGATATTTTGTTTTGGTGGCATAGGGATTGCCCTTTTGTTCATAGTTCACTCAAAATTAAATATATGAAAAGGATCCCCTTTATGATTTTCATCCTCGTAATGACGATGGCCATCACATTTACCAGTTGTTTTGCCAGCCGCGGTCATGACGAACGTCACCATGATGTAGATCGGGATCATGACCGGGACCGTGATAGGCATTAATTTTTAAAAAAATTTACATTGAATATGGGCTGGTAAATTAGGATTTGCTAGCCTTATTTGTTTTTTTAGCAGGCTCCAGGTAAATCCTAATCCACTATCCGTTAAAATTTTTGGACTGTTTTTTGAATATTTTTTTTACCGATCCGTGAGTATAAAGAAAAAAAACCCCTAATCCATTGGAATAGAGGGTTTTATGTACTTGTAGCGGTGATCCCGCTGGGATTCGAACCCAGGACCCTAACATTAAAAGTGTTATGCTCTACCGGCTGAGCTACGGAATCGTGTTGGATCTAATGCTTGTTTTCGATCCTGTCTTCTGTTTTGGTGGATTTGAATTCTAAACGCACCCTTTTTCAAAAGGTTTGCAAATATAGGGTTATCATAAAATAATTCAAAGGAATTGGGAGAAAAGGACCTAAATACTTGTTCTCATATTGTGGATTATTCTATTTTTAAAATTTAAGTATCTGTTTTATAAAGGATTATAATATAATTTTTTCTGGCCTTTTCTTCCTTTTTTTTAAAGTATTAAAAAACTTCTCCCAAATTGGCGAATATTCCACCCGAACCCTTCAAGCCTATTCCATAATCCAGGCAAATATTGGTCCTGGAAAATTTGTTAAACTTGATTCTTAATCCTGCACCGAAACCAGGATTAAGGGTTTGGAATTGGTTGGTGGCCAGTTCCGATTCTGATTGGGCATTGACAAAGGCCACCCCACCTAATAGGCCATTTCGTAATATCCCAAATCGAAATTCCGATTCCAGGTAAAGCATTTTTCTTCCTAAGAATCTAATTTGCGCATAACCTCTTCCCAAATTACTATATGTATCGGTTGCCGTTCCTGGCAAATCGAGGTAGGGCGGGTTTCCTGTGATGGTAAAATAATTATAGGACCAGAAAGCAAGCACATTTCCATGTGGGAGGGCAAAATACTTTCTAAGATCAATTAAAACGGAGTTCCAATTGGAATTGGAGCCCAGGAAGGTAAAGTTTTGTTTTAGCACCAAATTGGCGTATTCAGAACCACCCTCCGGATTAATAGAGTTTTTTCGGGTATCATAAAGAAAATCGGCCACCAAGCCGGAGGAGGTGCTGGAGGAATGGAATCCATATTTCTCAAAATCCGTGGGGATACGAATGGTGGAATCTAAAACCTCTTTAATTCCCCAATGGTGGTCAAATTGAAGCCCTAATCCTATATAAAAATTCTTACCTATATGTTTTAAGGCAGTTTCATAGAATCGAAAAAGATTATAATCGACCACATACCCGTCTGCATCGAGGCTAAAACCACCAAATCCATAGGTATTTTCAGGGAAATGGTAAAAGCGCCAGTCGCCAAGAAAATTATATTCATTGTTTTTGGTCCAAATGGTCGACTGTACGGGCAGATAATATTGATTTTTTTCTGTGTACCCAATGCCCACAAGAAAGGAGGAGAGGTTGGTGATCTCGTTTTCATTGGTATAAAAGGCAAAATTTCCATAGGCCGTAACCGCAAGACCAGTAGTTAAGGAATATTCAATACTAGGGGAACCAGAAAAATGGATTTTTCTTGTCTTTTTTCCTGTACTATCCACCCGGCTATTGGGATTTTTATGAATGATAAAATACGCGAGATCGATGAGATCCCTTTGTTTCCTAAAATCCCTATTTATAATTCTGGGTCTACCAAAAACACTATCTCCTGTGGTCCGGGGAATATTTTGTGCCCTTGCCTCTTGAATATTTCCTGAAATGCAGGAAGTTAAAACGGAAAAGAATAAAGCCTTAGAAAAAATATTTTTTTTGTGTATAATTTTCATTCAATAGTTTCCTGCATTAGGGATGTCCTATTTAGGGTATAATCCGGACTATCGGAAATTTTTTTCCCCAGTACCCTCAAATATTAGTCCGAAATCCGGTTGGATTGGTTTTTGGGTTCCAGTATTTCAAATTTTCTTTCAAAGGTATTACCATGGCTGTCTTCTAAGGTAAGGATATGGACGCCGACCCCTGGATCCAGGGCCAATTCGTGAAAGCGATTGGTTTTTCCTAAAAATATTTTATCCAAATGCCAAAATAGGGTTCCCTGGTTTCCTCTCTGCACGGCCTTAAATACCACCTTTCCCCGGGTTCCGTTCAATTCTATAGGAACATAAATTTTGGCATTTTCGTCGGGATAAATCATGCCCAGGGGACTGGATTCATCGGCCTGGTTGGGGCATCCCGGAAATAAGGGCGGCAAGGGAATGTAGAAGGGGTTTTTTGCTCTATAGAACCATTCCATGGTAGGAGGTAAAACAAACCAGGAAGTATGCATCATTTTATCGGCTCCGGGACAATCTGCATTGATTCGATAGGTTTTTTCCGGATTCACATGGGCCAATTGATGAAAAGGACAAATGGGGCTACGTGAATAGGAGGGAGGAAGGGCCATGAGTTTGGTTTCATCACAGTATTCACCGGCTCTATACCCTGACTTTACACATACTTTCCCCATTACCGATTCCTTTTCTGGAAATGGAAACCAGGGGCCAGAGGGTAAATGATGAAATACTTGGAAGAGAATAGGGGCTGCAGCGCGAATTCCCAGAATACCTGGTCTACCTTCACCGGTGGTATTCCCTACCCATACGCCCACGATATATTTCGGAGTGATCCCTATAGCCCAGGCATCCCTATACCCAAAACTGGTTCCCGTTTTCCAGGCGATTCGTTGCGAGGAAGACCAATCTCTCCATAGGGATTCATCCCCTGGACGCTGAACTTCCTCCATGGCCTGGAAGGTGTACCAAATAGAAGTACTTCCCACCGGGGATTCCCGACTAAGATCCTTTCCCTTTTTTTTTCTTCTTTCAATAGATTTCAGGGAGTATTCCGGCCCATGGAAATCCTCCTTCTCATACTGGCCGGGATGAACATGAGCATGATTTAGAGTACGCGCCAAAGAGCCATATACCCCGCATAAATCCCAAAGGGTTACTTCCTCCCCGCCCAAAATCAGGCTAAGCCCATAAAAATCGGCCGGATGATGCAAAGTCCTGATCCCATACCGTTTTAATTGATCATAAAACCTAGGATAGGTATATTGATATAACATGCGTACGGCTGGTACATTTAAGGAGCGGCTTAAAGCCCTGGATGCCGGAACGGCTCCATCATAGGTCAAATCATAATTCTGAGGGGTATACCCGGCAAAATTGGTGGGAATATCGGCCACAAGGGAATGAGGCAATAAATTACCATCCTGTAGCATGGAGCCATACAATAGGGGCTTTAAGGTACTACCCGGACTCCTGGGAGCCTGGATGACATCCACATCCGACTCCATCTCAGGTTTTCCCGCCTGGTTGATATTTCCCATATAGGCCAGAGTGCCACCGGTTTCTACATCCAAGACTAAAACTGCCGCATTATGTATATAATTTGCCTGTAATACAGGAATTTGCTGGTTCAGAATTTGGTTTACCTGCTCTTGTAAATGGGATTGAATGGGGGTTTGCACCCGGGAATCGATCGCTTTCTCTGATTCCTTTTCTCCCTGGTTCCTTTGCCTTTTCACAAATTCCAGTAAATGCGGGGCTAAGGCCGGAAGTTCCTTAGGCTTACCCGGTAGGGGCTCTTCTATGGAAAGTTGATAAGTCTCAGGGCTTATAATATGGGACTTTTTAAGACTCAATAATAATTGGTCTCGTTTTTTTTCCAGTTGGGATTTGTTTTTCCCGGGTCGAACCCAATTGGGGTTATTCGGTAATACGGCCAGGGTGCAGGATTCTGCCCAGGAAAGATTATCGGGGTTTCTTCCAAAATATCGCCAGGAAGCAGCTTCAAGACCCACGATATTGGATCCGAAAGGGGCATTTTCGGCATAGAGGGAAAGGATTTCTTCCTTAGAATGTGATAATTCCAGTCGCAGGGCCAATATCATTTCCCATATTTTCTCCAGATAGGTTCTTGGTTTTTGCCTGTATAATCGGATAACCTGCATGGTAAGGGTACTTCCCCCACTTCGAACTTTTCCTGCCGAAAGGTTTTGTCGTAGGGCCCTGTACAAGGAGAAAGGGTCTACCCCTGGATGGTGAAAAAATCGTTTGTCTTCGAATTGAATAATAGCCTGCTTGAACTTATCCGGTACCTTGGATCCAGGAGGGAATCTCCATTGATGGTCGGCTGCCAGGCTGGCACCTAATAATTCCCCTTTCGATCCCTCCAATACCAGGCTAACAGGATTATGGAAGAGGGTACCGGGCAAAGAAAACCAGAAAATAACCAATAAGCCTAAAAAAAACCCTCTAAAACCCCATTTTCGAATTTCCTTCGGCTCTTTGTATGGTTTCTCTTTAAACCAATTTTCTATTTTCCCGGGAAGAGCACTGAATTTTTCCCTTCCCCTATTCCAAAATCCCTTCATCAAATCTAGGTACCCTATTTTCCTGGTGGTATTATATCGATCCATTTTCCGGAACTGCCTGCATGAATAGAAGCATCATACATGGCCTCACAAAATATTCCAGGGGCATAAAAATGACCCGCGTACGAGGCATTTAAAAATACCCTGAAAACGGCCTGTTCTCCCATTCCTAAATTAAAATACGTTAATACCCTATCGTCCCTGATATCCTGGTAGGTGGGTATAGTATAGTTGTCGGTGCTCGAATTTCCTTCCCCAGGATTGGAAACCAGGCGGGAGTTTAAAATTTCCCATCCGGAAGGGAAAATTTCTGAAAGCGCCAGATTAGCATAATTACCCTTATTTCCGGTGTTTTTAATATGCACCAAGGCCATAAAATCGGTACCCTGGGTTAATCGCACCGGGTCTATTTTTTCCCCGGCTAAATTGGTATAGCTTACGTTCATATACAATTGAGAGGGATCATTTTGAGGCTCGGGTGCCTCCCCCAGGTAGGGTTTTCCCTTTTCTATCACCCGTATATACAGGTGGTTATTGCCTTGATTCTGTACCTGTAAATTGCCCTTATTCGCTAAGTAGGGGAGGCTTATGGTAGAGATATAGGAACTTGAGGTAATTTCTTTTTGAATTCCATCCAGACTATAGGTATAATGAATCCGGTCCGTGGTAGGATTGGTTCCACAATATTCAGAAATAGCCACAAGGGAATAGGCGGTTTCCTGGGTAGAGTACCAATAATCACTGGATAAAGAGCTGGCCACTTCGTTTAATAAGCTTCGGGCTTTTTCCCTTTCGCCTAATAGGGTTAAGGTTTCCAGCTTCATGGCCTGGTCCCGTAAATCTGATCCATAGGTATAATAGCTTTGTCGATACGTCTTGGTTTTAAGGCTTAGGTTTCGGATCATTTTCTCGGCAATGGCCTTGTTCCCGTTAAGGGCATAGGCAGCCGCTAAACGCCAGGCAGCTGCATCGGAAAGATATTTAAATTCCTGTAATCGGTTCATGGCCCCAAGTTCCGGGGCATGGGCCAGTGCCAGGGTAAATAATCGATAGGCCTGGATCAAATCACCCCCGTAAAAGTTTTCTTTTCTTGGATACCAGTTCAAGGCCAGGTTTCTTTGATATCGTTTCCAATTGTTTAGAAACCCATCGGGTAGGGTATAGCCCCTCTTCTGGGCTTCCAGGACAAAATGTCCTGCATAATTACTAACCCATTCGTCCGGTTCGGAGGCACCAGGCCAATAATTAACCCCTCCATTTACAGCCTGGTATCCCGGTAGCCTTCTTAGGGCTGCCTTAATATTAAAATCAACATCGGCTTTTTGTCTTGGGCTCAGGTCGCCTAATTGATTTAAGTAAAGTTGTGGAAAAGCGGCAGAGCTCACCTGCTCGGCACAACCATTGGGATATTCCACAAGGTAAGAAAGTCGTTTTTGCAAATTCAGGGAAGGTATAGTGGAAATCTCCATAAATCCCTGTGAAAAATCGGGTTCTCCAAAAGAACTAAAGGATAGATTTCCCGAATGGTTCCCATCCAGTTCTAGGGGGTAAACCTGGGCTATATAGGGATTTGGGTTTCGAACGGCCAAGTTGACGGTATAAGTGGCCGATTCCTTTCCACTTCGGGCCACCAGACTGATGGTAGCCTTTCCTGTTTTGTCCTTAAGTTTAATTCCAAAACTGGTGAGCTGGTCGCCTGGCTTAGGGAAGGTAACCGTTTGGGTAGAAGGCCCGGTTAGCTCAAAGAAATCGGAAGGGGCAATGGTCACCGTGGCATTTTTAATCCAGCTTTCCATGCCAAAAACCGAGACGGGAAGATTTAATCCCTCTTTAGGTGCCAAAACTCTGGGTAGGGTGGCCAATAACATAAGGGGCTTTTTCACCTGTACGGAAGCTTCCGATTCTCCATAGGCCTTATCATGGCCGGCAATCACCATAACCCGTAAAGCCCCAATATATTGAGGAATAGGGATATGGTGGGTTTTGGTTTCCCCCCGGTCTAAACGGAAGGGGCCCAAATAGAGCACCACAGGCTTAAACCGGTTTACCTGGTTTACAGGGTCTTTCTTTTTGGAAAGGGCTTCCTTATCCATAGCTGCGTCTCCCCCGATGGAAAGAATTCGTTCCAGATTTCCACTCCAGGCACCTAGAACCTGATCGTAAAGATCGAAGGTCTTTACTCCCAAGGCTTCCCGGGAATAAAAGGATTTATGCGGATCTGGCGTTTCAAATCCGGTAATATCTAAAAGTCCTTCATCGACCAAGGCCAGGGTATAGGTCATTTCTTTCCCATTGGTTTCGGAAACCTTTACTTCGGCGGTAGTTTCAGGTTTCAATGAAGAGGCCAGGCTTATTTTTGGTATAATGATCGTTTCCTTATCTTCTACAAATAAGGGAACCACCCCATACATCCGTATGGGCAAATCATTTTTTCGCTTTGCTCCCTGTAAAAGGGTGGCATGTACATAAACATTGGGAGCCATTTCCTTGGTGGCCTGGAAACTAAAATCGGTTTGATTGGCCTTGGTATCGACCCAATAGGTTTTTAGGGTTTTCGTTCCCGATTCAATACTGATCAGGCATCTACCCCCTTGTGAGGAGGGGATTTTTACGGTTATTTTTTCTCCCACCTGGTATTTTGCTTTATCCAGGCTCAGGGCCAACATGGCTGCCTCGGTAGGATTATCGTCCATAGCGCGACTCAACCAGTCGGGCGATTCTATATAAAGAACTTTACCGGTAATATGACCACTTTTTAAATCCTTAACCAAAACCAGGTATCGACCCCAGTTTTTTTCCTCTACCTGGAAGGAATATTGGGCCTTTCCCCCCTGGAGGTTTAGAATTTTACTATTGATAAGCTGCGTTGTTTTGGATTGAAGGAAACCAGCTTCCACCGAGGTATTGTTTTCCCACCACCAATGCCAGCCTAATTTATATAAGGCTAGTTCCACCTGCCCTGAGGAATTGATTAAATTCCCTGACGGGTCCACTTGTACAATATCCAGATTATTTGGTTTTCCGGTCATTAATAGTCCTCCATCAAATTCATTCCCCTTGGGCACTTTTAATCCAACCAGGGAGGAATAAAAACCATAGGAAATGGCCGTTTGATGCAGGGAAAAGGCCCCTCCTGGTTCAAAAACTTTGGTAAGGAACCGGGCTTTTAGCTTACCCGGAGGATGTGTGCCCAAATTTAAATTCAAAGGAAAATGGGTATTCCCGTTTTCGTCCAGGGATCCTTCGAAAACGGTTTGGGTATTGGTCTCGAATTTCTCGGTAGGATCATCGAAAATATAATCCTTGAATTGGGTAAAGGAGGTTCCCCCTTCCGAGTACAGGGTCATATCTGTTTTGGCCGTTAGGCGACTAGCTGTACCGCCAAATAACCATTTTGCCGATAAATTACCCATAGGATGATTTAAGGCAGATAATTCCTTAAGACCCCCAAAATCCAGGTTTATTTTTAACCTATTAGGCATAATGGTTTCGATCCGGACCTGTTGGTTAAAGGAATTGCCTCCAACTTTTACAGTAAGATCGTACATACCGGTAGGAGCGTCCAGTTCGGTTCGGGTCCGGAAAACATAAAACTTATCGACCGATTCGGTTAAGATGGCCTTTTTTATTACCTGACCACTAGGGTTCTTTAATTCAAAATGGATAGGATATAATTCAGGCAATTTATTTTGGGAATCGTCCAGGATAAAGGAAAAATAAAGAGAATCTCCCGGCCTATGCACATCTCTTTCCTGATAAATAAATCCTTTTATCCCATTTTGTACTTCTTCACCTCCGATATCAAACCGGCTTAGGCTCAGGGCATTATCATCGGCTATTTTTAGGTATCCTCGTTCGGCCCCCCGTTTTGCAACTAAAAGAAAGGGTTTACGGGAAGGATTCAATTCGGCAATACCCTTTCCATCACTGGAACCGGAGGCTATAACCTGTTCCTGGTAATCCAGAACCTCCAATTGAACGCCCGAAAGAGGTTCTGAACTTAATAAATCATTCACCGATATCCATAACCGATCATGATCTTGTTTTTTTACTATCAAACCAAGGTTCGATGCCAGGATATTTCTGCTGGCCCACCTCGATTTAGTATAATAAGCCGTATAGCAGGGATCTTCCCTATGATTCCAGTCATACTCTCCCCCCTCCCGATACCCTGAATTATAAAAATTCCAGAAGTCTCCATCTGAATCCAGATTTCCCGGGTTTGCTCCAGCGTCTACGCTTTCCTCTCCCATATTTTCTCCACCCGCTTCAGTGGTGCTTTTTGAATTTTCTGGTTCATTACGGCATACATTCACCGCATAGGATCGTTTAAAAGCGATTAAGACCCGATAAATGGCCCCGGGCTCGGTGCGTATCATTTTATCCATGTCCAGAAAAAACCGATTTTTATGATGCAAATTCAACGATTTATCCTCGTCTAAGCGAATGGTTTTTTGGGCAATGGGCCTGCCCACCCTTCGTAATTCATCCGATCCTCCGTATTCATCCTGTTTTTTCCCTTCCAGGTTTTCATTTTGAAGAAATTGAGGAATATTTTGGGTATAAATTTTAATAATATTGACATCGACCGCTTTTAAATTCGTGGCCGTGAAAGGAACCAAAAGTTTGCCTGTGGAGGGAAGTATTACCCCATTGCCCGGAAAACTTACCGAGGGCGATTGATTCTCCATAAAGATACTGGCCGTATAATTTTTACCCAATATCTTTTCATCCTGGTTTTTTATGCCGGAATGTGCGTTTAAGGTATAAGTTCCATCTAAGGGGGAGGTAGAATATATTTTCATTTCGGAACCATCCAGGCTATACCGTAAATCGTTCAATCCGGCAAATTCTACCAAGCCCCGTAAATCCTGGGTTTTGGAAATAGGATCCGAGAATTGGACTAATACGGCCTGTTCAGAATCAATTAAGGCTTTTGCATTCAATACCTTGAATTCATTGATACCCGGAACCGCAAGGCTTACTTTTCCAAGGGTATCTTTTCCAATGCCCTTTCCATTCCAGGTAATTTCCAAATTCCCAGGGTTTTGTCCACGCACCAAACTATCCAGGATAAATTCATGCACCCGGTTATTTTGTGTATGAGACCAGGCGATATGGGTGGGTCCACCCAGATAGCGGACTTGCAAAATCCCTTCTACTTTTCCCGGGTTTTCGTAATCGGCGGTGGTAAAAGTCCCCTTATATTCCATTCTCTCCTTTTGAGAATGGTAGGATTTCAGTCCATAGGAATCAAATTCAAGATTAGGTTCCAGGGTATGAACGGAAAAGGAAAAGGTTTTCAGGGTATCCGGTACTTTCATCAATTTTCCCAGGTGAAAATGAAAATGAAAGGTCTTTCCAGGTTCCAGGTATTCGGTAGGTTTGAATTCCAGGGTATGGGCATTATCCCAAAAGGTTTCCCCTTTAATTTGCTCGTCTGATTCCAAAATCCCCTCCTCCAGGGGCGTTTTAAGACTATGGCTAAAACCTAATTCCTGGGCAAGCTCAATTTTAATGGGGCTGGTCTTGGATATAATTCCAGAACTATAGGCCGATATATAGGGTAAAAAGGACCTTGGATTGGTCTCTTTAAATTTTTGACAAGAGGTAAAATACAATACAAAAAAAAACAGGCCTAAAAACAGGGTAGAAAAGCGGCTATTTGTATTGCTAAAATGGGATTTAGGAAATTTAGCTATCATGGAAAGGGCGGGATCGACAGGTGTATGGAAAGCTATCCAGAATTGCCATATTTTCCAAATTCCTGAAGAATAAATGTTATGAACATTTAAAAGGGTTTTCGCGAGGAAAACCCCTTTTCCCATGAGGGATTCTTGATTTCCCTGTAAAATAAACCCTTACATGAAATCTTTAATTCGATCGCCCAAATCGTAAATAGGATGATCGGTTTCCAAACAGGTCCGTAAAATTGAGGAGGCAGCGGCACTTCGATAGCCCGCCGCACAATGCACCACGATAGGTTTATGTAATGGAATTTCCTGTAACCGGTCCCGAAGTTCAAATAGGGGAATGGACAAAGAACCTTGAAAAATTATTTTTTCTTTAACCTCGCCAGGATTTCGAACATCCAAAATGGTATACCCTTCCGGATGCAATATAAAATCATCCAGAGGCAGTTCTTCTAAATTCTGAACATGAGGACCTTCAAAGGGAAGACCCTCTATGGTTAAAAAGCCCAGAAGGAATGCATCATAGCCAATATCAGCCGCATGAATTAAAATAGGATCTAATTCTTTTTCTGTCCCTGCTAAAATATAAAACGGTTCATGGGGCTTGATAATACTTCCCAACCAGGTAGAAAAGGAATTCCCGGCCATGATATTAAAACTATTGGGGTAATGACCGGAATTATATACGTCCTGTTTTCGGGTATCGACCATAATGGCGGATTTGTCCAGGCCAAAATCCTCTTCGTTTCTATTCAAATAGGGGATTTTTTGAAGACTCGATTTCATTATCGGCGCACCATGTTGATTTAGGTCAACATCATACCCAAAATAGGCAGGCATGAAAGGTTGATCGCTTAATAAGGTTTTAATAAATTCCTCGGGTAAGGATTCCTGTAAGGACCAATTCCCTATTTTTTCTGCTCCAACCGTACTGGACGATGCGGAACTTAAAGATTTTCCACATAAAGATCCTGCCCCATGAGCCGGGTAAACCAAAACATCGTTTTGTAATGGGAGAATAACTTTTCTAAGCGAATGGTACATTTCAAGGGCTAGCTCTTCCCGGCTGGCATTATGGGACCCGGCAATTTCCCTCAGGTCTGGACGGCCGCAGTCCCCAATAAATAAGGTGTCGCCGGTAAAAAGGCTATGATCTTTTCCCTGGTACCTTAGAAGAATGCAAATACTATCGGGAGAATGGCCAGGAGTATTATAGGATAATAAATTGATTTCACCCAAATGGATGGAATTTCCAGTATCGAAGGTATGGTGAGGAAAAAGAGCTCCAAATGCGGTGGATACATGAATTTGCGCCCCGGTACGCTGGTAAATTTCTAAATGGGAACTAACAAAGTCGGCATGGGGATGGGTTTCTATCACATGCTTGATTCTGGCCTTATTTTCTCCCGCCCAATCTAAATAGGGATCTATATCTCTTGAGGGATCAATTAGAACAATTTCCTTCGTATTTTCTTCCAGAATGGCATAAGAAAAATGGGATAAATTCTGGTTTTGGAACTGATGAATTTTCATTTCCAAAAGTAAAAAAACTAGGCGGGTTTTTCTTCTTTATTCCTAGTGATTTAGTAGGAGTATAGGCTATTTATTCTAAGGCCCTGCTTAATTCTATTAAGCAGGGCCTTTTAAAACAATACATTTTAATAAAAGAATTCTTCTGAAACTACTTTTCCGTCCTCCACTTTATATACACATACTTCTTCCATCATCATTCTTTCCATTCCTTTCATTTTTGCATCCATATGCATGGTACAGGAAAAAAATTTACCGGCAAAAATGGGTTCGGAAACCGTAATAGAATGAAATTCCTCCATGTTTTCTTGCATTTGGTGGTGCTTACCAAGGATGGCTTCCAATCCTTTTAAATGTAAGGGGCCCATATGGCTTACTTCCTTACTTTCAATATTTGGGGAATAAAGTTCGTGGATAGCCTTTTCGGATTCTCCTGTTTTTACTAATTCAATTAAGCGGTGGGCAACTTCTTGGGTAGTCATTGGATTGTTTTTTTAGGTGAGAGATCTATTTTCTATTAAAATTATAGTTTAAACAGGATTTTTTGGTTCTTGTGAATAAATCTTTTCTTCGGATGCTTCCTTAGAGCCTTTTTGATATTCCCAGGAAAAAATTGTGCATAAGCCTGTTTAAAAATCCTGGAATCCTTCAATTATTTTTTCCATTTTCGGGATATGCCAACAAGTCTTACCATCGAAAATTTAATCATCATAGCCAATTATATAGTCCTTCCCCAATGGATTTTGATGATATTCTTACTAAAATGGAATTGGACGCAGAAATTAATAGAATCCTATCTGATTCCCTTTTTACTGGGTGCTTTATATTTCTATTTTTTCCTATTGGTATTGCCTAAATTCCGGGATGGCTATAGTATGCTAACCTTTTTACGAATCCTGTTTTCAGGGAGAAAGGTATTCCTGGTTTTATGGTTGCATATCCTAATATTCGATCTATTGGTAGGGGCTTGGGTTTGTCAGGATGCCATTAAAAGTTCCATTGCCTGGTATGCCCGTATGTTTACCTTGATCCTGATTCTCTTTACCGGACCCCTGGGTTTTTTATTTTACCAGGGAATTTTAAAATCAAAACTGGGAAAGAAATAAGGCAATAAAATAAAACTAATAGGCCTGGAAGTATTTTCGGGTGTAGAATAATCGAATCAGGAAATAAAGAATAAGACCGCAAGGCCCCAACATAAAGGTAAAAAAGAAGCAGGGGAGAATCCATCCATAGGGAATTCCTAGTTTTTGACTATTGTTCTTGATAAATAATCCGGTCACAAGATCAAAAGCCAAATAATGAACCCACCCGGCCAGGATGACCCAGGGATCATTAAACAGGGATTTTACCCCGGCTAAGGTGGAGAAGCTCTTCATAGAACCCGGTGAAAAATGGGAAAAAACTAATACCATATACATTAGTCCCAACAAGGTAATGACCAGCCCGATAATATAGGCATCCATTTCCCAACGAAGGGAAAAGATAAGCAGGACCCAACCTATAAGGGCCAGGGAATTGGTGATGGAAAATAGGGTTTCCGGACTCATTTCAATAATGCTAATGCTGTGTTAAAATAGCTTTTTCTTTATAGTATAGGTAACAAAAAGATAATAATTCCTTAATACCAGGACAGAAAGAGGATGGTAATTTAGTAAACATAATTTACCTATATGAAACAATTCCTTTTCCTCGGATTCTTGTTTATTTCTATCCTACCGGGTTCCTTAGGATGGGCTCAATCCAACACTAGAAAAGTGGTTTTCATCATTGTGGATGGGATTCCTGCCGATGCCCTGGAAAAAGTAAACACCCCGAATTTGAATAAGATTGCCCAGGAGGGCGCCTATTTTCGTGCCCATGTCGGCGGAGATAAGGGTGATTATACGGAAACGCCCACCGTTTCGGCCATAAGTTATAATAGCTTATTAACGGGCACCTGGATGAATAAGCACCATGTGACCGGAAATGATATAAAAGCACCCAATTACCATTACTGGACTCTTTTTCGTTTTCTTAAAAACCAATACCCTGACAAGAAAACAGCCATTTTTTCTTCCTGGCTGGATAACCGGACTAAATTATTGGGAGAAGGACTGGCCGAAACCGGAAATATGAAGGTGGACATTCACCACGATGGGTATGAAGTGGATACCCTTCATTTTCACCATGATAAGGCAGATAATTATATGCATTTAATCGATGAGACCGTGGCGGATTCGGCCGCCTGGTCCATTCGAAACCAGGCACCCGATCTTTCCTGGGTATATCTGGAATGGACGGACGATATGGGCCATGCCTTTGGCGATAGCCCACAATTTACCCAGGCCATTTCCTATATGGATGAACAGGTCGGAAGGATCTATAAAGCCATTGCATATAGAAAATCGCATTATAAAGAAGATTGGTTAATCATTATCACTACCGATCATGGACGAAACGAGCAAAATGGCCGTGGCCATGGCGGCCAGAGCCCCCGCCAACGCTCTACCTGGATGGTTACCAATTATAAAAATCTTAATGCCTATGCCCGTTATTATACCCCAGGAATTGTGGATATAGCCCCTACCATCTTTACCTATTTGGGCATTCCAATACCCGAAAAGCAAGCCTGGGAGTTGGATGGAACTTCCTTGATCGGGCCTATATCCATTGCGGGCTTAACCAGCAATTATATTCAGGGTAGCATTGATCTTAGTTGGAAAGTACTTGATTCAAAAGGCTTAGTGAAAATATATGTGAGTCCTACCAATCATTTTTATGATGGGGGCGAGGATATGTATACCATGAAAATGGAAGTGCCTGTTGCCCAGGGTCATGCCCTTATTCCACTGGAAGGAATGCCCTCCGGTTTTTATAAAGTAGTGCTTCAGGCACCCTATAATACCCTGAATCGTTGGGTCATTACCCAAGCCACCAATGCCGCCAAACCTAACTAAACCATAAAATTGTACGCAATATGAAAAACCAAGTCAAAAAAGGTATTTTTTTATTTATCCTATTTATAATCCAGGATATGGCTTTTGGTCAAACCTATTTGACCAAAAATGTGGTCGTGGTTACCCTCGATGGATTCCGATGGCAGGAAGTATTTCGGGGAGCCGATACGGCATTGATAAATTCCCGGTTTACCTCCGATAAAAACGGTATTCGGAAAAAGTTTGATGGAACCAGTGCTCAGGACAAGAGAATGAAATTGCTGCCATTTTTCTGGACTGTACTGGGTCAGCAGGGGCAATTGTATGGGAACCGTGATTTGGGAAATCTGGATGAAGTGGCGAATCCCTATTATTTCTCTTATCCTGGCTATAATGAAATATTTACCGGCTTTCCGGATCCCAGAATGAATACCAATAATGGGATATTGAATCCCAATAAGAATGTATTGGAATATATTAATGCTCAAAATGGGTTTCAGAATAAGGTGGCTGTTTTCTCCTCCTGGGAGCGTTTTCCCCAAATTTTTAATGTCGCTCGCAGTCAATTAATGGTCAACTCCGGATATATGGATTTTACTGATCCGAATGCTAACGGGCGTTTTACCTTTCTGAATAAATTGCAGAAAGAGGTGCCTAAAATATTGGGCGATTCTACCCGTCTGGATTTCCTTACCTATGAAATGGGTTTGAATTATTTGAATGAATATAAGCCCAGGGTCTTATATATTTCCTTCGATGAAACAGACGAATATGCGCATCAGGGGAAATACGATAATTATTTGAACGCGGCTCATGTCGAAGACGGAATGCTGAACGAAATATGGAATTATATCCAATCCAATCCGAACTACGCCAATAAAACTACCCTGATCATTACCTGTGATCATGGTCGGGGAGCGGGTCAGGAAAAAGGAGACCGCTGGACGGATCATGGAAAAGGGACTCCAAATTCCAATCAAACCTGGTTTGCTGTTATAGGACCCGACACGCCTGCTGCCGGAGAAATAAGCACCCATACCAAAACCTTCCATAAACAATTGGCCCAAACCATATCCCTGATGTTAGGGCTTAATTTTGCTGGTTCTACCGATCATGAGGTAGGTTCTGCCATTGCTACGGTTGCCAAGAAATAAATTGACTACATTCACCCTGGTTATGACCAGGGTGAAATTCCTATGTTTTTTTTTCTTAAGTGCATGGATTTCCTCTCCAGGGCAAAATAAATTTCCTTTCCCCCAGCACCTAGCCTATACAAAAGGGGTCATCCTGCCAAATCCGGGGATAAAGAAAAATAGGGAAGAGGAGGTGATTCGATTTTATTCCGAATGGAAAAAGATCTACCTGAGAAAGGTGGAGGGAAAAAACCAGGACTATGTCTGGAAAACCGATTCCCTGCAAAGAAAAACCGATACCATTTGTGTATCCGAAGGGCAGGGGTATGGCATGATGATCCTGGTTTATATGGCGGGTAAGGATCCGCAAGCCAGGGCCTTATTTGACGGGCTTTTTCGTTTTGCCAGGGCCCATCCCTCCGATAAAAGCCCCTATCTAATGGCCTGGATCCAGGATGCCCATTATAAAAGCAAGGATTTAAGCACGGCTTCTGACGGCGATGTAGATATTGGCTATGCCCTTTTATTGGCCGATAAACAATGGGGAAATTCGGGTTCCATTCATTATAAGGAGGAAGCATTAAAAACCATCCGGGCCATTAAGGAACAGGAAATAAACCCTTCTAGTTTTTCGGTTATGCTAAGTAATTATACCGTATATTCTAAAGAGGATAAGAGTAAGGATTGTTATGATACCCGATCGTCCGATTTTATGCCCGTTAATTTCAAAGCCTTTGGAAAAGCAAGCGGAGACCCCTTTTGGGAAAAACTGGTGAAAAAAAATTATACCCTTTTTCATTCCCTGCAGGAACGTTTTAGCCCGGATGCGGGCCTGGTTCCTGATTTTATTCTCCATGTGGAAAAAGGGGGAAGGCCTGCCTACCCCAATTACCTGGAATATAAATATGATGGCAAATACTATTATAATGCCTGTAGGGTTCCCTGGAGAATCGGCCTGGATTATATTTTGAACGGGGATATGCGGGCAAAAGAATTCGTAGGGAAAATCAATACCTGGATAAGGAAAACCACCGGGGATAATCCGGATAATATTTCTGCCGGATACACCCTTTCCGGAGAGGACCTCCGGGGACAAAATTTTGAAGCCTTAAGTTTTATCTGCCCTTTTGGAGTATCGGCTATGGTGGACGCCAAAAATCAGGCATGGCTGAACCGAATCTGGAAGTATAGTCTTGGCTTTCCCGTTCAGACCATGGATTATTACGATAATACCCTGAAAATGCTTAATTTACTAGTGCTATCGGGCAATGCCTGGGATTATTGATATTAGCCTTCCTCCCGGTTCCAATAGCCCAGCTTTTCCATGGATTGTACTTCCATGCTATAAAAACCAAATTCTTCGGTGATTTTTCCAATTAATTGATAGCAGCCCCCTTTTCGGAAGGGATACTTCTTGGCTACCGGGGGAAAATGAACGGTATCGATCCAGTTCCCTTCCCGGTCCAGGAAAGTGCCAAAATACATCGACTCGCCTTTTATAGTCCGGGTGGGTTTTACCGTCACCAACTGACCTACCATCATAATCACCTTCCCCTTATGACTTTTGATTTCCCTGGCCGGTATGCCCCCGGTATCCTCTTCGGATAATAAATGAAAAGAGGGCTTCAGGGTAAAGCCCAGTAAGTCCAGTTCGTCCAGAAGATCCTCCTTATCATTATAATCGAAGGGAGGAAGCTGGAAATCTTTCCCCCTTCGGTGATAAAATAATTCATGGGCTGGTTCCTGTTTGATGCTCTTATTCAATATAAAATGGGCTTTCCAGAGCAGGGCTTGTTTGGTTTGCCCGGTAAAACGGAAGGCCCCAATGCGCACAAGTAATAGTAATTGCTCCAGCCCAATGGGTACCCGGTACAGGAAATCGTCCAGGTCGAGGAAGGGTCCCCCTTCGGCCCGGCTCCGGACAATTTTTTCCCCTATCTTTTGTTCCAGCCCGGAAATATGGATAAAGCCCAGGTGGATCACCTTCCCCCGGATCGAGGTAAGATACTGGCTTTGATTTATGCAGGGGGCCTGGATTTCTCCCCCGGCCATGCGGGCTTCATGAAAATAAAACTCGGTATGGTAAAAACCTCCGAAATTATTAATCACGCCTACCATAAATTCCAGGGGGAAATGGGCTTTTAGATATAAACTTTGAAAGCTTTCCACGGCAAAAGAGGCCGAATGCCCCTTGGCAAAGGAATAGCCTGCAAAGCTCTCAATCTGTCGCCATATCTCGGCCGAAAGCTGGTCGGTATACCCCTTTTCCCGGCAATTGGAGAAGAACTTCTCGCGTACCCGTATAAATTCATCCTTAGACCGGGATTTTCCGGACATACCCCTTCTTAGCACATCGGCTTCGCCCAGGGTAAGCCCGGCAAAATAATGGGCTACCTTGATCACGTCTTCCTGGTAAACCATAACCCCGTAGGTTTCCGGCATGATATCCAGCATAACAGGATGCTGCTGGGAACGCTTTTCAGGATGGCGGTGCAGAAGAATATATTGTCGCATCATACCCGATTGGGCCACCCCGGGTCGGATAATGGAGCTGGCGGCCACCAGGCCCAGGTAATCCACCACCCCCAGCTTGGAAAGAAGCATCCGCATGGCGGGGGATTCGACATAAAAGCAGCCAATGGTATGGCCTTCGCTAAGCAGCTCCCGAATTTTAGGGTCTTTTTTGAATTCATTAATCTGGTGAATATCGATCTCTATGCCCCTGTTTTGCCGAACAATATCGACTGCTTCCCGAATATGCCCCAGCCCGCGCTGGCTAAGAATGTCGAACTTGTACAGGCCTACATCTTCGGCCTCGAGCATGCTAAACTGGGTAATGGGAAAGCCCTTGGGGGGAAGACTGGTGGCCGTATACTGATAAATGGGTTTCTCGGAAATCAATACCCCTCCGGCATGGATGCTTAAATGTGAGGGGAAATCCTGTAAATAGGCCCCATAATCGTATACCAGGGCCCCTATTTTATGTACCGGAACCCCTTTTCCATATAAAAATATGAGTTCTTCGATATCGGTTTTGGGCAGTCCAAATACTTTTCCCAGCTCCCGCATAACCGAACGGGCCTGGAAGGTACTATAAGTGGCCAGGAGAGCTGTATGCTCCCGCCCATACCGGTTAAAAAGGTATTCCAGAATCTCGTCCCGGTCTTTCCAGGAAAAATCAATATCAAAATCGGGAGGGTTTTCCCGGTATAGATTGATAAAGCGCTCGAAGTATAAATCCAGGTCGATAGGATCTACATCGGTAATGCGGAGGCAATATGCCACCATACTATTGGCCCCGCTTCCCCGACCCACATAGAAAAACCCTCTTTCCCGGGCATACGAAAGCATATCCCAGTTAATAAGGAAATAGGAAACAAAGTCCTTCTGGATAATCAGGTCCAATTCCTTTTCCATCCGGGCCAGGATGACCTCGTCGCAAACCCCATACCGAAACAGGGCTCCTTCCATGGCCAATTCCCGTAATTTGGCTATATCTTCCTCCCGGGTGGGATAAAAGGAACGTCGGTTTTTTGAGGTGCCAAATTCTATTTTCCAGGAGCAGGTTTCCAGAAGGGCTTCTGCCTGCCGGACCAGTTCCGGCATTTCCTTGTACGCCTTTTCTATTTCCTCCGGACGAAGAAATTGATCGTCCCGGCAAGCCTGTTCCGATTCCGGAAGTTTAGAAATCAGGGTATTGAGGTCCATGGACCGCAATAGCCTATGGGCATTAAAGTCCTTCCCCCTCCCAAAGCTGACGGGCTGGAAGGCCAGGAGCTTTTCCGGGTGATTTTTCCAAGGGGAAAAGCGCAATCGGGGTAAATCGGTATGCCCTATGCCGATATAGGTGTTTTCAGGTAGATCTATGGGACGGAGATCCTTCCCTGCAGAAAAAGGATAGATGAAATACGTATCCGGAAGGGAAGGAGCCTTTTCGGGAATCTTTTCCCCGGATTGTAAATAGTCTGATAAATAGCGGTTTAAGGCGGCAAAACCTTCCTGGTTCCGGGCAATGCCTATATAAAGGCAGCGAACCCCTTCCCGGAAATCAATGCCCAGGGTGGGCTCTAATCCATGTTTATGGGCTTCGCGCATTAATTCCAAACAGCCCGAGGTATTATTAATATCCGTTAGGGCAAAACGCTTTACCCCATGGGCCTTTGCCAGTTCGATAAGCCGGGGAATGGACAGGGTTCCGTATTTAAAACTAAAATAACTATGACAGTTTAGAAACATGGGTTTTTACCGGATTCGGTTTAGGAGGCAATTCCATTAAAAGGGTTGAAATTCCGGGTAGCAATCCCCATGCCTACGGCCCGGCCAACGGTACGTTTTCCATAGCGCTGGTTAATATGATCCATGGCCTGGTATAACCGGATTTGTTCTTCGGTATCTTCAAAGAGATGAATCTGGTAGGAGCCCGGAACCAGGGCACTAAAACGGACCCCAATCAGGCGGATCAATAGCCGGCGTTCATACAGCTTTCGGAACAGATCTTTGACCCGGGGAATAAGCATATGATCGGCCGAGGTATAGGGAATATGAACCTGTTGGGTATGGGTATCGAAATCGGAATACCGGATTTTTACGGTGATGCAGGAGGTTAGCTTACCCTCGGTCCGTAGGCTGAAGGCCAGTTCTTCGGTAATGGAAACCAAGGTGGCCTCCAGCATTTTCACATCGATCGTATCCTGGTCGAAGGTATTTTCCTTGGATATGGATTTGCGCTCGGAATAGGGCACAATAGGGCTCATATCAATACCATTGGCTTTATCCCAGATCACCAGGCCCATTTTCCCTAATAAGGTTTCCATGAGTTCGGGGGGCATTTGCTGAAGGGTTTTTACCTTTTCGACGCCCATGCGTCGTAGAAGATCGTAGGTTTTATCGCCCACCATGGGAATTTTTTTAATAGAAAGAGGGGCCAGGAAGGATTTTTCGGTACCATAGCTTACCTGCTTTTGCCCGTTCGGTTTGGCCTCCCCGGTGGCTACCTTCGATACCGTTTTATTCTTCGATAAACCAAAGGAAATAGGAAGACCGGTTTCCCGGGTAATGCGCTGGCGCAGTTCGGTAGCCATTTTATAGGAACCAAAAAATCGGTCCATTCCGGTCATGTCGATATAGAATTCGTCGATACTGGACTTTTCGTAAACCGGCACATGCTCATGAATAATCTGGGTTACCATATGGGAGTATTGGCTATACCGCTCATAATCCCCCCGTACCACCAGGGCCTCCGGACATAAACGCATAGCCAGACGGGTAGGCATAGCCGAGTGTACCCCAAACTTCCGGGCTTCGTAACTGCAGGAGGCCACTACCCCCCGGTCCGATCCGCCCCCGATAATGACCGGCTTTCCTTTCAGAGAAGCATTTTGGAGGCATTCCACCGATACAAAAAATGAATCCAGATCAATATGAACGATATTTCGAATAGATTCCAGCATAGTGATAATATTAGTGATAATATTTAAATGTCTATAATATTGACATTTTTTGGTTAACAATATAAACAATATTTTTTATATTTGGTTTCCATAAGCCCATGTATATTCATCAAAACCTAAAATTTTTACGCCTTCGAAAAGGGCTTACCCAGGCCGAGCTGGCCCTGAAAACCGGGCTGTCCCGGTCCCAGATAGCGGGTTATGAAGCCCAGATTAAGCCTACCCTGGAGGCATTGGTACTTCTTTCGGAGGCCATGGGAATTAGTACCGATGCCTTGTTAAAACTGGATATGGCAAGCCTTCAGGAATTAAAAATAAGGGAAATGGAGCAGGCAGAAAGCCAAAAAGCCCATATCCAGGGCAAAAACCTGAGAATTCTGGCTACCAGCACCGATGCGAGTGGGAAGGAATTAACCGAATGGGTTCCGGCCAAGGCAAAAGCAGGATACTTAAATGGCTATGCCGATCCGGATTATATAGGGGAATTACCCAAAACCAATTTCCCCTTTCTCTCCAAAAACAAAAAATACCGGGTTTTCCAGTTGGAAGGAGATTCCATGCCCCCGCATACGCCTAATTCCTATGTGGTTTGTTCCTATATGGAAGACTGGACCCAGGTAAAAAGTGGAAATAAATATATAGTCCTAACCAGTACCGAGGGCATTGTATTCAAGCTGGCTTATAACCAATGGGAAGAAAGCCAATCGTTGCTCCTTTGCTCCACCAACCCCCAATATGCTCCCTTCCGGGTAGTGGGGGAAGAAATCAGGGAAATATGGAAATATGAATGGAGTATTGGAGAGCTCTAAAAACCCCTAGGAGGGAATTGCGTATCTTTATTTTCCGTACCAGCCCCGGGTATTAACCAAGAATGAAATGATCGCCAATAAATTGAATACCCACCCTATTTTACTATTCGATGGGGTATGCAACCTCTGTAATTCGACCGTGCAATGGATCATAAAAAGAGATCCAAAAGGGATTATTCATTTTGCTTCCCTGCAATCGGATTTTGCCAAAGGGATATTGGAAAAACTGGGCCTGAAGAATTTGGAGATGAATTCCGTAATCCTGGTGGTGGATAATACGTATTATACCAAATCAGATGCCATTAGCCAGGTTTTAAAAAGCATCCGGCCCCATAGCTTTCTGAACACCTTAATAAATATCTTTCCAAAGTTTTTACGGGACTGGGGCTATGAACGAGTGGCCCGCAACCGGTATAGGATATTCGGGAAGCGAGATTCCTGTATGCTGCCCCAGCCGGGATGGAAGGAACGATTTCCGGAACAAAATCAGGTTTAAACTTCAAGGATTTTTACTTCCTGGAAATATTGGTATTTTAGAAAAAAGGACCATTTAATGCGCGATTCTTTACCCTATTCTAGCCCCCAAAGGCTGGTTTCTTTGGATGTTTTCAGGGGAATGGCGGTTGCGGCTATGATATTGGTGAATAATCCAGGTGATTGGGATCATATTTATCCTATTCTGGAGCATTCTAAATGGAATGGATGTACCCCAACCGACTTAATTTTTCCTTTCTTTCTGTTTATGGTTGGGGTTTCCCTTGTTTTTGCCCTGGAATCGAAAAAAGCAGACCCTAAACAGCATGGGAAAATTATATTAGGCATTTTTCGTCGGGCCTTTATTCTTTATACATTGGGCTTTTTACTCGCCATAATCCCCCGGTTTAATTTTCCCCATGTTCGATTAATGGGGGTATTGCAAAGAATTTCCCTGGTCTATTTATTTTCTTCCCTGATTTATTTAAAGTTTTCCAATAGGACACAAATTGGGATTATAGCCCTATTGCTAATTGGGTATAATTTGGCCATGACCCTGATACCGGTACCCGGTTTTGGTCCGGCGAATTTAAATCCAGAAACCAATTTAGGGGCCTGGTTGGATCGAAGTATTTTAAGTCCGGCACATTTATGGGTACAATCCAAAACCTGGGATCCGGAAGGCTTATTTAGTACCCTGCCCGCCCTGGCCACTGGACTATTGGGTGCCCAGGTTGGAAAATGGTTGAAAAGCCAGGCATTGGAGCCCGCTACCCAATTGGCTTGGCTGTTTTGTGCCGGATTTCTAAGTTATCTGGGGGGCATGATTTGGGACCTTTGGTTCCCCATAAATAAATCCTTATGGACCTCCTCCTTTGTTCTATATACCGGCGGACTGGCCACCATGACCTTAAGTGTTTTATATTGGATTATGGATATTCAGGGCTATAAACGATTTACCAAGCCATTCTTGGTTTTTGGGGTAAATGCCATTACCGTTTTCTTTCTTTCGGGTCTTACGGCCAAGTTATTCGGAATTTACCATATAAATCCTTCCGACCCATCCTCTCCAACGATTCGATTGTTTTTATATAAACTCTTTTTTCAACCCTATTTTTCCCCTATTAATGCTTCCCTGGTGGCCGCATTAAGTTTGGTCTTTTTCTGGATGGGAATACTTTGGATGATGTATAATCGAAAAATCTGGATTAAGATTTAAAATGGCACGCTAATCCTCCGGATCCAGGATAAATATAGCCTCGACCGTGGAGCCAAAAACCTTGGCCATTTTTAAGGCCAGAACCGTAGAAGGGATAAATTTCCCGGTTTCTATGGAATTGATGGATTGTCTTGAGATGCCAATCTGGCTTGCTAAATATTCCTGGGTCCAATTTTTCTTGGCCCTTTCCACTTTTATCCAATTTTTCATGGTTAGGAATATCGTCTCTTGGAAATAAAGACCCCTAAAAAATAAAAAATCATAAAACCAGGGAAAGTAAAGCTTAAATAGCCCCAGTCCTCCTTTTTAAAAGGGAAAACCAATTCTAATAAACCCAGGGTCATTAATAATAATAGACCAAAGGAAAAGGCCCATACCACGGCTTCTAATTGTATCCTTCTTTGCACTTCATCCAGTCCATTCATTTCCTTCAGGTAGGCATACATAAAGGGAACAAAGGCCAATCCGGGTATTATGGAAAATAGAATCCCAAAAGGCAGACCCGGCTTAGCACCTTTCAGAATAAATACAGATAAACAATAGCTGGCTCCCCATAATAGACTCCATAGTAGGACCTTTTTTTTCATTGGTTTTAATCGCTTTTCCATGATCTTAATTTTATATTATAAAGTTAAGTAAACATTTCAAAAAGACAAATAAACTTTACATTTTAAATTTGATTTACTTTATAGGAGGAAATTTTAAAAAAAGGGAACTTGCTAAAGAGGTTTTAAATATCCTAATAATCCCAACCAATCGGCGTAGCGATCAATCCAGGTATCGGTAGGCAGATTTTGGTGACGTAAACCAAATCCATGCCCTCCCTGAGTATAAAGATGCAATTCGGCAGGATGCCTTGCTTTCTGCCATTTGGTATAGAGATCCAGGCTATGGGGAGCAAGTCCTAATTGGTCATTGCTGGCGGCTGCCAGAAATAGGGGAGGGGCGTCGTCGCCAATGGTCCCTTGTAATTCCGGTGGCATAAAGGCATAAATAGGCGCGCAGAAATTGGGTTTGTTTTCGGCCGTATATCCATAGGCGGTAGAGGCTGCCACGGTGCCCCCAGCCGAAAAGCCTATAATGCCGATTTGATCGGTTTTGATTCCATATTCAGCGGCATGTTTCCGTACATAGGCTATGGCAGCCCTTCCATCCGCAATGGCAAAGGGAATCACTTTTTCTCTGTTTTGGGCATGCTCCGTAGTGGTTATAGAACTATTCTCCTTAACCGGATCATTGGTTAAACTATGCGTAAGCCGGTATTCCAATACAAAAACGGTAATGCCTTTTTTTGCCAGGTAATCGGCCACCCAGTATCCTTCTGAATTAATCGATAATCCATAAAACCCCCCTCCAGGGCAAACCACAATTCCGGTTCCTGTTTTTAGTTTAGGGTCTGGCTTAAATAGGGTTAAACTAGGTTTCGTAACATTATAAACCACTCGGGTCTGCCATATTTGGCTATCGTACACCCCTTCATCCCAATTCCAGGATTCTGTACCCGGTGCCGAACCTTCATAAAGGAATATCTTTTTATCCTGAGCCATACTGGTTTTGGTGAAGGTACATAAAAGGATTATAGGGAACAGGAATGGGTACCAACGGGAATTCAGTTTCATGATTTGAAAATTTTACACTAGTTTAAATAAAAAAAGCTGAATCCATGCGAACCTATATCCTAATCTTTTGCTCTTTATGTCTTACCCAATCCGTTTGGTCACAGAATTTGGCCCCCCTTCCAAATTATACCATAGACAGCCTGGTGAATGCCTCCTTAAAAGCCTTTGACGTGCCTGGTATTGCCCTGGGCATCATTAAAAACGGAAAATTAATATTGGCAAAAGGATATGGGGTTCGATCGCTGAAAACCCAGAAGCCCATGGATGAAAATACCCTGTTTGGGATTGCCTCTAATTCGAAGGCCTTTACTACCACAGCCTTGGGAATTTTGGTCGATGAAGGGAAATTGCATTGGGACGATAAGGTTCGTGATTATATACCGGAAATTAAGTTTTATAATCCCTATGTCACCGAGGAATTTACGATTAGGGATTTATTGACCCATCGTTCGGGTATGGGATTAGGTGCGGGAGATCTTATGTTTTTCCCAGATTCCTCTAATTTTAGCTTCGCCGATATGGTTTATAATCTTCGGTTTTTAAAATCCGTATCCTGCTTCCGAACCAAATACGATTATGATAATTTACTCTATATAGTGGCAGGGGAAGTCGTTCACCGCGTTTCCGGAAAAACCTGGGATGATTTTGTGACCGAAAGAATTTTAAATCCGCTGGGGATGACCAATTCTGCCACTTCCTATGCCCGCCTTACCGATAAATCGAATGTGATCGATGCCCATGCAAAATATAATGGCCGGGTCCATGTCATTCCCCGCCATGTTTCCAGTTTCGATGGGCCCGCAGGAGGAATTTATTCGAATATTACCGATTTAAGCAAATGGGTCATCATGCATTTAAATGATGGGGTATATGGTCCGGATGGTACTACTTTATTATCGAAAGAAAACCATGCGGAGCTATGGACCCCACAAACCATTATCCCTATTCGAAACCCAGGACCGTATAATTCTCATTTTGGGTCCTATGGACTTGGTTTTTTTCTTTCTGATGTAAAAGGGTATAAGCAGGCTACCCATACCGGAGGATTGGATGGAATGGTTACGGAAATAACCATGATTCCAGAATTAAAACTCGGCATTATCGTATTGACCAATGGAGAAGAAGGTGGAGCCTTTCGTTCGGTTACGAATCAAATAAAGGATTATTATTTAGGGATTAAGGGAAATAAATGGGTTGAAACCCTTTCCAAAGCCAGGGCAGCCAATGTAAACGGGGATTTGATGCAAGTGGACCAGGTTTGGAGAAGATCGGATTCTATTGCTATTTTATCGAATGGATACAAAAACCTGAAAACCTTTTTAGGTACCTATACCGATGCCTGGATGGGCGAGGTACGAATGCATATAGAGAAAGGCCAATACAGGCTGGATTTTACCCGCTCCCCGAAATTAAGCGGACAGGTATTTCCTTATCTAGGCAATGCTGCCCTGGTAAAATGGGATCGTCGTAATATGGATGCCGATGCCTTTATGGTATTTAATTTGGATGAAAATGGCAAACCAGTTTCTATGACCATGAAACCCATTTCGGGTTTAACGGATTTTAGTTATGATTTTCAGGATCTTTTTTTTAGGGCAAAGACCAAATAGAGGCAATTGTCATTTTGGCATAGTTTCCATATTGGAACGGGGCTTGATAGGGGAGATAACAAACTGATAGCTATGCAAGAAAAAGGAAGTATTTCCATCCATACCGAGAATATTTTTCCCATCATCAAGAAATTTCTTTACTCGGATAATGAAATTTTTGTTCGTGAATTGGTATCCAATGCGGTGGATGCCAGCCAGAAAATAAAAAGATTAGCCACTCTGGGTCATTATGCCGGTGAATTAGGCAATTTAAAAGTCGAGGTAAAAGTGGATGAAGAGGCGAAAACCATTACCATTTCCGATAAGGGTATTGGAATGACCGCCGAAGAAATCAAAAAATATATTAACCAAATCGCCTTTTCCGGGGCCACTGAATTCGTTGAGAAATTCAAGGATTCGGCCGATGTAAACGAGATCATTGGAAAATTTGGTCTTGGGTTCTATTCCGCCTTTATGGTAGCCGACCAGGTAGAAATTCAGACGCTTTCTTATCTGGAAGGCTCTGAGCCAGCCCGTTGGGTATGTGATGGAAGTACTGAATTCGAAATTTCTGAAGGAAATAGAACCGAAAGAGGGACCGATATAATCTTACATATTAACCAGGATTCGGAGGAATTTTTGCACCAGCATAAAATTCAGGAAATTCTGGAAAAATACTGCCAATTTTTACCCATTCCAATTCAGTTAGGCACCAAAACGGAATCGGAACCCGATGGAGAAGATGAAGAAGGAAAACCGAAATACAAATCGGTCGAAGTGGATAATATTATCAATACCACGGTTCCATTATGGACAAAGGCGCCCAGTGAATTAAAGGATGAGGATTATTTACAATTTTATAAAGAATTATATCCCTTTTCCGAGGACCCTCTTTTCTGGATCCATTTAAATGTGGATTATCCCTTTAATTTAACAGGGATTCTATATTTTCCTAAGCTGAAAAAAGACCTGGAATTACAGAGAAATAAAATCAAATTGTATTCCAGACAGGTATTTATTACCGATGAGGTAAAAAATATTGTGCCTGAATTCCTTATGTTATTACATGGGGTTATTGACTCACCCGATATTCCATTAAACGTTTCGCGTAGCTTTTTACAGGCCGACGGAAACGTTAAAAAAATCAATACCTATATTACCAAAAAGGTTGCCGATAAACTTTCTGAACTTTTCCGTAACGACCGTCCGGGCTACGAGAAGAAATGGGATGACATAGGTTTATTTGTTAAGTATGGAATGATTTCGGAAGAGAAATTCTACGAAAAAGCCACCGAATTTGTTCTTTTAGAAAATACGACCAAGGAAAAATATACCTTATTAGAATACAAGGATAAGGTTTCTCCCAACCAGACAGATAAGAATGAAAAGGTGGTATATCTATATACCAATGATCCGAATAAGCAGGATACCTTTATCCAGTCGGCCAATAAAAAAGCCTATGATGTTTTATTAATGAATTCTCCTATTGATGGCCATTTTGTTAGCCATATGGAGCATAAGTTAGAAAATGTGGTCATTAAGCGGGTAGATGCGGATGTAATCGATAAGCTGATATTAAAGGAGGAAACCATTGCCTCGGTATTGAGTGAAGAGGATACAAAAACCATAAAAGAGATTTTTGAAAAATCGATCCATAAACCAACCATGACCGTGGAAATGGAAAGTCTAAGTCCACATGAATTCCCGGTAACGATTACCATGGATGAATTTATGCGCCGTATGAAGGATATGGCTGCCATGGGCGGAGGAGGTATGAGCTTTTACGGGGCCATGCCAGACCGGTATAAGGTGGCTATTAATGCTAATCACCCTTTAATGGAGAAGATTCTAAAAGCGGGAAGCGAAGAGGAAAAAGAAAAATATGCTAAACAAGCCGTGGATTTAGCCTTATTATCCCAGGGCATGTTGGAAGGGCCCGAATTAACGGCTTTTGTGGAAAGAAGCGTTTCTTTGATCTAAACCAAAACTCCTATAGGAAGTGAAGAAAGCTGTCTCCTATAAAGAGGCAGCTTTTTTTTAGGATGGAACCTCCCCGGTATACAAGATTCCCTTGCTTTCCTTGCTTTTATGGCTGGAAAAGAAATAATAAACCGTTGCGGCAAGGCCAACCAGGACCATTCCCGCTAGGGAAATTCCCTTTAAGCCACCCCAGGATAATATTAAGGTTCCAATTCCCGAACCCATAGCCCCTCCCATAAAGGCAGTAAACATATAGACGGTATTAAGCCGGCTACGGGCTCCCGGATCGAGTGCGAAAATCTTGGTTTGGTTTGAAATATGACTTCCCTGTTGACCCAAATCCATCATCAGAACAAATAGGATTAAAACAGGTAAAAAGAATCCAAAGAAGTATAGTAAAACAAAGGATATAAATTCCATAACAATACCCATAAGAATAACAGGTCTTGGACCGCGAGAATCGGATACCCGGCCAAATAGGGGAGCACCCAGGGCGCCAACAGCTCCTATCAAACCAAACGAGCCTGCTGTATCCGCGCCAAAATGATAGGGGGGAATTTTCAAAATAAAAACCAGGGTGGACCAAAAAAGGTTAAGAGCCGCAAATAAGAAAAATCCTATAAAAGCCGATTCTCTAAGAGAGGGATATTTTCGGGCCAAATGCCAAATGGAAACCAATAAATCTCCATAATGTCCCTTAAAATCAGGTTGATAAGGGGGTAAGCCTTTCCATAATCCGATTAATAAAAGAAGCATAAAACCCATGGCAATTTGATAAACCATTCTCCATCCGAAATGTACATCAATAAAACCAGCCAGGGTTCTGGATAGTAAAATACCGATTAATAAGCCCGACATTACGGTTCCTACCACCTTGCCTCTTTCTTTATCGGCCGATAAATGCGCGGCATAAGGAATCAATAATTGAGGCACAATAGAAAATACACCAAGGAAAAAACTAGAGCCAATGAGCATGGGAAGGTTCACCGAAAAAGAGACCAGGAATAACATGATAAAAGCCATGCCCAGGCTAATTAATATGGTTTTTCTTTTTTCCATCATATCGCCCAAGGGCACCACCAGAAGCAAACCAAACCCATAACCCAATATGGTAAACAAAGGCACTGCCCCCATACTTTTTGGATTGGAATGAAACGTATGCATCATATCGGCCAGCAAAGGCTGATTATAATATATATTACTTACCGTTAGGCAACTGCCTATGGCCATAATCCAAACAAGTAAGGGAGAAATGGATTTATCTACCGACATAGGCATGAAATTTTGAATTAAATGTTAAAACATATAATTCAAAAATGGAATGGAATGTTTGGATTTTAAAAATTAAGCTTGAAGATGTGGAGGAAGAGGAATATTTAGGCTTAATTCATCCGAAATAGGGGCCTTTCTTCTCTGCTCTAATGGAATTAAGCCGGACCAGATAGGTAAGGGTTCATCTTCCTTTTCGTCCATGGGCATACCCGTTCGAATTTTGGCCGAAGCCTCCTTTAAGGAAAAAGCCATGGCTATAGTTTTTTTTACCTCCGAATCTTTCATGGTCCGTAAATAATCCCAGCTTCCCGGTACCATCTTATTCGTAAACCATTCAAAAGCATCCCATTTTAATTGAGCATCCTCTATTTTTTCCCCCTGAGAAAAAATGACTACAGAACGATAGTTCATGCTATGGTGAAAGGCTGATTTTGCCACCACGATCGCATCCATCAGGGTTACCGTAATACAAACCGGTATTCCTTTGGCTAGTTCCAGAATAAAATGGCTCCCTACCGAACCGTGGATATAGATTTTATCCTCATATCGAACAAAACCCGTTGGAATTGAGTACGGTTTTCCCTCATATACATAGCTAATGGTACAATAAAGTGCTTCATCCAAAATGGAATAAATTACTTCCTGATCATAATTCGCTCTTTTCGCCAATCGGCTAGGCACTAAGTTTTCCGGTATCCCTTTCATGATTCAAATTTTTGGAAATGTAAAAAAAATAAATTCATGGTTAAACATGCTTTTATTTTTATTGAAATAGGAGGCCCACCATTTTGCGTGTTTAAGGCCCCTTCAGGAAGTATAATTTTCTTCCCGGAAAGGTTGGACTTTCCATTGGGCCGCTTCCCAGCCTATGATGGCCGATTTTCGGGTTAAGCCCCAATGGTATCCGCCTAATTCTCCCGAATTGCGGATGACCCTATGGCAAGGAATCAGGAAAGCAACCGGATTGGCCCCTATGGCAGTCCCTACGGCGCGTTGGGCGCTTGGGCTTCCGGTTCTACCAGCAATATCGGAATAGGTTACCAGGGAGGCGGCAGGGATTTTTAAGAGGGCTTCCCAAACCTTAATCTGAAATGGAGTGCCTTTTATATGTAGTTTAATTTCTTCTGGTCTGGATTCCGTCTTGTCAAAAATAGCATGAACCATTTCCTGCATGGAATTGGTCTTGTTTTTAAGGTTGGCATTTGGGTATAATTTTCCCAGTATTTCTTTTGGACCTTCTCCTTCTTCCAGAAAACTGATATGGCATATACCCTTTTTGGTATTGGCTATTAAAAGAGAACCAAAAGGGGATGACTGGATGGAGTATTCAATTTCCAGGTTTTCACCTCCGTTTTTATATTCACCCGGAGTCATGCCTTCAATCTTTATAAATAAATCGTGAAGTCTTGCAGGACCCGATAGACCGGTCTCCAGACTGGTTTTAAATAAGGTATTTTCTTCTTTTTTTAAAAGGCTTTTGGCATAGTTTAGGGATAGGAACTGAATAAACTGTTTGGGACTGACTCCTGCCCAAACCGTAAACAGCCGTTGAAAATGAAAAGGGGATAGATGTACTTTTTCGGCTATTTCTTCCAGACTGGGATGCTGTTTATATTGAGATTGAATATATTCTATGGCTACCTTTATTCTTTGGTAATCATAATGAGGAAGAGTTTTCGTTTCCATTATACTTAATTTATTAGATTAAAGGTAGATACGCTATAGGTTTCCTAAAACCCGATTCTTGCGGAATCTATTTGTCCTTAATATATTACAAACATGAATAAAACTAAACCGGTACATAATCCTTTACCTACTAGATCTTTAAAAGCAAAAATATTGAGGAATTTTTCCATAAATCTATTTGTCATTCTTTTTACATTGAAAACTTTCAGTGCGCAGGCCCAATGGAAATTGGGTTCTTATTCGCTTCAATTTTCTACCCATAATGCCGGTTTCCTGGTTCAAGGGAATATAAGTAAAATGGATTTGGTAGTGAATGGGGATGACCCTTCACATCCTGAATTTTCCCTTCGGGGTTCTGCTAATGTAGGATCCTTGTCTACCCAAAATCGAATGAGAGATCGCCATCTTATGGAGGAGGATTATTTCGATATGAAACAATTTCCTGAAATAGAAATGGAATCCATTTCCTTTAGAGGGCTTACCAAAGACCGGTACATGAGTAATTTTAAATTGAAAATTAAAAATCACACAAAAATTATTGAATTCCCTTTCGTTTTTAAAACAGAAGAGCCCGGTAAAGCAAAAATTTCGGGTGAATTCAAAATTAATAGGCGAGATTTTCATGTCGGAGGCGGGAGTTTAATTTTATCCGATAGTATTTCTGTTAAAATTCAAGCCGTTTTAACTAAGTAGAAAATTTTTATTAATTTTCATTTTAGTCTTTAATCATTTCATTACTTCTTCGATAATGCTTATACCCTTTGTTCCCTTCCCTAAAAATTGGAATCGTATTTCCTTGTTCGTTTTCCTGTTTTCGCTAAGCATGATGGCTTGTCAATCCTCAAACAAAACCCAATCGGCAGGAAATTCGACCGATACCGCGGGGTTTCATAAAATGCTGCAGGCTTATTATGAAGACGGAGAAAAATTGAACCCCGTTGGGGCCACCTTTAATGGGGATAATCGCTACAATGATCAGTTCCCAAATGATATTTCGGAAGCCTATTCGGAAAAGCAAAAAGCATATTACCAACAATATCTGGATAGCCTAGGGCATTATTCGAAGGAAAAATTGCCCAATAATGATAAGGTTAGTTATGGGGTAATGGAATTTGATTTAAAAAACTCTCTGGAGGCTTTCAAATTTAAGGGGCTAAATTATATGCCAATAAACCAGATTTTTTCCACCACCCTGGTTTTTGGACAATTAGGCTCCGGTCAAAGTGCTCAACCTTTTCAAACGGTTAAAGATTATACTAATTTCCTTTCCAGAATAAAGGGCTTTTCCCTTTGGTGTGATACCGCTATTGGGAATATGCGAAAGGGTATGGGTACCGGTTATGTTTTGCCTAAGGTTTTAGTGGAAAAAATGTTACCTCAGATGCAGAGCTTTATGGTTTCGGATCCGAAGAAGAGTTTATTCTATTCTCCCATTACCTTAATGCCCGCAACATTTTCAAAAGGCCAGAAGGATAGCCTTTCCATAGCCTATAGCAAGGCTATTGAAGGCCAAATAATTCCTTCGTATACAAAGCTTTATCATTTCCTTAAAAACGAGTATCTGCCAAAAGCCAGAACGAGTACAGGTTTTGATTCTTTACCGAATGGAAAAGAGATGTATGATTATGAAATCCAAAGTTTCACAACCACCAATATTTCATCTGATTCGGTGTTCCAATTGGGATTAAAGGAGGTAGCCAGAATACATAAAGGAATTGATAGTTTAAAGACCGTCCTGGGATTTTCAGGATCCTATTCCGATTTCTTAAAATCCCTGCAAAAGGATCCGAAGGTTTTTCCTTTTACCAGTGATAAGCAAATTTTAGATGCTTATCAGAAAATTTATGATAAGGAAAAACCGTATTTGAAAAATCTATTTGGTAAAACCCCTAAAACCCGGTTTGAAATCCGTAAAACAGAGGAATTTAGAGCAAAATCTGCCTCTGCGGAATATAATTCAGGCACTCCCGATGGAAAACGGCCCGGGATTTTTTATACCCCTATTTTAGATCCTAAAACCTATTCCAGTTATAAGATGGAAACCCTGTTCCTCCATGAAGCCATTCCTGGTCACCATTTTCAAGTTTCTTTACAGAATGAGAATACCAGCTTACCCATGTTTCGCCGGTTTTATGGAAATAGTGCCTATGCCGAAGGCTGGGGTTTGTATGCCGAATCCTTAGGGAAAGAATTAGGTGAATATACCGATCCCTATATGCTTTTAGGGCATTTAGGAGCAGATATGCATAGGGCCATTCGTTTAGTCGTAGATGCAGGGATGCATGCCAAAGGATGGACCAGGGAAAAAGCCATTGCTTTTGCCTTGGAAAATGAACCCACCACCGAAGAAGCTACCGTTGCCGAAATTGAACGATATATGGCCGCCCCGGGGCAGGCCCTTTCCTATAAAATTGGCGCATTAAAAATCAGGGCTTTACGAGATAAATACAAGAAGCTTTTAGGGGATAAGTTTAGTATTTCCAAGTTCCATGATGCTATTCTTGGTGATGGATGTCTTCCCTTAACCGTTTTAGAAGAAAATATGGATCGTTGGGCCGAATCTCAGAAATAAAATTCCGGACAGGACATCCATAATGGGCATGGCAGGAGGCCGTGATAGATCCCTATAACTTCCCTATTATTCGGGGAAGGTGTAGATATAGGTTCTATGCAATTTGGCAAATTCTGCCCCGGTGGCCTGGTGTATGGAAAGCATTTGTTGGTTAAAATCACCTACCCAGGAAAGTTCCAATTCCTCATATTGGTTTAATGGAAGTACATATTCTTTAAGCTTAATAAACATGACCGATTCCAGTCCATGTTTTTGAAAGGCTTTTTTAGTCCCCATCACAATGGCGCGCATCCGGGTAGGCTTTATGGTATACCGGTTATACAGGAAAATTAATTTTCCCCATAGGTTCATATTCCCCTTCAAATTTTTGATCCAAATATTGGCATCGGGAATAATGATCACAAAGGAGGCGGGCTCATCGTTCACATAGGCAAACCAAATCAGCTTTTCGTCCATGATGGGCTTCATTTTCTTAAAGGTTTCCAAAATGGTGGCATCATTTACCGGAACAAAGTTTTCAAAATCTCTCCAGCCGTCATTATAGATTTCTTTGAAATCGGAAGAAAACCGGGAAAACTCTTTTGATGATAAATGTTCAAATCGATAGCCTGGCTTTTTGGAAACCCAGTCGGCAATTTTTGTAAATCGTTCAGGAAATGGTTTTCGGGGTGAAATTACGTTCGAAATTTGATCGTATGATTTTACAAATCCATAGTTTTCAAACTGCTCCTTATAATAGGGAGGATTATAATTCATTCCCATATAGGGGGCTATGAAACCTTCTATTAATAAACCCCAGAAACTATCATTTTCTCCAAAATTTATAGGACCTTCGGTTGCCTTCATACCCCTGGCCTTTAGCCATTCGCGGGCAGTATCGAATAGCAAACGGGAGGCTTCCGGGTTATTAATGCATTCATAAAATCCCATTCCACCGGTAGGTACTTCATGTCCATAGGCCTTTTCCCGGTTAATAAAGGCAGCAATTCTTCCTATTAACTGGCCTTGGGCATCTTTTAAAAGCCAACGGGTAATTTCGCCATGGGTATGAAAATTATTTTGTTTTGGATCAAAAACCGATTCAACGGCTGAATTTAATGGGCAAACCCAGTTGGGGTCGTCCTTGTATATACTATGAGGAACTTTTAAGAAATTCTTTTTATCGGCCGCCGATATCACTTCGAATATATTCATGTCTCTAAATTATACCATTTGATTAAAAATTCAGGCTCAAAAAAAGAAAAGAACTATATGATTTTCCGATTTACCCAGAAAGCGATTGGAATTATAGGAATTTATATCCGAAAATAGGGAAAGAGGTATTTTTGTTATTTATTTGATATAGGTAAGTCTTGATTTTAAAGTAGGAAAATAAATAATGGTTTTGGTGCTTCCAAATAATTTCGATAGGAAATGGGTCGTAAAAATTTTTAGATATTTCCTGCCCTATTTATTTTCTTTTCTTCCTCTATACCTGTTTGGCCAGGATGTACCCAAAAAGGCCAGGGAAATAGAAATACGGGTTCAATATGATTCGCTTCACCCAGCAAATCAAATTATTCCGGATTTAGCACTTGGGGCCGGTATTGATGGTCATGAATTCGGCGATACAAAAAAAATGATGCGCCCAGAAAATATTCGGGCTATGCGATCGGCTGGGTTGAAAAGCCTGACCTATCGGCTAAGAACGGAATTGGGTATCGAGGCATGGCATTGGAACCCCAGGGGGCATTGGTCTGAAAAGGATAGGAACCAGGGCTATTGGGTTTCTGATAGCATACCCAACAATCCCATTGAACTTTCCTATGGGTATACATTACCCAGAAGGGGTTCCACTTTTGATCAGGCTTCCAATACCGGATACTCAAGACTGGACGATGGAGACACAGTAAGTTTTTGGAAAAGTAATCCATATCTGGATCATCATTTTACCCATGCTCCCGACTCTCTGCATCCCCAATGGTTAGCCCTGGATTTGGGAAAGGAATATGAATTAAACGCAGTTTTAATTCATTGGGCCGAGCCCTATGCCCTTGATTATCATTTAGAATATACCGATTCTAAGGAAATCGATATGTTCAAAAGTATGACTATACTGGAGCCCTATTTACCAGGAATTTGGCATACCATTCCCCTTATTCCAAAAAATGGAAAAGGGGGGAAGGATACCTTGGTTTTTCAGAAACCGATCAGGACCCGTTTGGTTCGATTGGTTATGACAAGCAGTTCGGGTTCTGCTCTGAAAAACTCACAGGACCTAAGGGATAGTGCAGGATATGCCATTCGGGAAATGTATGCAGGAAAGCTGGAAAATGGAAGGTTTATCGATATGGTACGACATGGAAAATCAAGCGATTCTCAATCGGCTATGTTTGCTTCAACGACCGATCCCTGGCATAGAGAAATGGATAAGGATCTGGATACGGAACAACCCGGACTTGATTTTATTTTTCAGCATCAATTAAACAATGGGTTACCTGCCCTATTTCCCTTACCTCTGGTATATGATAATCCTGAAAATGCCTTGTCTTTAATTCATTATATGATAAAAAGAAAATACCCGGTAAAAGAATGGGAATTGGGTGAGGAGCCGGATGGACAATACATATCGACCCGGGATTTTGCCCAATTATATGGTTCTCTGGCCGAATCCATTCGAAAAATTAAGGCTGAATTCCGGATTGGAGGGCCTAGTTTTCAAAGTATCGACGAACCGTTTAAAATGGGCCCCTGGTCCTTTACCCAAAAAACCTGGCTCAAGGATTTTTACCAATATCTTAAGCAGGAAGGCCAGGATTCTCTTTTTAATTTTTTCTCTTTTGAATGGTATCCCTTCGATAATGTATGTCTTGAACCGGCCCCCCAATTACTAAAAGCCCACCCTAGATTGGTGCAAGCCCTGGATGAAATTATGGATGGAATTTTGCCCCCTCATTTCCCTATATATATGACCGAATACGGGTATTCGGTTCTGGGTGCCGAGCCTGAGGTTGGCCTGGAAGGAGCTTTATTAAATGCGGATATCGTTGGACAATTTTTAACGATGGGCGGGACAAAGGCGTATTTATATGGGTACGAACCGAATAACCTAATGAATGAAAGTGGTTGTAACTGGGGTAATCTGATGCTGTTCGGGATGGACAAAAAGGGAAAACTAGCCTATCCAACCGGTTTATTCTATAGTGCCCAGCTTTATTCGGGTAAATGGGCCTACCCTGGAAATATCGCCTTCCAGGTCTATCCCTGTACCCTGGCAGGCAGGGGGGAAGCTTATCTGGAGTCTAAGGTAAACGCCTATGCACTTAAAAATCAAGGAACCTGGAGCATAATGATTATTAACAAGAGCCCAGAAGATGCCTATTCCACTACCATAAAGATCCTGGGAAAGGGGGCGAAGGAACCCATCCATCTTCCTTCAAATCTGGAAATATTCCAATTTGGAAAAGAAGAATATGAATGGTCCGCAAAGGCGGAAAGCGGGCATCCCATTAGGCATAGTCCACCAAGACATTTTTACCTGGGAAGAGAAAAGAACATTCTTATTCCACCCTATTCAATCACCATCGTTAGGAATAAATAAAAATTAAACCAGGGGAAAAGGGCCTTTAGAGAATTCTAATGAGGAATTTGGTTTAGATTAATAACGGTCGTCGTCGTCCTCAAATTCATCATCCAGGGCTACAGGATGATCTATTTCGTGGATATCATCCACGTCCATATCAAAATCATCGTCTTCGTCATCCAATTTGGTTTTCCAATTCTTGGTATCCTTGGAGCTAATGGGTTTTAACTTGGTTTTTTTGGAACTGTCGAGGTCAGTGCTCTTGGCTTTAACAACCGGTTTTTTTACTGACTTTTTTGGCACTTTCATTACCAGATGGCTTGTA
>Ga0075019_10000092_pt1 | contig 49451 bp, 45 predicted proteins | sample ColStrG_CSR_2013_FD_71473 | JGI IMG/M metagenome (GOLD analysis project Ga0075019, IMG submission 71473) | Freshwater sediment microbial communities in response to fracking from Pennsylvania, USA - Cold Stream Run_MetaG_CSR_2013 | ecosystem: Environmental > Aquatic > Freshwater > Creek >...
GCGGCCCAGAGCTTGTACCCCTGCTGGAAGGCCAGGCCGTCCGCCGAGAAGTCACCCGAGAGCGAGAGCGAGATGCCGATCTTCACGGGGGCGCCCTTGGCGAGCCCGCTCGAACTGGCCCCGCTCGTGGTGGCCATGGTTACCAACGATGCCGCTGCGACCGAGGTCACACCAAGCGTACGAAAGAGTTTGCCTCTTTTGTTCATAAATTTCCCCCTGCAATTTTGCGCACCCGGGACACCCCCAAATACGTGGTCCCGGATCCGATCACTCGGTGAGCGATTGGGCAACCCTAACGATGCGGCGAGGGTCCGTCAAGCGCAGGAGCGGTGAAAAGACGTTAGAAACCATGAAAAGAATTCAAACCCTGCGCCCTGTCCACACGGGTCACCAGTCCGTTACCATTCGCATCTGACCAGAAGTCCGAGGGGGGCTGTGACGGACGTTCTACTCGAGACCGCGATCGCGAATTGGGAGCCTCGCTTCACCGCGAACGGCGTCGACCCGAGTGACTACGCGCGCATCACGAAGTCCCTCGAGCGCTGGGATGACTGGTGTCGGGCCTGGAGCAACGGCGCCGACGAGCACCTGACGATCGCCCGTGAGGCCCTGGCCGAGGGCCGCGAGCTGAGCGCCGGCGAGGCGTACGCCCGCGCGGCCGTCTACTTCCACTTCGCCAAGTTCCTCTTCGTCCACGACCCCGCCCAGGCCCGCGAAGCTCACGCTAAGGCCGTGGAAGCGCTCAATCTGGCGACGCCGCTGTTCTCCCCGCCGGGTTCGCGCGAGGAGATTCCATTCGACGGCTCCAAACTCGTCGGGCTCTTCCGCGCTCCCGACCTGAACGGTCCTCATCCGACCGTCATCCTCATCCCGGGCCTGGACTCGACCAAGGAGGAGTTCCGCGAGGTCGAACGGAGCTTCCACGAACGGGGAATGGCGACGTTCTCGGTCGACGGACCCGGACAGGGCGAGGCGGAGTGGACCCTGGCGATCCGACCCGACTGGGAGAACGTCGGCGAGGCGATCATCGCGCACCTGCACCAGATGCCCCAGGTGGACGCCACGCGGATCGGAGTCTGGGGGGTGAGCCTCGGCGGCTACTACGCCGCCCGCCTGGCCAGCGCCGACCTGCCGATTCGCGCCACGATCGCCCTGTCGGGTCCCTACGACTTCGGTGCCTCGTTCGCGAACCTCAATCCCCTGACGAGAAGGGCTTTTCAGGTGCGTTCGTACAGCGACACCCCGGAAGCGGCCGAACGCCGGGCGAAGGACCTGACCCTCGATGGACGGGCCGAGAAGATCGCCAAGCCCCTGCTCGTGGTCATGGGCCAGCGCGACCGGCTCTTCCCGTGGCAAGACGGTCAACGACTGGCCAACGAGGCCCAGAATTCGCGTTTCGTCCTGCTCGAGTCCGGAAACCACGGGTGCGCCAACGTCGTCTATCGCCACCGGCCGCTCAGCGCCGACTGGATGGCCGACCAGTTGCTCCCGCAAGAGACCCTGGCGTGATGACGTCCACCGATTCAACGAACGAGGGAGTCCGCCATGGCTGATGTCACCATGCCCCAACTAGGCGAGACCGTCGCCGACGGAACCGTAACCAAGTGGTTCAAGAAGGTCGGCGACACAGTCGTTCGCGGCGAGGTGCTGTTCGAGGTCTCGACCGACAAGGTGGACACCGAGATCCCGGCCCAGCACGACGGAGTGCTCACCGCGATCCTCGTGGCCGAGGGGGTCACCGTGGACGTCGGCACCACGCTGGCCGTCATCGGGGGAGACGCGACACCAGCTTCCGCCGCCGCCACGTCCGCCAGCGAGCCGGTCGTTTCGATGACCGCGCCAGCACCCACCACCCGCCGGGAGCGCTCGGACGAGAAGCTCTCACCAGTCGTTCGCCGTCTGCTCGCCGAACACGGCCTCGAGGCGTCCCAGATCCAGGGCTCGGGGCCCGACGGGCGCTTGACGCGCGACGACGTGTTGGCCTTCCTCGAGCGTCCCTCGTCTCTACCGGCTCCGAGCACGGCGCTGTCACCGGTCGTTCGCCGCCTGCTCGCCGACAACCACCTGGAGGCCTCAGACGTCACGGGCACCGGGCCCGAAGGTCGGATCACCCGACGCGACGTCGAGTTGGCGATCGCGTCACGACCCGCCTCGGAGCCGCTGCGTTCGGGCGACGAGGTCGTGGCCTTCTCCAAGATCCGCCGGCTCACCGCTGAACACATGGTCAAGTCCAAGGCCACGTCGGCGCATACCTTGATGGTGCGTGAGGTCGACTACGAACGGGTCGAGATCGTGCGCCGCGCCCACGGCGCAGCGTTCAAAGAGCGCGAGGGATTCTCGCTCACCTACCTGCCCTTCAACGCCCTCGCCGCCGTTGAAGCGCTGCGTGAGTTCCCGAACCTCAACGCCTCGGTCGGCAACGACGAACTGATCATCCACCACGACCTCAACCTCGGGATCGCGGTCGACCTCGACGGTGATGGCCTCGTGGTTCCCGTCGTGCACGCGGCCGACCAGTACGACCTGGCTGGAATCGCGCGACGGATACGGGAACTCGCCACCGGCGCGCGGACCAAGAGACTCACCGTGGACAACACCCTTAACGGGACCTTCACCATCACCAACCCCGGTCCCTTCGGCACGCTCATCACCGGTGCCGTCATCAATCAGCCCCAGGTGGCGATCCTCTCCACCGACGCCGTCACCCGGGTGCCCGTGGTGGTGAACACGACCGACGGCGGCGAATCGATCGCCATCCACTCCATGGGGATGCTGGCATTGACCTTCGACCATCGGGCCGTCGACGGGGCCTACGCGGCGCGATTCCTGCAGCGCATGGCCGAGATCCTCAACTCGCGCGACTGGGCCCGGGAGCTCTAGGAGCACCTCCAGATCCAGCGGTATCCTGAGCAAATGACACGTGACAAGATCCTCGAGGCGGTCGCCCTCGAGATCGAACGCAACGGGATGACCCAGTTCCGGGTCAAGCGGGTCGCCGCGGAGGCTGGCATATCGGTCGCCCTCCTCTACAGTTACTTCGACGACCGCGAAGGCCTCATCGCCGCCACGATCGTCCACCGCTTCCGCCAGGTCCTGCTCGGCTCGGCCGACGTCTTCACCAAGCCACTGCGCCACGTCGAGACCTCCGAGGACCTGCGCGCGGCGCTGCAGACCATGATCGCCGACGCGCAGATTCCCGAGCGGACCGAGGGCCGACTGCTGCGCATCGAGAGCATGTCCTTCGCCCAGCACAACCGCACCGCGTCCGAGGGCATCGCCGAGGCCAAGCGTGAGGCCAGCGCCGAGATCCTCGCGTGCGTGCAGCCGCTCGTGGAGAAGGGCCTGCTCGCCGAGGGAGTCAGTGGCGTCGCTTTCGCGCGCATCTGGTACGCCTTGTTCTTCGGACAGATATCCCTGGAGGGCGAACACGATCTGTCGATCGACAGTGACGACTGGCTGCGAGCGCTCAAGGTGCTGGCCGAGTCGATGATCCGCCCTCAGTCGGGCGAATTCTCCATCTGATCCGGTCGAAGCGAGTAGGTCCACTCGATCAGGCACCAGGCGAAGCCCATCTGGTAGAGGACCTCTCCGGTGAAGAGGTGCGAGAAGTGCCAATCGGGCAGTGAGGCGGCGCACAGTACCCCGGCCCCCAACTGCAGCGTGAATCCCGCAACCGCGCGAAACGTCCGACGAAGGCTCAGCAGTCGCCACGTGATCGCGAGCTGCACGAGGGCGCCGACCACCCCCGTCGTCATGTGGGTCCAGTTGAGGAACGGCCCGTGATTGAAGGGTGTCACCAGCAGTATCGCGAGCGAGAGTCCGACGACCCGCAGCCCGCCCCACACGACCGCACCCTCGCCGGCACTCCTCAGGTAGTCGCCCGTGCGCCAGAGCCCGATCCCCGCGACCAGGTAGCCGGCGAGGAGGATCGGCAACGTCCGGTGGTAGACGCCGTAGTAGGAGATGCCGTCCACCTGCACTACCGAACTGTGGTCGATCAGGTAGCACCAGGCCAACGCGGCGAAGAACCCGACCTGGGTCGTCAGCAGTACGTGGCGGGCCTCGACGTCGAGACCGCTACTCGCGAAGCTGACCTCGGAACCGCTCACCGACGGCTCGTCGATCTGCTCAGCCCTGGTAGCGCGCCCGCGACGCCTCGAGTTCGGCGAGCGCCTCGGCGCGACCGACCCAGTTCTCCACCTTCACCCACTTGCCCTCGTCGAGGTCCTTGTAGACGGTGAAGAAGTGGCTGATGCGGTCCAGGGTGCTCTTGGGGACGTCGGTGATGTCCGTCGCGGATTTCCACTGGGGGTCGTACGCGGGCACGGCGATGAGCTTGGCGTCCTCGCCCTTCTCGTCGGTCATGATGCACATGCCGAGGATCCTCGACTCGATCACGCAGCCCGGGAAGGTTGGGTACTCGGTGAGCACCAGGGCGTCGAGGGGGTCGCCGTCGCCGCCCAGGGTGTCGGCGATGAAGCCGTACTCGGCGGGATAGCCCATGGCGACGATGAGGTGACGGTCCAGTTTGATGGTGTTCGACTTGTGGTCGAACTCGTACTTGTTGCGGCTGTCGCGGGGGATCTCCACGATGACGTCTACGGTTTCCATGTCGTCGCCGGCTCCTTGAGGTTGTTCGGGCTGCCACCCGTCGGTCGGGTCAATCGTAGTCATCTTCGCCGCGCAATCCGGTCTCGAGCGCCTCGATGGGACCTAACGCCCTAGGGCCCGACGCAGGGACGGGCGTAGGATTTGCACTTGATCGGTCGCTGGACGAGGAGGTCCTCATGGAACGCATTGGTGTGGTGGGCTGTGGCCTCATGGGCTCGGGGATCGCCGAGATCGCCGCGCGCTCAGGGGCCGACGTCATCGTCGTGGAGCGTAACGCCGAGGCGCTCGCCCAGGGCGAGAGTCGTATCGAACGTTCGCTGACGCGAGCCGTCGCGTCCGGCAAGCTGCCCGAGGAGGAGGCACAGATGGCCCGTGCCAACCTCGTCTACACCGAGGACTTCAACCTCCTCTTCGACCGTGAGATCGTGATCGAGGCGGTCGCCGAGGACGAGGCGGTCAAGGTGGACGTCTTTCGCCGCCTCGACGCGATCCTCGAGAGCTCTGACGCGATCCTCGCGACCAACACCTCATCGATCCCGATCATCAAGCTCGCCATGGTGACCAAACGACCCGAACAGGTCGTCGGGGTCCACTTCTTCAACCCGGTGCCGGTGTTGAAGCTGGTCGAGGTGATCTCGTCGCTGCTCACGAGCGCCGAGACGACCCAGCGCGTGCGCGACTTCGCGAGCGGTCCGCTCGGCAAGCGGGTCATCACCTCGAAGGACCGGGCCGGCTTCGTCGTGAACGCCCTACTGATCCCCTACCTGCTCTCGGCGATCCGCATGCTCGAGTCGGGGTTCGCGAGCGCCGAAGACATCGACACCGGGATGGTGCTCGGCTGCGCGCACCCGTTGGGGCCGCTCGCGCTCACCGACCTGATCGGCCTCGACACCACGCTCGCGGTAGCCGATTCGCTCTACGCGGAGTTCAAGGAGCCCCACCTCGCGCCGCCGCCGCTGCTCTCACGCATGACCCAGGCGGGACTGCTGGGACGCAAGTCGGGTCAGGGTTTCTACTCCTACAAGGCCTGAATCGGCGACCTCACGAGCATCGGGTCGAAAAACTAGTCTGTCGCCAGGACGACGTCGACGAGGAGATCCGTGTTCACCTATGTCGTTACGCTCCAGTGCGCCGACACGTCGGGCATCGTCCGGGCTACCAGTTCGGCCATCTTCACCCTCGACGGGAACATCCTCGAGAACGACCAGTTCACGGACCCGGTCACCGGGCAGTTCTGCATGCGCACCCGCTTCGAGACGCCGAACGGCGACGTGGCTGCAGTCCGCTCCCGCCTCGAGGACGACCTGGCCGCGTTCGCCCCGCGACTCGGAGTACGTCTGGAGAACGAGCGGCGCCGTGCCCTCGTCATGGTCTCCAAGGTCGACCACTGCCTCGCCGAACTGCTCTACCGCCTCGAGCAGGGCGACCTGCCCGTGGTCATCCCCGTCGTCGTGGGCAATCATCCCGATCTCGGACCCCTCTGTGAACGCCACGGGATCCCCTTCCACCTGGTCGCGGTGACCCCCGCCACGAGGGACATCGCCGAAGCGACGTTACGCGAGGTGATCGCCCGGTACGACGTCGACTTCGTGGTGCTGGCCCGCTACATGCAAGTCCTGTCGCCGGCGTTATGCGCGGAATTGAACGGGCGGATCATCAACATCCACCACTCGTTCCTCCCGGGATTCAAGGGGGCGCGCCCCTACCACCAGGCTTACGAGCGCGGTGTGAAGCTGATCGGTGCCACCGCCCACTTCGTCACGTCGGACCTCGACGAGGGTCCGATCATCGAACAGGACGTGCTGCGCGTCACCCACGCCCGCCGACCCGAGGACCTGGTCTCGCTGGGCCGCGACATCGAACGCAACGTGCTAGCGCGGGCGGTTCGTCTCGTCGCCGAGGACCGCGTGGCCCTGGTGGGTCAACGAACGGTCATCTTCTCCCAATAGTTCAGGTCACCGGGTTACGCTCCGCGAAGCGCTGGTCGAGGTGCGCCCCAGTCGAGATGACCTCGACGATCCGCTCGACGGCGTCGTAGACGTCGACGAATCTCAGGTACAGCGGCGTGAAGCCGAATCGGCAGATGTCGGGGGCCCGGAAGTCGCCGATCACCCCGCGCTCGATCAGCGCCTGGATGACGCCGTAGCCGTCGGGGTGACCGAGCGCCACCTGGCTGCCCCGTCGGTCGTGCTCGCGGGGCGTGACGATCTCGAACACGTTGGGAAGGCGTTCCTCGACGAGCTGGATGAACAGGTCGGTCATGGCCAGGCTCTTCGCGCGGACCTGGTCCATGGATGCCCGGTTCCAGACGTCGAGCGCCCCGTCGAGGGCGGCGAGGGCGATGATCGACGGCGAGGACGTCACGAAGGCCTGCATGCCGGGGGCGGGTTCGTACTCGAGTTCGAAGTCGAAGGGCCGGGCGTGACCGAGCCATCCGGGCAGCGGATTCTTGAGCACGCCCTGCCAGACCTCGCGCACGTACATGAAGCCCGGGCCGCCCGGGCCGGCGTTCAGATACTTGTAGGTGCAGCCCGCGGCGAAGTCGACATCGGCGCCCTCGACGTCGAGGGGCACGGCTCCGGTCGAGTGTGCGAAGTCCCAGAGCATGAGCGCCCCGACGTCGTGGACCTTCTTCGTGATCCCCTTCAGGTCGAGGGCCTCGCCGGTGCGAAAGTCGACCTGGGTCAACTCGACCAGCGCGACGTCCTCGTTGAGCTCGTCGTCGAGATTGTCGCGGTCGATCGCCCGCAGGGTGATCGGGCGTCCGGCGCGAGCGCAGATCGCCTCGATGATGTAGAGGTCCGAGTGGAAGTTCGCGACGTCGGTCAAGACGACGTGGCGATCGGGTCGCAGTTCGAGCGCGGCTCCGACCAGCTTGGCGATCAGGAAGGTCAAGGTGTCCGCGACGACGACCTCGCCAGCCCGTGCACCAATCAACGGCGCGATCCGGTCTCCGAGACGTGTCGGCTGAGCCATCCAACCGGCGTCTCCCCAGCTGCGCACGAGACCGCGCGCCCACTGGTCCTCGATCACCTCGTCGACGCGCGCCTTCACCGACGACGACACTGGACCCAGTGAATTGCCGTCGAGGTAGATCTCTCGGTCGTCCAGGGTGAACTCGTCGCGGATCGCGGCCAGTTCGTCGCCGGCGTCGAGGGCCTCACATTCTTCTCGGGTGATCACAGGACCGACCTCACTTCCCAGAGGATGGGATACAGACGTTGAACAATCGTGGTATCAAGATACGCCATGCCCTCGCTGCCGCCAGTGCCGGGGCGGCGCCCGATCTGGCGACCGGCCATGAGCATGTGCTGGTGGCGCCACATGGCAAGGCGCTCGTCGTGGTCGATCAACAGTTCCGCCACGGCGTGCAGCGCGCTGGGTGCGGCCCCCTCGTGCGACTGGTAGAGCGCGCGCAAGAGATCGAGCACGTCGTCCTCACCCGACGCAGCGAGCGTCAGACGAAGCGAGTGGACGAACCCTTCCCAGACCGAAGATTCCTCGCTGGTCACGCGCAGCCAGTCGCGCCGCGCCTCGTCGAACAGAGGGAAGGTGAGCATGGACGCCTTGCCCCCGCCGCTCAGGAACTCGATCGCCCGGAACTGGAAGGACTGGAAGCCCGACGCCGGATCGAGGGGGTCACGGAACTTGAGGAACCCTTCGGGCGACATCGTCTCGAGGACCCGCAGATGCGAGATCAACAGGTCCTCGATGGCGACCATGCGGCGCAGGTGGCCCGTCGCGGCCCACGGTTCGTTCGCGTGGAGTCGCCCGCTCGCTCGGCGCAGTTCGTCGATGATCACCTTGAACCAGAGTTCGTAGGACTGGTGAACGACGATGAAGAGCAGCTCGTCTGGTGCGTCGTCGGTGAGCGGGACCTGCAGTTCCAACAGGTCGTCGATGCGCAGGTACGTGGAGTAGTCGGTTCCCGGGGTCACGCTTGAACCTTAGTTTTAGTGATTACTTGATTCTCGGGTCACTTCACCTCGATGGACCACTCGCTACGTGCGGGTGATCGGCTTGTACTTGATCCGGTGCGGCTGGTCGGCGTCGGTGCCGAGACGGCGATGGCGATCCTCTTCGTAGTCCGAGAAGTTCCCCTCGAACCATCGCACCACCGCCTCGTCTTCGAAGGCGAGGACGTGGGTCGCGATCCGGTCGAGGAACCAGCGGTCGTGGCTGATCACGACGGCGCAGCCCGGGAAGGTCAACAGACCGTCCTCCAAGGCTCGCAGGGTGTCGACGTCCAGGTCGTTGGTGGGCTCGTCGAGTAGCAGGACGTTCCCGCCGCTGCGCAGGACCTTGGCGAGTTGAACCCGGTTGCGCTCGCCGCCGGAGATCTCCCCGACCTTCTTCTGCTGGTCGCTCCCCTTGAAGCCGAAACTCGCCACGTACGCCCGGGCGTGGATCTCACGGTTCCCGACGACCATGTGCTCCTGGCCCTCGCTGATCTCGTCGAAGACGGTGACCTCGGGGTTGAGGTTGTCGCGCGACTGGTCGACGTAGGCGAACTGGACGGTGCTGCCGACCACGAACTCGCCGCTGTCGGGCTGCTCCAGCCCCATCATCATGCGAAAGAGGGTCGTCTTGCCGGCCCCGTTGGGACCGATCACCCCGACGATGCCACCCGGTGGGAGCAGGAAGGACAGATCCTCGATCAAGAGGCGTTCGTCGAAGCTCTTCGTCACGGACTTCGCGTTCACCACGACGTCGCCGAGGCGCGGACCCGGTGGGATCGCGATCTCCAACCGGTCGGCTCGCCTTTCGACGGACTCGGATTCCGCGACCAATTCGTTGAAGGCGCTGAGGCGGGCCTTGCCCTTGCTCTGGCGGGCGCGCGGGGACATCCGGATCCATTCGAGCTCTCGTTCGAGGGCGGCCTGGCGCACCTTGTCCGACTTCTCCTCCTGGGCGAGACGCAGTTGCTTCTGCTCGAGCCACGACGAGTAGTTCCCCTCCCACGGGATGCCCCTACCGCGGTCGAGCTCGAGGATCCACGACGCCGCGTTGTCGAGGAAGTAACGGTCGTGGGTGATCGCGACGACCGTGCCGGCGTAGTCCTGGAGTGTGCGCTCGAGCCAGGCCACCGACTCGGCGTCCAGGTGGTTGGTGGGCTCGTCGAGCAGCAACAGGTCGGGCTTGGATAGCAGGAGCCGACACAGGGCGACTCGACGTCGCTCGCCGCCGGAGAGCTTCGTGACGTCGGCGTCGGGCGCGGGCAGTCGCAGCGCGTCCATGGCGATTTCGAGGGTGCGCTCGAGGTCCCAGGCGTTGACGGCGTCGATCCGGGTCTGCAGGTCGGCCTGCTCCCCCAACAGGGCGTCGAAGTCGGCGTCGGGCTCGCCCATCGCGGCGCAGACCTCGTTGAACCGGATCAGCAGGTCACGCTGCTCGGCGATGCCGTCGGCGACGTTGCCCACGACGTCCTTGGTGGGGTCCAGCTGGGGCTCCTGGGACAGGTAGCCGACGCTGAAGCCGGGCGTCAGGCGGGCTTCGCCGGTGAATCCGTCGTCGAGCCCGGCCATGATCCGGAGCAACGACGACTTGCCCGAACCGTTGGCCCCGATGACCCCGATCTTGGCCCCCGGATAGAAGGAGAGGTTGATCCCCTTCAGCACCTCGCGGTCGGGTGGGTAGAAGCGTCGAAGGTCGCGCATGGTGAAGATGAACTGAGCTGCCATGTATCAAGTGTGGCCCAAATCCCGGTCGCTCCCGGCGCGAGGGGTGACGACCCCGAGCCGTAGAATCCCGTGGTGTCCAAATCCAAGAAGACCGCCCATCGTCACGCCCCCGACTGGGTGATCCTCACGATCGCGTGCCTCGCCCAGTTCATGGTCGTGCTCGACGTCTCGATAGTGAACGTCGCCCTCCCTTCGATGCAGCGCGACCTTCACTTCTCGATTTCGAGCGCCCAGTGGGTCGTCAACGCCTACGTGCTGACCTTCGCTGGATTCCTGCTGCTCGGCGGACGCGCCGCGGACATCTTCGGGCGCCGGCGCGTGTACCTGACCGGCCTGCTCGTCTTCGTCGTCGCGAGCATCGGCGCCGGATTCGCCGCGACCGGAACCCAGATCGTGGCCGTGCGCGCGCTGCAGGGGATCGGCGGGGCCATCCTCTCGCCCGCGACGCTCACCATCATCGTGACGACCTTCCACGGACCACGACTGCCCAAGGCGATCGGTGCGTGGAGCGCGGTCGCGGGCGCCGGCGGTGCCGTCGGCGGCCTGCTGGGCGGGATTCTCACGGGCTGGGCGTCGTGGCGTTGGGTCTTCTTCATCAACGTGCCCTTCGGCATCGTCGCGGCGGTGGTCGCGGCCATGTACCTGCGCGAGATGCGCAACCGCGACCTGGCGGTGAAGCTCGACGTCACGGGTGCGGCCCTGGTGACCACGTCGCTGGCCGCGCTGATCTACGGGGTGGTCAACACCACCACCCGGGGCTGGACCTCGACCACGACGACCTCGTGGTTCATCGGCGGGGCGATCCTCATGGTCGCCTTCCTCTTCTGGGAGTCCAAGGTCGCCTCCCATCCCCTCGTGCCGTTTCGTGTCTTCAAGTCGCGCTCGCTCAGCGTGGCCAATCTGGTCATGCTGCTCGTCGGCGGGGCGTTCTTCGCCATGTGGTACTTCCTGACCTTCTACTACCAGTCGATCCTGGGATACGACGCGGTGAAGACCGGCTTCGCGTTCCTCCCGATGGCGATCTCGATCATCGCCGGGGCCCAGATAAGTTCGCGCATCCTCGCCAAGGTCGGAGTGCGGTCGCTCCTGTTCGTTGGCGCCTCACTGGCGACCCTCGGTTTCGCCTGGATCTCGATGATCCAGGTCCACAGCACCTACCTCGGGGCGATTCTCGTGCCCTCGATCATCTGCGCCTTCGCGATGGGACTGCTCTTCACCCCGCTCGCGACCGCCGCGACCGCGAAGGTCGAGCGCTCCGACGCCGGGCTCGCCTCGGGAGTGCTCAACACCTCACGACAGGTCGGCGGCTCCATCTCGCTCGCCGTCCTGGGCACTGTTGCGGCTGACCGAACGAACTCGTTCCTCCACCCCCACTCGCCGGGGGCCCTCGTCAGCGGATACCAACGTGCGTTTCAGATCTCGGCGACTATCACACTGGTCGCGCTCGTCGTGAGCTTCTTCATACCCGCCGCGACGGGGCGGCGCGTCAAGCACTGAACATCGGGTTTCGTCAGTCTTAACCCAGAATTAATTGGTGCACGCTGCCCGGAAGCCGCGAGTTTCTCGGACTAGTCTCCTCAATAGCAAATGATGACCGCGCGATGTGACCCAGTCGGGGGAACCGTCTAACGGCACGATGATCCTTGGGAGGATTGACTATGTATATAGGAGAGAAGATGGGTAGGGCTCGTCGTCTCGGTTCACTGTTTGGGGCCGCATCACTGGTCCTGGGCACGTTGACCGTGAGCGTCGCAGCGACGACCGTCGCCGCATCGGGTGCCTCGACATACAAGGCGTGCGTCGTCACCGACACCGGTGGCATCAATGACAAGTCCTTCAACGCCTCGGCGTACAAGGGCATGCTGGACGCCGCGAAGATCAACAAGAACGTCAAGGTCTCGTACCTGTCCTCGACCTCGTCGGCCGACTACGCGCCGAACATCAACAGCTTCATCCACAAGGGTTGCGGAATCATCGTGACGGTCGGCTTCCTCATGGACGCCGCCACCGCCGCGGCCGCCAACGCCAACCCGAAGCAGAAGTTCGCGATCGTTGACGACGCCCCGACCACCAAGTCGCACAACGTGCTGGCCCTCCAGTACGAGACCGACCAGGGCGCGTTCCTCGGTGGCTACCTCGCCGCCGCGACCACCAAGACCGGTACCGTAGCCACCTACGGTGGTATGCAGTTCCCGAGCGTGACGATGTACATGAACGGTTTCGTCGCCGGTGTGCGTTACTACGACAAGACCCAGGGTGCCGCAGTCAAGGTCCTCGGCTGGACTCCTAAGGCGGGTACCTGCTCGTTGGCCAAGTGTGACGGTTCCGGACAGTTCGTCGGCAACTTCACCGACCAGACCGCTGGCAAGCAGATCACCGCAAACTTCTTCGCCTCGGGCGCGGACGTGGTCTTCCCGGTCGCCGGTTCGGTGGGCCTCGGCTCAGTGGCCGCCGCCCAGCAGGCCGGTACCGGCCACAGCGTCATGTGGGTCGACACCAATGGCTGCGTCAGTGACGCGCAGTACTGCTCGTGGTTCATCGGCAGCGTCACCAAGGGCGTCGAGCCTTCGGTGCGTGACGCCGTCGTCGCCGCCGCCAGCGGCAAGTTCAAGGGTGGCGTCTACCTCGGCACCCTGAAGAACCAGGGTACCGACGTCAACTACGGTGGCATCACTGTCCCGGCTTCGCTCAAGGCCAAGATCGCGGCCGTCAAGGCCGGGATCATCGCGGGCAAGATTTCGGTCAACCCGAACAGCTACCCCGCCCACTAGTACCAGCGCCGTTCTCGGCGATTCGAAGAAGGCCCGGGTCAATCGACCCGGGCCTTCTTCATGACTACGATGAACCGTAATGCGATTGGAACTGCGCGGGATAACGAAACGCTTCGGGACGTTCACCGCCAATGACGCGATCAGTCTCACCGTCGAGCCGGGACAGATCCACTGCCTGCTCGGCGAGAACGGCGCCGGCAAATCGACGCTGATGAACGTCCTCTTCGGACTGCTCCACCCCGACGAGGGCGAGATACTCATCGACGGTGAACCCGTGCGCTTCACCAACTCCGGCGAGGCCGTGCGACGCGGCATCGGCATGGTCCACCAGCACTTCATGCTGGTGCCGGTGTTCACCGTGGCCGAGAACGTGGTGCTCGGCTTCGAGCCCACCAAGTCGTTCGATCGCCTCGACCACCAGCGGGCCAACGAAGAGATAATCAAGGTCTCCAAGGCCTTCAATCTCGAAGTCGACCCCGAAGCCGTCGTGGAGACCCTGCCGATCGGGCTGCAACAGCGCGTCGAGATCCTGAAGGCCCTCAACCACGACGCCGAACTGCTGATCCTCGACGAACCGACCGCCGTCCTGACCCCCCAGGAGATCGACGCGCTGATGGACATCATGCGCTCGCTGGCCAAGGCCGGCAAGTCGATCCTCTTCATCACCCACAAGTTGAAGGAAGTGAAGGCCGTATCGGACGTGATCACCATCATCCGACAGGGTCGGGTGGTCGGAACGGCCGAACCCACCGCCAGCGAGTCGGAACTCGCCTCGATGATGGTCGGGCGAGACGTCAACTTGAACGTCGAGAAGTCGGCGTACACCCCGGGTCGAGACGTCATGGAGATCCGTGACCTCGTCGTGCGAGACAATCGGGGGGTCGCCGCGGTCAACGGGGTGTCGCTCGACGTGAAGGCCGGCGAGATCCTGATGCTCGCGGGAATCCAGGGCAACGGCCAGACCGAGTTCGTCGAGGCTATCGTCGGCCTGCGGCCGGTTGAGTCGGGTACGGTCACCCTGAACGGCCGTGACATCACCAACAAGTCCCCGCGCGAGGTGCTCGATGAAGGGCTCGGCCACATCCCCGAGGACCGCCAGCGCGACGGACTGGTGCTGACGATGTCCGTAGCGGACAACCTCGTGCTGAACACCCCACGACGTCAACCCTTCGCCCGCCACGGCTCGCGCAACCTGAGCGCCGTGCGCGAGAACGCCGAACGCCTGGTGAAGGACTTCGACATCCGCACCACCTCGATCCTCGAACCGGCCGGCTCGCTGTCGGGGGGCAACCAACAGAAGGTCATCGTGGCGCGCGAGCTGTCGCGCGACCTCGAGATCCTCGTGGCCTCCCAACCGACCCGCGGACTCGACGTCGGATCGATCGAATACGTCCACGCCCAGATGGTGAAGCACCGCAACAACGGCAACGCGGCACTGATCGTGTCCTCGGAACTCGACGAGGTCCTGTCGCTGGGCGACCGAATCGCGGTGATGTACGCGGGCAAGATCAGCGGAGTCGTCGACCCGACCACCAGCCGCGAAGCCATCGGCCTACTGATGACGGGCTCCACGGAAGGCGAAGGCGGTGAGTGACGAAGTCCTAGGGCAGCCCAAGCGCTCACTGTGGGCGCGCTGGACCTCGGCGAGTCCGGTCGCGGTCGCGGCCTTCGCCATGGTTCTCGGACTGGTGCTCGGCGCGCTGATCATCGTCACCACGACACCGGTGGTGCTCGACGCGTGGCGGGGCTTCTTCCACGGTTGGGGCGGACCGGGTCACGCGCTCAAGGTCTCCTTCGACAACGTCGGGTCGGCCTACCGCGACATGTTCACCGGCTCAATCCTCAACCCGGTCGGCTTCTGGCATTCGCTCACGACCGGCCGGGGATGGCCCACCACCCTCACGCCGATCTCCGAGACGCTCACCTACGCGACCCCGCTCGTGATCGCGAGCATCGGAGTGGGCATCGCGTTCCAGACCGGGATCTTCAACATCGGGGCCAACGGCCAAGCCATCCTCGGAGGGGTCCTCGGCGCGAGTGCCGGATCCCTGCTGCACATGCCCGCGATCATCCACATCCCGGTGACCCTGGGGGCGGGCATCCTCGGAGGGGTCATCGCCGGATCGGTCCCGGGTCTCTTGAAGGCATACACCGGGGCCCACGAGGTCATCGTCACGCTCATGCTCAACTACGTGATCGCCGGGGTGCTCTACCTGGCCCTCTTCTCGACCGCGCTCCAACTCCCGGGTCAGAGCAACGACATCTCGCGCACGATGGACTCGTCGGCCCAACTGGCGCCGCTCTTCGGAACGAGCTCGGGACTGCGGGTCAACTACGGCCTCTTCGTCGCGGTGGCCGTGGTCGCCTTCGCGTGGTGGTTTCTGGAGAGATCCTCCTTGGGCTTCGAGTTCCGGATCACCGGAGCCAACCCCAACGCGGCGCGCGCCTCGGGCATCAACTCTCGTGCGGTGATCATCCTGCTGTTCCTGATCTCGGGGGGCCTGGCCGGACTGGCCGGCGTGGTCCAGGCGGCGGGCACCACCCACTTCATCGACGGCGGCTTCCTGATCGGCAACGCCGGCATCGGTTTCACGGCCATCACCGTTGCGCTGCTCGGTCGCAACCGCCCGATGGGCATCGTGTGGGCCTCGTTGCTCTTCGCCGCCCTCGGCGTCGGGGGACGGGCCATGCAGGCGTCAACGGGCATACCCCTCGACCTCGCCGCGATCATCCAGTCGGCGGTCGTGCTCTTCGTCGCCTCGCCGATCCTCGTGAAGGAGATCTTCCGATTGAAGGCCGCGCCGACGAGTCAACTGCAACTGGCCACCAAGGGGTGGAGCTCATGACGACGGTGACCACTCCCGCCGCCAAGGTAACCGTCCACCGCCGAGCCATCAGTCGGACCCGGGTGATCGGATTGATCATCACGGTGATCGGCCTGTTCACCATCTACGCCTTCGCCGTCGGGTCGGCGTCCAATGCGCATTCGGCCCTCACGTTCAACCCGGTCAACCTCTCGGCGAGCGCGCCGTGGCACGTCGGCACGCTCACCCTGCTCACCCGGACCACCAACCTGGTGCTCGGTCTCATCATGGTCGCGCTCGGCATAGAGGTCGCGCTCCGCCAACCCCTGCGCGGGGTGATGGTCCGCTTCGGCGTGGTCGCGGCGCTCTTCTTCTTCGCGCTGATGCTCTGGGCGGTGCGCTCGCCCGGTCCGTCCCAGATCAGTTTCCTCAACCTCACCTCGGTGCTGATCGGAAGTTCCACGGTCGCGATGGTGCTCATCTTCGGAGCCCTCTCGGGCGTGATGTGCGAGCGGGCCGGCGTCGTGAACATTGCGATCGAGGGCCAGTTCATCGGTGGAGCCTTCGTCGGCACGATGATCGCCTCGACGACCCACAACTTCTTCTACGCCGCCATCGCCGGCGCCGCGGTGGGTGGACTGGTCGGGCTCATCCTGGCGTTCCTGGCACTGCGTTACCTGTCCGACCAGATCATCGTGGGCGTGGTGCTCGTCACGATGCTCGCCAGCTTCTCCTCGTACCTGAACCTCCAGGTCTTCACCCCGTACCCGCAGTTCAACACCGGCAACCTCGCCCCGAACATCGCGATCCCCCTGTTGTCGAAGATCCCGCTCCTCGGTCCGGTCTTCTTCAACCAGACCGGCTTCTTCTACGCGATGATCATCATCGTCGCCACCGTGAGCTTCGCGCTGTTCAAGACCCGCTACGGACTGCGCGTGCGAGCGGTCGGTGAGCACCCGAAAGCCGCGGCGTCGGTGGGGATCAACGTGGTGCGCACGCGCTACATCAACGTCGTGCTCGGCGGGGCCATCGCCGGACTTGGTGGGGCGGCGCTCATCGCCAGTCAGGGTCAGTTCCAGCCGGGGATCACCTCGGGCTACGGGTACATCGCCCTGGCCGCACTGATCTTTGGCCGCTGGCGCCCCTCGGGCGCGGTCGTCGCCTCGGTACTGTTCGGAGTCTCGCTCTACGTCTCGTACATCTTGAAGGGCTACCAGGTGCCGGTGTCGATCTACATCTTGAACATGTTCCCGTACATCATCACCATCGCGGTCGTTTCGGGCCTCATCGGCCGGGTGCGTGCACCCGCCGCCGACGGTCTCCCATACCAGCACGATTGAACCTTCGCGTTCTGACGAATTGATTCGTCGGGCGAACGCTGCCCTATCGGCTGGTGGTCGGACCATCGCAGTAGCAAGCGCCTAGCCGGTAGAGCCGAGTCCGCGCACGACGAGCGAGGCCGACACCATCGCTTGGGTCAGCGCCTCGTCCAGGGATGCCCCTCGAAGGCGAGCACCGAGGTACGCTCCGGTCGCCGCATCCCCCGCGCCCGTGGTGTCCACGACTTCTTGGGCGAGGGACCGGCTCCTGACGAGTCCCGAACCGCACCGCACGACGGCGCCGTCGACACCCCGGGTCACCACCACTTCGCCGAACTGTCCGGAGAGCAGGTCGATCGCCGCGTCGACATCGTCGGTTCCGCTCAGCGCCACGGCCTCCTCCTCGTTGGCGAAGAGCATCGACGAACCCTTGGCGGCGCTGAGAAAGACGTGGGGAGTGACTTCGATCAAGGGTGCCAACGAGCAGACGTCGACCGACGTGCTGGCCCCACGGGATACGGCCACACGAATCGCGGCCACTCCCGTTTCGCGCGTCGCGTCGTCGAGCAAGGTATAGCCCGAGACGTGGAGGTGGTCGAACGGCTCCGCGAGACCCGCCGCGACGTGGGCGAAGGAGAGAGCACGATTCGCCCCACGGTCGGTGAGCATCGCGCGCTGGCCGTCAGGGGCCACCAGGGCGACGACGACGCCGGTCGAGCCCGCCGTGATCTCGAGGTCGCCGCGAACCCCGCCTCGGGTGAGCTCCTCGACGAACATCCGCGAACCGACGTCGTCGCCGGCCGCGCCGATGTAGAGGACCTCGTGGCCCTGGGTGGCGAGCGCCACCGCCAGGTTGGCGCCCGATCCACCGCGGCTCAGTCGCACGCTCGACGGTGTGTCGCTGGTCGCAGCGACCTCGCGGGTGGGACGAACGACGACGTCCAGCATGACGTCGCCGATGACGACGATGCGCTTGGCGCTCACGCGCCCGACATCTCCGCGGCCACCTGACCGGCCAGGCGCGCGTTCGCCACCACGAGGTCTCGATTCACCTGGACACTGACGCCACTGGTGAAGCGAGCGAACTCGGCCAGGAGAACCGGAGTGACGTCCTTGCCCGAGACTCCCGAATCCTTCGCCGTGGCGAAGGCGCTCGCCAGCGCCGCGCGGTGGAGTTCCGGGTCCAGTTGGCGATCCTCGGTCACTGGATTGGCCAGCAGGAATCCGGTGGGTGAGAAGTCGCGGTGGGCGATGAACGCCCTCGCGGCGCCGGCGGCGTCGTCGACCGACCAGTCGAGCGCGAAGCCGCTGTCGGAGAGGTAGAAACCGGGGAAACGCGTCGTCCGGTATCCGACCACGGCGACGCCGAGCGAGTCGAGGCGCTCCAACGTGGCGCCGACGTCGAGGATCGACTTCACCCCCGAGGCGACCACCAGTACCGGCGTGCGCGAGAGGGCCGTGAGGTCCGCCGATTCGTCGAAGGTCCTCTCCGCGCCGCGGTGGACGCCGCCGAGACCTCCCGTCGCCATGACGGCGATGCCGGACCGGTGAGCGACGGCGATCGTCCCGGCGACCGTCGTCGCGCCGTCGCGTGCGCCGGAGCGAGCGATGCCGAGGTCGCGAGCCGAGAGTTTGGACGTCGCCCGAGACGGATCGGCCAATCGGGCGAGCTCGTCGGCGCTCATCCCGACGATGACGCGACCTGCGAGCATTCCGATGGTCGCGGGCACCGAACCGCTCTGGCGAACGGCGTCCTCGCACTCCTGGGCGACTTCGAGGTTGATCGGATTGGGCAGCCCGTGGACGACGATCGTCGTCTCGAGCGCGACGACACCGCGGCCATCGGCGAGTGCGTCCGCCACCTCGTCACTCGTGACGACCGGGGAGTTCGAAGGGTTCTTCACGCAATGCGAAGTGTACTGTTTTGAGGTGAGCCAACCGATCGAGATCCCCTGGGACGACCTGCGCGCTCGGGCTCGCGGGGCCACGACGAAGTCGTACGCTCCGTACTCGAAGGTGACCGTGGGGGCCGCCGGGCTCACGTCGCTGGGCGGCATCGTCGAAGGCGCCAACGTCGAGAACGCGAGTTACGGCCTCACCCTCTGCGCCGAGTGCTCACTGGTGAGCGACCTCATCCGCCAGGGTGGCGGGCGGCTCGTGGCGGTGTCGATCGTCGCGGGTGACGGACAGCCCATCGCCCCGTGCGGGCGCTGTCGACAGGTCCTGTTCGAACACGGAGGCAACGACCTCCTGGTCGACGCGGGCGAGACCGACCCTCCGTCCACGTTGCGCGATCTGCTTCCGGGGGCCTTCGGTCCATCGGACCTCGACAGCCGGAGCAATCCGTGACCTACCACTCCGCCGTCGACGTGATCACCGTCAAGCGTGACGGCGGCGTTCTCAGTGACGACGCCATCGTCTGGATGCTGAACGCCTACGACCGCGGCGAGGTCGCCGAGGAGCAGATGGCGTCGTTGTTGATGGCGGTCTTCTTCAACGGGCTCTCCGCACCCGAACTGGGTTCGTGGACCGACTGCATGATCGCCTCCGGGGAGCGTCTCGACCTCAAGGGTTTGTCGCGTCCCACGGTGGACAAGCACTCTACGGGTGGCGTCGGCGACAAGATCTCGCTCATCCTCGCCCCACTGGTCGCCGCGTGCGGGGCCGCCGTCCCCCAACTCTCCGGCCGCGGTCTCGGCCACACCGGGGGCACCCTCGACAAGCTGGAGTCGATACCGGGCTGGCGGGCGTTCCTCACCAACGACCAGGTCCGCGAGCAACTCGAGGACATCGGCGCCGTCATCTGCGCCGCCGGCCAGGGCCTCGCTCCGATCGACCGCAAGCTCTACTCGCTGCGCGACGTGACTGGCACGGTGGAGTCGATCCCGCTGATCTCGTCGTCGATCATGTCCAAGAAGATCGCCGAAGGGACCCAGGCCCTGGTGCTCGACGTGAAGGTCGGCCGGGGTGCCTTCATCAAGACCCACGACCGGGCCCGCGAACTCGCGACCACGATGGTGGGCCTGGGGACCAGCCACGGAGTATCGACGGTCGCCCAGCTCACGTCGATGGACGCTCCGCTGGGCCGCGCGGTCGGCAACGCGATCGAGGTCACCGAGTCGGTGGACGTGCTGCGCGGCGGCGGTCCCGCCGACGTCCGAGAGCTGACGCTGGCGCTGGCGTCGATCATGGTGGGCCTGGTGGGCATCGACGTCGACCCCGCGTCCAGACTCGACGACGGATCCGCCTACGAGGTGTACCGGCGCATGATCGCCGCCCAGGGTGGCGATCCCGATGCGGTGCTGCCGCTCGCCGCGCGACGGACGACGGTGGAGGCCGATCGAGACGGTGTCGTCCAGTCGATCGACGCCCTCGGAGTCGGCGTCGCCGCGTGGCGTCTCGGCGCGGGACGGGCGCGCAAGGAGGACCCCGTGAGCGCCGCCGCCGGGGTCGTGTGTCTAGTGCGTGAAGGCGACGTGATCTCGAAGGGCCAGCCGCTGTTCGAACTGCACGCCGACGACGACGCGCATCTCCAGTTGGGACAGGCTTCCATCGAGAACGCTCTCGTCATCGGTGAAGAGACGGTGAACGAACGACCCCTGCTGCTGGAGCGCATCACCAAGTAACGCACAAGCCTGTTGACTAGCCTTGGCCCATGACCACAGCGCTCACTCGCGACATCATCGAACGGGCCCCGAAGGTCTTGCTGCACGACCACCTCGACGGCGGAGTGCGGCCATCGACGGTGCTCGAGCTGGCCCGAGAGATCCGCTACACCGGCCTGCCGACCAACGACCCCGACGAGCTGCGCCAGTGGTTCATCGCCGACACTCCCGGCAGCGACCTCGTGCGCTACCTCGAGGGGTTCGCCCACACGACCGCGGTGATGCAGACGCGCGATCAACTCGAACGCGTCGCGTCGGAGACCGCCTACGACCTGGCGCTGGACGGCGTCGTCTACGCCGAGGTCCGCTTCGCGCCCGAGCTGCACCTGATCGGCGGGCTGACCCTGCACGAGGTGGTCAACGCCGTCCTCGACGGATTCGCTCACGGCACGCGCGAGGCGGCGGCGAAGGGCCGCACCATAATCGTGCGCACCATCCTGTCGGCGATGCGCCAGGCCTCGTTGAGCGAGACGATCGCCGAACTCGCCGTCGAGTTCCGCGACCAGGGCGTCTGCGGCTTCGACATCGCCGGGCCCGAGGACGGGTTCCCGCCCACGCATCACCTCCGCGCCTTCCACCTCGTCCAGCGCGAGGACTTCCACATGACGATCCACGCCGGTGAGGCCTTCGGGCTCCCCTCGATCTGGGAGGCCGTGCAGTTCTGCAACGCCGAGCGCCTCGGTCACGGCGTGCGGATCGTCGACGACATCACGAAGGTCGACGGTGGCTTCGAACTCGGCCGCCTCGCCAACTTCATCCGCGACCGGCGCATCCCCTTGGAGGTCTGTCCGACGTCGAACGTCCACACCGGCGCGGCCGCGTCGATCGCCGAACATCCAATCGAGACGCTGCGCAAGCTCCGCTTCCGCGTGACCCTCAACACCGACAACCGACTCATGAGCGGCATCACGCTCTCGAGCGAGTTCGAGGTCTGCGCCAATGCCTTTGGATGGACCCTCGACGACATGGAGTGGATGACGCTCAACGCGGCGAAGAGCTCGTTCTTCCAGTTCGACCAGCGCCTCAACATGATCAACACGGTGATCAAGCCCGGCTACGCCGCGCTTCGATCGGCCTAGCCAGCGAGGATCCGCGCGAGGTCGCCGCGCACCGCCTCGACCACCGCGCCGGCCCGGTTCCGTTCCGCCGCCAGCCCGTCGAGCGGGACCGGCGCACCCACCACCTCGATGTAGGCCTTCAACTTCGGTTCGGTGCCCGACGGGCGAACGACGACCCGGCCGGTCGAGCCGAGCACGAGGTACATTCCCTCGGTCGCCGCGAGACCCTGGTAACCGGCCATGAGGTCGATGACGTCACTGACCGCGAGACCGCCGAGTTCGTCCGGAGGATCGACGCGCAGCGCCGACGCCGCCGCGGCGATGCGCCGCTGGGCGCCGTCGCCCTCAAAACGAAGCGCGAGTTGCGACACCGCGTGGACCCCGAAGTGCGACTCGATCTCGTCGAGCCGGTCGAGCAGATTCCGTCCTTTGAGGGAGAGTCCGTGGGCCAGTTTCGCCAGCGCCAGCGCCGCCGACATACCGTCCTTGTCCGCGACGGCGGGATCCACGGCGTAGCCCAGGGCCTCCTCGTAACCGAAGCGCAGGACGCCATCTGCGGCGGCTCTCGAGATCCACTTGAAGCCGGTCAACGTCGTGGCGAATCGCACGTTCGCCTCCGCGGCCATTTCGCGCAGCAGCGTCGACGACACGATGGTCGTGGCGACCACGTCGGACGGCTGGTCCATAGCCCCCAACAGCTCCGACGCGAGCAGCCAGCCGATCTCGTCGCCACGCAGCACGTGCCAGCCGTCGACGCCACGCACCGCAGCGCCCAAACGATCCGCGTCGGGGTCGTTGGCGATCACGAGCGACGAGCCCGCCCGGTCGGCCGCCGCGATGGCCAAGTCGAGCGCACCGGGTTCCTCGGGGTTCGGGAAGGGCAGCGTGGGAAAGGCGGCGTCCGGGGCGAACTGCTCGTCCACCGGGGTCACGGCCGAATGACCGGCTCGAGCGAAGAGCTCCATCATCGTGGCCCCGCCCACTCCGTGCAGCGGCGTGTACGTGATAGGCACCGGCGAATCCCCGGGGACGGCGAATCGCTGCGCGAAGTGTTCCCGGTAGCCGTCCAGGGTCGACGATGGGACGTAGGAGTGCCGCGGGCTCGACCGGTCACCCAGTGGCGGCGTGGTCGAGATTCTCGCGTGGCGCTCCACGATCTCGTCGTTGGGCGCGATTATCTGGGCCCCGTCGTGCGAGTAGAGCTTGTATCCGTTGTCCGCCGGTGGATTATGGCTCGCCGTGATCATGATCCCCGCCCCAGCGCCGAGCGCCTTCACGCAGTAGGCGACGAACGGGGTCGGCAGTGGTCCGGGCATCTCGATGACCCGCACACCCGCGCCGAGCAGCACCGAGACCACCTCGTCGTTGAAGGCTTCGGATCCGTTGCGCGCATCGCGTCCGACGACGACGCCACGGTCGCGACCGATGCCGGTCTCGTCGAGCCACGCGATCACCCCCTGGGTCGTGCGACGGACCGTGAGACGGTTCATGCCGGCCGGTCCGGCCATCACCGGGCCGCGCAGGCCCGCGGTGCCGAAGGAGAGCGGAACAGCGAACCGACGGCTCAACTCGACTTCGTCGCCCCGCTCGACGAGACGGGACAGGGTCGAGCGATCGTCCACGTCGGGATCGTCGGCGATCCAGGCTCGCACCTGGTCGAGCAACGTCCGGTTCACAAGACCGGGATGACCCGCGTCAGCAAGCGGCCGAGCGAGGCGGCGGCGTCCTGGCCCGCTTCGAGTACCTCGTTGTGGTTGAGCGGACCGGAACTCACCCCGGCCGCCAGGTTGGAGACCAGGCTGAGGCCCATCACCTCGGCGCCCAGGTGCCTCGCGGCGATGGCCTCGAGCACGGTCGACATGCCGACGAGGCTGGCCCCCATCGTCCTCGCCATCGCCACCTCGGCGGGGGTCTCGTAGTGGGGGCCCCGGAACCCGGCGTAGACGCCCTCGCTCAACTCGGGCACCGCGGCGATGACGCTCGTGCGCAGCCGCGCGCTGTAGAGGTCGGTCAGGTCGACGAACCGCGCCCCGTAACCCTTGGGCGGCGCCTCGCCCTCGAGCGGCGACGTCGACGTCAGGTTGATATGGTCGCGGATCACGATGACGCTGCCCGGCCCCTTGGCGGGGTCGATGCCTCCGGCGGCGTTGGTGAGCACCACGCGACTCGCGCCGGCCGCGATCACCGTGCGCACGCCGTGCACGACCTGGGCGGCGGTGTTGCCTTCGTAGAGGTGAACGCGTCCCGCGATCAGCGCCACGTCGAGGTCGGCCACCTTGAGCGACAGGATCTTCCCGCTGTGGCCGGCTACGGTCGGGGCGACGAACCCGCTGAGCGACGTGGTGGCGACCTCGCTCTTGGGTGTGCCCAACGCTACGGCGCCCTCCTTCCACCCTGAACCGAGCACGACCGCGACGTCGTAGTGGTCGACGCCGCTGCGCTCGCGCAGTTCGTCAGCGGCCCGTCGGGCGAGTTTGTAGGGATTCTTCATCACTGTCCAATCGTGTGCCAGACCGTCGAGGTCTCGACGAAGGCACGTAGTCGTCGAATCGAGTTCGCTGGCGCGGGGCCGTCCATGCGCAGGACGCGCTTGATGGAACCGGCCGCGGCCTGGGCGAGGGCGTCCGCGGCCTCGGGGCTCACGCCCTCGAGGTCGAGCCCGTCGACGTCCTCGTGGGAGGCCAGGGTGGCTGCCAACTCCTCGGTGAGCCCGGTGACGATGTTGAGCACTCCGGCGGGGAAGTCGGCCGTGGCGGTCATCTCGCCCACCAGGACGGCTGGCGTCGGGCGAAGCTCGCTCGCCACGGCGACGACCGTGTTGCCGACGCAGATCGGGGCGAGCACGGCGTCGACGAAGGCCTCCAGCGACGACGACTGGTCGGCCAACACGGCCACCACGCCACTGGGCACCGGGACGGAGAAGTTGAAGTACGGGCCGGCGACCGGATTGGTCCCGCCCATGACCTGGGCCACCTTGTCCGTCCAGCCCGCGTACCAGATGATGCGGTCGATGGCCCGCGAGACGCATCCCTGGGCCGCCCGGGCCTTCAGCCCCTCACTGAGTGCGACGTGCTCGGCCAGTTCGTCGCGCCGGGACTCGGCCATCTCGGCGAGCCGGTAGATGACCTGGCCGCGGTTGTAGGCCGTGGCGGCCCACCACTTGGTCTGCGCCGATCGGGCGGCCACGACCGCGTCGCGCAGGTCCTTGCGCGAGCCTTGGGCGACGTTGGCGAGGAACGCGCCCGACGAGGAGAGGACTTCGTAGCTGCGCCCCGACTCCGAGCGCGGGAACGCGCCGTTGATCAAGAGCTTGTAGGTCTTTCGCACGTCCAGACGGTCTTCAGACATTGAGGTACGCCTCCAGTCCGTGACGTCCACCCTCTCGGCCGAATCCCGACTCGCGCATGCCGCCGAACGGGCTCGTGGGGTCGAACCGGTTGTAGGTGTTGGCCCAGATCACCCCGGCGCGAAGGCGCTCGGCCACCCAGAGGGTCCGACTGCCCTTCTCGCTCCACACCCCGCACGCCAGACCGTACTTCGTGTTGTTGGCCTTGGCGACCGCCTCTTCGGGGGTGCGGAACGTCAGCACCGACAGGACGGGCCCGAATATCTCGTCCCGGGCGATCCGGTGGGACTGGGCGACGTTGGCGAACACGGTCGGTGCGAACCAGTATCCCCGCGACGGCAGCTCGCACGAGCTCGTGTAGCGTGTCGCTCCCTCGTTCTCGCCGATCGAGACCAGTTCCTCGATGCGCGCCAGCTGCTCGGCCGAGTTGATGGCTCCGACGTCGGTGTTCTTGTCGAGCGGATCGCCGACGCGCAACTGCTCGACGCGTCGCACCAGACGGCGCAGCACTTCGTCCGCGATCGACTCCTGGACGAGGAGTCGCGACCCGGCACAGCACACGTGACCCTGGTTGAAGAAGATCCCGTCGATGATCCCCTCGATCATCTCGTCGACCGGGGCGTCCTCGAAGACGATGTTGGCGCCCTTGCCGCCGAGTTCGAGCGTCAGACGCTTGCGACTGGAGGCGACCCGCTGCTGGATGAGCCGACCGACGTCGGTCGAGCCCGTGAAGGCGATCTTGTCGACGTCAGGGTGTTCCACGAGGGCCGAACCCGTCACGCCGTCCCCGGTGACGATGTTGACCACGCCGTCGGGCAGCCCCGCCTGTTGGAGTATCTCGGCGAGCACCAGGGCGCTCAGCGGGGTCGTCTCGGCGGGCTTCAAGACGCAGGTGTTGCCGGCCGCCAGGGCGGGGGCCAACTTCCACGCCGCCATCAACAAGGGGAAGTTCCACGGGATGATCTGGCCGGCCACGCCGACGGGCTTGGGGTCGGGGCCGAAGCCCGCGTGGTCCAACTTGTCGGCCCAGCCGGCGTAGTAGAAGAAGTAGGCCGCGGCGAGCGGGATGTCGATGTCGCGCGACTCGCGGATCGGTTTGCCGTTGTCGAGCGTCTCGACGACGGCTAGTTCCCGGGCCCTTTCCTGGATGATCCGTGCGATGCGAAAGAGGTACTTCGCCCGCTCCGGACCACTCGTCTTGCTCCAGACGGTGTCGTAGGCGCGTCGCGCGGCCTTCACCGCGCGATCGACGTCCTGCGCCGATCCCTGGGATACCGCGGCGAGACTCTCGCCGGTCGCGGGATTGACCGTGGCGAAGGGCTCGTGCTTCTTCGGATCGGTGAACTGGCCGTCGATGAAGAGACCGTAACCGGGCTTCAGCCGGGCGATGGCCGCCGATTCCGGCGCGGGGTCGTACTGCAGCGATCCCAGTTGGGAGTTCACCAGTTCGTGCTCGGTCATGTCAATCTCCACTGAACTCGTCGGCGCGAACGTACGCACCGCGTTGCTGCTTCAGGCGCTGCATCAACAGGTCGTTGAGCAGTGACGAGGCACCGAATCGGAAGAGGCTCGGACGCAGCCACATCGACCCGACGGTCTCGTTCACGAGCACCAGGTAACGGATCGCGTCCTTCGAAGTGCGGATGCCGCCCGCCACCTTCACGCCGACCACCCGGCCGGTCGTCTCGGCGAAGTCGCGCACGGCCTCGAGCATCACCAGGGCGGTCGGCTGAGTCGCCGAGACGCCGACCTTGCCCGTGGAGGTCTTGATGAAGTCCGCCCCGGCGAGCATGGCGATCCAGCTGGCCCGACGGACGTTGTCGTAGGTGACGAGTTCACCGGTCTCGAGGATGACCTTCAGGTGCGCTTCACCGCAGGCGTCCCTGACGGCGACGATCTCGTCGAAGACCTGGCCGATGCGTCCCGAAAGGAATGCCCCGCGGTCGATGACCATGTCGATCTCGTCGGCGCCCGCGGCGACGGCCTCGCCGACGTCGAGCAACTTCACCTTCAACGAGGCGCGACCCGACGGAAACGCGGTCGCGACCGCGGCGACCGCCACCGTCGAGCCGCCGAGCACCGAACGGGCGTGGGCGACCAGGTCGGGATAGACGCACACCGCCGCGGCCGACGGCACGGACGGGTCACGGGGATCGGGGCGCATCGCCTTGACGCACAGCGACGTCACCCGACCATTGGTGTCCGCCCCCTCGAGGGTGGTGAGGTCGACCATCGAGATGGCGAGGTCGATCGCGGCCATCTTGGTCGAGCGCTTTATCGAGCGGGTGGCGAGTTTGGCGGCCCGCCCCTCGACCCCCACCGAATCCACGCCCGAGAGGCTCGCCAACATCGTGCGAAGTTGCGCCTCGGAGTCGATCGCGGGCAGCCGCTCGGGCGAAGGGATTCGAACTCCGCGGTCCGGACCGTTGACGAGACGAAGCGGAGTGGTGCTCACCCGCCCAACGCTAGCAACGTCGTCGTGTCGATTCCCAACCCGGTTCGGTCAGTGGAAACGAGGAAGTTCACCGCTCGCGCGGCGTTGGGCGAGCGACGGAGCTGAAGCGTCCTTGGCGCTGACGATCGGCTCTCCCGAGATGGTCCAGGGTACGGCGATCTCGACGTCGAAGGGATCGATCTCGAGTTCGAAGGGCGCGTTGTACGGCGACGACAGGAGGTACGAGAGACCGGCCCGCTCGCTCAGGACGCAGAACCCGTGGGCGACCCCCGCCGGTATCAGCAGGGAACTCACCGAGTCCTCGCTCAGTCGAACGACCTCGAAACGACCGAACGTCGGTGATCCGATCCGGACGTCGACGATCACGTCGTCGAGTTCACCGAGCACGCAGGTCACGACCTTGGCCTGGCCCTGGGGCGCCAGCGAGTAGTGCAGGCCGCGCACGACGTCGCGCTGGGACATCGAGAAGTTGGCCTGCTGCGCGACGAACTGAACCGCCCCGTCCTCGAGGTCGGCGAGCTTGAACCACTCGCGGAAGAATCCGCGTTCGTCCTCCCAGACCGGTGACTCGAGGAGCCTCAATCCCGGGATCGAGAGTTCGGTGACCTTCACTCGGCCCGCCCCTTCAGCGGCCGCCACCACCACTCGTTGTCGCGGTACCACTGGACCGCGTTCGCGAGGCCGTCCGTGAAGTCCACCCGTGGGGAGTAGCCCAGTTCTTCGTGGATCTTGGTCCAGTCGACCGAGTAGCGACGGTCGTGACCGAGACGGTCCTCGACGGGCTCGATCATCGATACATCGGCCCCGCAGAGTTCGAGCAATCGGTTCGTCAACTCGCGGTTCGTCAACTCGAGCCCGCCGCCGATGTTGTACACCTCGCCGGAGCGCCCGTTCTCGAAGACCGCCAGCACCCCGCGACAGTGGTCGTCGACGTGGAGCCAGTCGCGCACGTTCAGCCCATCGCCGTAGAGCGGGACCGGCAGGCCGTCCAGCAGGTTGGTGACGAACAGCGGGATCACCTTCTCGGGGAACTGGCGCGGACCGTAGTTGTTCGAACACCGCGTCACCACCACATCGAGGCCGTAGGTGCGGTGGTACGCGAGGGCGGCCAGGTCCGAAGCAGCCTTGCTCGACGAGTACGGCGAGTTCGGCTCGAGCAGGTGGTCCTCACGCCACGAACCTTCGGCGATCGATCCGTAGACCTCGTCGGTCGAAACGTGCACGAACCGCTCCACCCCGGCGAGGCGCGCACTCTCGAGCAGCTGCTGGGTCCCGACCACGTTGGTCTCGAAGAACGGTCGAGCTCCGCTGATGGACCGGTCGACGTGGCTCTCGGCCGCGAAGTGGACGACCCCGAACGCGCCGCGCAGCACCTCGGCGGTGACGACGGGGTCGAGGATAGAACCTTCCACGAAGGTGACGCGCGAATCACGAAGGGCAGCGTCCATGTTCTCGCGGCGGCCCGAATAGGTGAGTGCGTCGAGCAGGACGATCTCGTCGCAGCCGAGATCCTCGGACCGCTCGAGGAACAGTTCGGCGAATCTCGAACCAATGAAGCCGGCCGCCCCGGTGATCACCACGCGCATAGAGGTACCTCGGCCAATAGAAAGGAGTTACAGGACTTCTATACTAATGGGGTGAAGGGAATCATTCTGGCTGGCGGCAGCGGCACGCGCCTTTTTCCCATCACCCGTGCGGTCTCCAAGCAACTGCTGCCCATCTACGACAAGCCAATGATCTACTACCCGTTGAGCACCCTGATGCTCGCGGGACTGCGAGAGATCCTGCTGATCACGACGCCCCACGACCAGGCCGCCTTCCATCGGCTCCTGGGTGACGGCAGCCAACTCGGACTACGCATCGAGTACGTGATCCAAGACCATCCCAATGGCCTCGCCGAAGCGCTCATCCTCGGCGAGAAGTTCCTCGCGGGCGAGAAGTGCGCGCTCATCCTGGGCGACAACCTCTTCTACGGCCCGGGTCTGGGTACCCACCTGCGCCAGAACACATCGGTCGAGGGGTCGCTCATCTTCGCCTATCAGGTGAGTGACCCCGCCGCCTACGGCGTCGTCGAGTTCGACGACGACGGCGTGGTCCTCTCGATCGAGGAGAAGCCCGCGGTGCCCAAGAGCAACTACGCCGTGCCCGGCATCTACTTCTACGACGAGAAGGCGTCGCAGATCGCCCGCGGGTTGACTCCGAGCGCGCGCGGCGAACTCGAGATCACCGCGCTCAACAACGCGTACCTCGAACTCGGGGAGTTGCGCGTCGAGGTGCTGTCGCGCGCGACGACATGGCTCGACACCGGTACCCACGAGTCGCTCTACGAAGCCGGTGGCCTCATCCGCACCCTCCAGCACCGCACCGGCATGCGCATCGGCGACGTCGAGCAGATCGCCCGCGACCAGGGTTGGATCTAGGCCGCAGCGCGGGTCGCCGTCGGTATCCTTGTGTATGCCACTTCGACTGCGCCCATTCGTCGATGACGACGAGACGGCCGCCCTCGACGCCCACCACGAACTCGGCGACGAATTCAACTTCCTGCTCTTCTGGAGTAACGACGTGAGTTGGGCCGAGTACCTCAACCAACTCGAAGACGGCCGCCGAGGCGTCGGGCTGGCGGAGGGCCGCGTCGCGTCGAGCCTGCTGGCCGCGGAGTACGACGGCGCCATCGTCGGGCGCGCGTCGGTCCGTTTCGCGATGAACGACTTCCTCGCCTGGCGCGGCGGACACATCGGCTACGCGGTCCTCGCCCGGTACCGGCGCAGAGGTTTCGCCACCGAGATCCTGCGCCAATCGCTGGTGGTCGCCAGGGCCAACGGCGTGGGACGAGTCCTCGTGACCTGCGACGACGACAACGTCGGATCGGCGACGGTCATCGAACGTTGCGGTGGGGTCCTCGAGCAGGTGGTACCGGCCGGCGCGGGAGACGTCGCCTTTCGCCGTTACTGGATCGACTGACCTGTTGGGCGCCGGTTAACCAGCAATGAATCCGAGGTGGGCCGCCTCGGCCCCGTGGATCAATTGCTTGTGGACCTTCAAGGTCGCGCGGTCGAGTCCCGCCATCTTCTGAGCCCGTTCGACGGCGTGGTCGATCAGGTCCTCCTGCGTGGCGATCGCCTCGACGATCCCGAAGGCCAGCGCATCGGGAGCCGCGAAGCGACGGGCCGTGGTCGCGGCCATGACCGCGGTCCCTCGGGGCAGTCGATTCGCCAGGATCGACCAGAGCCGCTCATCGAGCGGTAGTCCGATCTCGGCTTCGTTCATGCACCAGAAGCCGCGGTCCGCCCTCATGACGCGATAGTCGAAGGCGCACGAGATGAGCGCGCCGCCGGCGAAGGTGTGCCCGTTGAGTGCCGCCACGGTGTAGGCCGGATAGACGAGCAGCCGGCCGATCGTGCGCTCCAACTCGTGCAACGTCGCGAGGAACTCCTCTCGGTCGTCGAGGAACCGCGCGAGGTCGAGGCCGTTGCAGAAGAACTTGCCCGATCCCGTGAGCACGACGGCCAAAGCGCCCTCCAACTCCTCCAGTTCGTCGAGGACCTCGTTGAGCCTCCCGAGGGAGTCGAGGTTGATCCGATTCTCCTCCTCGTTCCACGTCACGAGGGCCACCGATTCGCGCTGCTGCACCGAGATATCCATGCTCGGAGCATATGACGGGCGGCGAAGCACGAGAGTAAGTTGAGGGCATGAACGATGAGATCTCCGCCACACCCGAACCCGACGTCTCGGCCGAGAACCCGATATCCGAGCACTGGGTGTGGGTCGGGCCCCATCGCCCGCCGGTCCCGCGGGTGCTCTTCGAGCACATGACGAGCGACTGGGACGTCGCCGCTCCGAGCCTCGAGGTCCACCCCGCGGCGGCCTTCGCCGCGCAGCGTCGGGCTCGACTGGGTGAGCAGTTCAGCGGCAAGACCCTCGTGGTACCGACCGGGAATCCCAAGGTTCGCGCGAACGACACCGACTACCGTTTCCGGCCGGGGTCGGACTTCTTCTACTTGACCGGCTGCGTCGAACCCGACGCCGTGCTGGTGATCACCCCGGGCGCGGGCGGCTCGCGCAGCACGCTGTACGTGCCCGAACGTCGCGACCACCACACCCACGAGTTCTTCACCGACGCCCGCTACGGCGAACTGTGGGTCGGTGCCCGGCGCGGAGTCAGCGAGGCCGCGCGCTACTACGAGATCGACTCCGCCCCGCTCGAGCACCTCGAGAAGGACCTGTCGTCGCTCGCGGCGACCGACGTCCTGTGCCTGCGGGGCTTCGATCCGATGGTCGACGGGCTGATCGGACCGCACGACGAGGACGACCTGCTGGCGAACGCCCTGGGCCAGCACCGCCTCGTCAAGGACGACTTCGAGATCGCCCAGTTGCGCCTCGCCATCGCCTACACCGTCAAGGGCTTCGAGGACGTCGTGGCGGCGCTGCCCGCGGCCGAGGGTCGAGGAGAGCGGGTCATCGAGGGTGTCTTCAACCTACGCGCACGAGTAGAGGGCAACGACGTGGGCTACGCCACCATCGCCGCCAGCGGCTCGAACGCGACGATCCTGCACTGGGTCGAGAATGACGGCGCCGTGCGCCGCGGCGAGATGCTGCTGCTCGACGCGGGAGTCGAGTGCCACAACCTCTACACCGCCGACGTGACCCGGACCATGCCGATCAACGGCAAGTTCTCCCCGGCCCAGCGCCGGATCTACGAGCTGGTCCTCGCCGCCCAGGAGGCGGCGATCGCCGTCGTGAAGCCGGGCGTCTCGTTCATGGCGCCCAACGACGCGGCGATGCGGGTACTCGCCCAGGGACTCTTCGACCTGGGGATCCTGAAGGAGGAGCCGGAGCTCGCCCTTCGCCGCGACCGTCAACTGCACCGCCGCTACACCCTTCACGGGGTCAGTCACATGCTCGGCCTCGACGTGCACGACTGCGCGAACGCGCGCGATGACGTCTACCTGGGCGAGCTCCAGGTCGGCTACGTGCTCACCGTGGAGCCCGGCCTCTACTTCCAGGCGAACGACCTGACCGTTCCCGAGGAGTACCGCGGCATCGGGGTGCGCATCGAGGACGACGTCCTCGTCACCGCAGACGGGGCGACGAACCTCTCGGCCGCGCTGCCGCGAGACCCCGACGAGATTGAGTCGTGGATGGCCGAAATCTGGTCGGACGGTCCCGTGAACCTACGGATTTGAATGCGTCTCGTTGGTCACGCGGGCCGCGCCGGCGTCAGGTTCGGCACTGCTGACCGAAACCACTGATCGCGAACGTCGGGCGACGAAGTTGGCGATGGTCGCCGCGAGGTCGCCCTTGGGCTCGAAGCTGAGTGCGTGGAGTGCTCCGGTGTCCGCGCTGATGCGTCCAGCCACGACGTCGAGGATCTGTCGGTTCCCGGTGGCCGCGGTCGCCGACCACGAGGCGATGCTCGCGCCCAGTTCCAGTGCCCGTTCGCGCAACTGCTCTCGCCCCACCACTTCGGTGATGACACCCATCGCCAGTGCGGCCTCGGCGCTTATCTCTCGCCCGCCAAGAAAGAGGGCTCGCGCGACACTGTCGCCCAAGGTCTCCACCACCAGTCGGATCCCAGCCTCGGAGTAGACCAGTCCGATCTTGCCGGCCGGAATCGCCAGTCGGGTCTCGGGCGAGGCGATGCGGATATCCGCCGACAGCGCGAGCTCCATCCCACCGCCGATGACGTTGCCCTGCAGTGCGACCACAATCGGTATTGGGTTGGAGCGCAACGACTTGAAGTTGTCCTCGTGGGCGATGAGCGATTCGGGGTGGCTGTTCGAAGCCTCGATGAGGTCGTAGCCGGCGCAGAAGTCTGGCGGCTCGGCGGTGATGACGATGACCTTGGTCCCGCGGGGCGGCTCGACGACCAGCCGCTCAACCTCGTCAATGGTGGTGCGCCCGAGAACGTTGCGTCGCTCCCCTCCCATCAATCGGATCTCGAACACCCCATCGTGGAGGTGTCCGGCGCTCACGGTGGTCGCGGGCGGCGCATGGAGTCGGGGGCCGCGTCGACGCATCCACTTCGTCGAGCGGCGCATCCGCGTGGACATCCGCGCGGTGGCGACCGAGATCCTACGAGTGAACCAGTTCATCGGCGCCATTCGCGCACCACCGCCCGTGATGACGCGCCGTGAGTCCGGCACGACGTGACGACTCGATTCATCGGAACTCCTCTCGAATCTCGTCGTTGTGTTGACCGAGGGTCGGCGGAGCCAGTCGTAGTCCGACGCGGCTTCGTCCGTAACGCAAGGGACTGCCGGGCAGTTCGATCGGACCAAGGGTCTGATGGTCAGCCGTCCAGACGAGATTCTGCTGGCGGACCTGTTCGGTTTCGTAGACCGCGTCGAGCGTCTTCACCTGACCGGCCGGTACACCGGCCTCGTCGAACCTCTCCAACCACTCGGCGATGGTCCCCATGGCGAGTGGCGGTTCCATCATCGCGAAGAGCTCGCCGGAGTTGGCGATCCTCGAAGCGTTGACTGCGAAGCGGGGGTCGTTCGCCTCGATGCCCAGCAACGGCGCAAACCGGGCCCATATGTTGTCGTTGCCCACGGCGATGACGATCGGACCGTCCTTCGCTTCGAAGACCCCGTATGGACAGACGGTCGGATGCTGGTTCCCCGAAGGGGGCGGAACCTCGCCGGCGACCAGGTAGCGCGTGCCCTGAAACGTGTGCAGGCCGATCTGGCCCGCTAGAAGTGAGGTCGACACCCGTTGGCCGCGGCCACTTCGAACACGCTCCATGAGTCCGGCGAGCACGCCGATCGCTCCGAAGAGTCCGGCCGCGATGTCGGCGATCGGGATTCCGACCTTGACCATCGGTCCCTCCGGCGGTCCGGTGAGCGACATCAGGCCACCCTCGGCCTGCAGGATGTGGTCGTATCCGACCCGCCGACTGTCGGGTCCATCGTCGCCGAACCCGCTGATCGAGAGACGGACGAGCCCGGGATTCATCTCCTCGAGGGCGTCGTCTCCGAGGCCGAGACGCTCCATCACCCCGGGACGGAAGTTCTCGACGATAACGTCGGCCCAGCGCACGAGCCGAACTATCAGTTCCCATTCCGCGGGGTCCTTCAGGTCCAGAGTGATTCCGCGCTTGTTGCGATTCGCCGAGAGGAAGTAGGTGCTCTCGCGACCCTGCTCGGTCGGGATGAACGGCGGACCCCACATGCGGGTGTCGTCACCGTTTCCGGGTTGTTCTACCTTGATGACGTCCGCGCCGAGGTCTCCCAGGATCATCGTTGTGTAGGGGCCGGCCAGTACTCGCGATAGGTCAAGCACGTGGATTCCCTCGAGTGGCGTTCCTTCCATCACTCGCTCGCTCGACCCCTCCATCGTCAACCCTTTCAATAATCCTCCCGAGCACCGAAGCGGGTGGGTGGTCCCGGAGCCGGGACCACCCACCCGAGCGGTGGTGACTACTTCAGGCCATCAGCCTTCAAGACGGCGAGGCACGCCGACTTGGAGGTGCAGTTGGTCACGTCACCGAGCACCTTGGCCGACAGGGGAGTGCCCTGGACCTCGTTGCCCGTGGTGCCGTTGGCGATGAACGGAGCGTAGGGACCGAACGTGTTGTTGTACGCGTTGTAGTCGATGCTGCCGCTCGCACCCTCGTAGTTGATCTTCTTGCCGGCCTTCAACAGCGCCAGGCACGTCGAGTACGAGCTGCAGATCGTGCCCGGCGGGTTCGTCACCATCTTCATGTCCTTCGCGACGGTGGTGCCGTTGGTGGTCTTCGCATAGGTGTCAGCGAGGGCCAGCGTGATCACCGCGTCGTAGGCGTAGTTCGAACCCGACAAGGGTCCGGCTGCCGCCTGGCTCGGGAACATCTTCTTGAAGCCCGCCAGGAACACCGTGTCCGCGGCGCCGGTCACCGAAGTGCCCATCACCGAGGTCAGCGTCGAGTGGGCCTTGGAGATGCCGAAGGCCTTGATGTAGTCACTGCTCGTCGTGACGTCGGTGCCGATCCACGGAATCTTCGAGCCGAGTTGGCTGAACTCGGTGGAGAGGACCCCGACGGTCTGCGCGTCGGTCTGGGAGAAGATGACGTTCGGCTTGTCGGCGATCACCTGGGCGACCGTGTTCGTGTACGACGACTGGTCCGCCTGGATGATGTAGGTGTGGATCACCGTTCCGCCCAGCTTGGTGTAGATGGTCTGCACCGGCTTGACGATGGTCTGGGCCGCCGCGTCCGAGTAGAACAACAGGTCCGCCTTCTTGTAGCCCTTGAGGTGGGCGTAGGTGGCCATGGCGACGCCGAGCTGGCTGTCCGACGGGCTGTCACGGAAGAGGTAGGGGTCGGTCTGGTGGTCACGTCCCGTGTCGCCGCCCTGGAACTCGTCGATGATCTTGTTGGCCCTGAGCACCGGCTCCACCGCGTTGATCTCCTGAGTGGTCGGACCGATGATGCCGGCGATCCCGCCACCCGAGATGAGCTTCAGCAGTGCGGTCTTGCCCTCGACCGGGTCGCAACCCGTGTCGCCCTGGGGGATCAGCAACTTCTTGCCGAGCACCCCGCCGGCCGCGTTGACCTGCGCCTGGGCGATCTGGGCGCCCTGATAGATTCCCTGGCCCAAACTGGCCAACGGTCCGGTGAAGCACGACAGCACACCGTACGAGACGGTGCCCGAGGACGCTCCCGCGGTCGTACCGACGGCGAGCGCCGTGCTCCCGCACATGGTTGCGATCGCCAATGTGCCTGCGGCCAATCGACGATTCGATATCACTTTCTTCAAACTCACTTGCTGCCCCCCTTAATTGGTGTTTCTCTCATATGAGATCTGGTGATGACTACGACATGCGCCCGACGTAGAGGTCGATGACCTCGTCGTCGTGCAGCAGCTTCTGCGCCGGTCCGTCCAGGCGGTTCCTCCCGAGCACCAGGACGTAGCCCCAGTGCGCGTGTCGCAGCGACCGTCGGGTGTTCTGCTCGACGACGCAGATGCCGACCCCGGTCGAGGCGACTTGCTCGATCTGCTCCCAGAGCGCGGACTGCAGCAGCGGCGAGAGCCCGGCGCTGGGCTCGTCGAGCAACATGACCTCGGGTTCAAGCATCAGACCCCGGGCCATGGCCAGCATGCTGCGCTGGCCACCGCTCAGCGCGCCCGCCTTGCGCTTCAACGACTTCTTCAGATCGGGGAAGAGCTCGCCGAGCTCGTCGATGCGTTCGCTCACCCCGTGGCGTCGTGTGTAGCCGCCCATCTCCAGGTTCTCGCGCACGGTCAGGTCGGGGAAGGTGTTCGCGACTTGGGGCACGTAGGCCATCTTCGAGCGGACCATCTTCTCGGGCGAGAGATTGGTGCAGTCCTTACCCATCACGTAGACCTTCCCGCTGGTCGACTTGATGACCCCGATCATCGCCTTCAGCAGCGTGGACTTCCCCGCGCCGTTTGGACCGACGATGGCGGCGATGCGGCCCTTTCGCACCTCGATCGACACGTCTTGGATGATCGGGGCGCCGCCGTATCCCGCGGTCAGACCCTGAACGCTCAAGACGACGGGAGGCTCTTCGATCGTGCTCATTCGTCGTCATTCCCCAGGTAGGCGTCCACGACGCGCTTGTTGTCGCGAAGTTCGCCGAACGGTCCTTGGGCGATCACCGTGCCCAGGTCCATGACGACCACCTCGTCGCAGGTCTTCTCAATGAAGGGCAGGTTGTGTTCGACGACCACGACGGTGCTGCCCGCCCGCTTGAGTTCACGGATCGCCTCACCGATGCGTTCTCCGAGCACCGGGTTGACGCCGCCCATCGGTTCGTCGAGGATGGTCAGGCGCGGCTTCGCCGCCGCGATGCGCGCGAACTCGAGCAGCCGCTTCTGGCCGCCGCTCAGTCCCACGGCGCGGCGGTTGCGAACTTCGTCGAGGCGGTAGTGGGTCATGAGTGCGCGTACCTCTTCGGTCTCGCGCTTCTCGAGGTCGCGGTGGTTGCCCGCCGAAACCAGCGATCGCCAGATGCTCTCGCGCTTCAGATCCGAGCGGCCGACTCGAACGTTGTCGATGACCGACATGTCGCGCCATTCGCGTGGCGTCTGAAAGGTTCGGATGAGGCCGAGACGAGAGATCTGGTCTGGCCGCTTGCCGATCAACTCGACGCCGTCGAAGAGGACACTGCCCCGGTCGGGCCGTTCGAAGCCCGACACCAGATCGATGACGCTGCTCTTGCCGGCTCCGTTGGGACCGATCAGCCCCACGACGGTGCCCTCGCGGATGGTCATGGAGCAGTCGGCGACGGCCACGACTCCGCCGAACGTCTTGGCGATCCCCCGGATCTCGAGCAGCGGCCGGCCCGTCATGCCTGCGCTCCGCCGGTGGCGTCGGCCGTGGCAAGCCCCTCGGATGACTCCTCGCCCGAGGGTCTGCGGCGAAACAGGGTCCGCAGGGATCGTTTCGGTTCCGTGCCATCGGTGCCCAGGCGCTCGGGGAAGATCCCGCTCGGCCGGAACTTCAACATCAAGATGATGAGCAGTCCGATCAGTATCTGGCGAAGCGCCGGCCCGAGCTCGGGCCGCGAGGCCGGCGACGGGATGTAGCGGGTCATCTCGACGAAACCCACGTAGACGATGAAGGAACCGAGGATGACTCCGCGCGGATTCCCCCGGCCGCCGACCAGGATGGCGGCGTACAGCACGAAGATCTCGGTGGGCTTCCAGTCGAGGGGGTTGAAGGCGCCGATGTACGCCGCGAAGAGACCGCCGGCGAACCCGGCTAGTCCGGCTCCGAAGAGGTAGGTGCGGTACTTGGCCCAGAAGACGTTGCGCCCGTAGACCGACGCGGCGCGCTCATCGTCACGAACGGCGCGCACCATTCGCCCGAACGGGCTGCGCGAGAGACGCTGTACGACCAGGTACACCAGGAAGAGCGCCAGCAGGCAAAAGGCGAAGAAGAAGTAGTGGTACGCGGCGTACGAGAGACCGCCGCCCATCGGGTCGAAGAGCCCGTAGACGCCGTTGTACCCGTTGAACAGCGGGGTGTAGTTCTCGACCAAGTAGTAGATCGCCCACACGGCCCCCAGGGTCGTGATAGAGAAGTAGACCTCGCGAAGGCTGCGCAGGGCGATCGCACCGATGATCGAGGCGAAGGCGACCACGATGACGACGGCGATTCCCACCGCCAGGAGATATGGCAGGTGGTAACCCAGGATGTACTCCACCGGTGACGTCGGTTTGCCGATCGTCAGCACCATCGTCATATAGACACCGAGGGCGAAGTAGGCGTAGGCCGAAAGGTCGAAGTCTCCCGCCCAACCCCAGATCATGTCGATGCCGAGCGCCAGGATGCCGAAGATGGCTGCCTCGGAGAGTATCGCGGTCCAGTACTGGAGCATCAGGCACGCACCATCTGGGCTTTGCCCCGCACGAAGATCCCGTTGGGTTTGATCAGCAACATCACCACGAGGAACCCGAAGGCGATCACCAACTGGTACGCCGATGACGTGTAGGTCCCGGCGATCGACATCACGAGGCCGAGGACCAACGCGCCGCCGAGGGTGGCGTACGGGCGACCCAGTCCACCGCCCACCGCCGCGGTGATCGACAACAGCAGGAAGCCGTTGCCAATCGAGGGGGTGATCGTACCAACGGTTTCGCCGTAGAGGAAACCGGCGAAGCCCGACACTGCACCGGCCAGGGCCCAGGTGTGCATCACCACTTGACGAGCGGGAATTCCGCTCACGCGGGCCAGGTCGCGGTTCTGGGAGACCGCGCGCAGGGCCTTGCCGATGCGGGTGCGCTGAATCATCACGTAGATGATCGCGGCGACGATGAGTGTGGAGATCATGACCTTGATGGTGAGCACCGTCCAAAGGAACGGCCCCACGTGCAGCAGGTTGCCCTGGGCGAAGCTGTACGACACACTGGCGCCGCCGAAACCGATCAGGAGGAGGTTCTGGAGGATGAGCGACGCGCCCAAGGTCGCGATGAGCGTCGAAAGCGCCTTCTGATTGCGGAACTGCTCGATGAGGAAGAAGTTCAGGCCCATGCCGGCGAGTGAACCCGCGATCGTGGCCACGACCGCGCACATGTACAGGTTGAGGTGGAAGTTCGTCTCGCCAACGTAGGCGGCGTAGGCCCCGATTGTCAGGACTTCGCCGTGGGCGAGGTTCACCACACGGCTCACGGCGTACTCGAGGGTGAAGGCGACTGCGGAGAGGGCGAGTATCGCCGCGACCGCCAGGCCCATCCCGATGCTGATCCAAAAGATGCTCACGGGGCCCCCCGAACGGTCAAGTGAAGTGACACTACCTTTCAACCACCAGGCAAGGTGCTTGAAACCGACTGTGTGGCATTCGCTCAACGGCGTCGGGACGCCCGGCGAAGGTCGACTTGTCCGCGCGACACCGATGCGACGATCGTGCGTTCATCGACACGGCTACTTCACTCCATCGTTCGGAGATGAATCGAAGAAACGCAGATCAACGTGGCGACAGAAAGTGTCAGTGGTCGAATGGCGCCCTCGATGAGGGATCGCGGTGCCCGGCGTCGATCGAACCGGCGTCGCGAGACGAAAGGATGGTGCCAATGCGCTGCAAAGCATCCCAACCCCCCCCGAGTTCTTGAGACGACACGTCGTGAAGTCGCACCGTAATGTGTATTGCATGCAATGTCAAGGTACATGGGACATCTTCCTGAGAGGATTCCTAGTCGCACCGGTTCGGTGAGCCTTGCCTCAAGGCGGTCGACAAAGCCCCGATGACTCTCCTCCGAGGAGATTGACGGTCCCACCAGGTGCCGAGACGTGCCACGGCGCTACTTCGAAACACTGCCTCGGCGTTCGGCACTACCTTCGCAGGGCCGAAGGCGCGCATCTCACCTCGGGCAGCCCGGCCTCGCCGACGACGCCGCTCGAGGTGCGAAGCGAGACTCCGCACTCGCGCTCTGTGCTGTCACCGATACCGTAAGGGGGCGAGACAGGCTGTCCAAACCCGAGACGCGTACCGCGAACGGTCAGTTCGGTCTCTCTGCGCCCTTCGCGCGACCCTCCATCGCGGCGGCGAGGCTCGAAACATCCGCTCCAATTTCCAGACCCTGCTCGGCCTTGCGCATCTGGGCGACCAAGGTGTCGCGGGCCTCATAGATATGCTCCCTCATCAGGCCCTCAACCCTCATCGTGTCCTTGGCTTCGAGGGCCCTGGTGATCTGCTCGTGATAGTGGAGGGCGATGAGTCGCCCTTGATCCGTGTACCAGTAATAGGCACGGTAGATCAGCGGAAGGCGTGCGACCGATCCGACGACGTCTTGAAGTGAGGCGTTGTGGGTCACCTCAAGGATCGTCCGATGGAACGTTGAGTTCTCGTGCGTCAGGGCCAGCACGTCGTTGGACTTGACCGACTCCGCGAAACGCTCACAGCTCTCGTCGAGGGCATCGATCACCTCTGAAGTTATGTTCTTCACCGCGAGCGAAGCCGCGAACGACTCGAGTGCCGCTCTGGTGTCGTAGAGATCCACAATCTCCTCGGTGCTGTAGGTCTTGACGGCCGCACCCCTGTTCGGGACGGCCACCAGGAAACCCTCGGTCTGGAGAATCAGCAGGGCCTCGCGAATCGGCGTGCGACTGAGGCCGAACTCCGCGGCCAACTTCTCTTCCCTCAGCCGAGTCCCTTGGGCGATCCGCCCGTCGTAGATCGCCTCCCGGATGAGACCGGCGGCGATCTGCGCGGCATTCTGGAACAACTTCTTCGGATCCGCCGAATCGGTGTTCGAGCGTGGCCAATCGCCGGATTGTGCACCTGAAGTCACCATCACGAGATAGTACATCTCGGCCTTCGCACGAGATACCAAGTGAAGCCGCCGCTGCGAACGGACCTGCTCCATCCAGCCGACGACGTTCACCCGTGAACGTTGAGTCCCATCGGCGCCTGGGCGAAGCAGTCGCTTCGAATCAGCGTGGAATTCGCATGGGAATCGCCCGCGGTCCGCGCACCTGTCCCTGAGCCCAGGTGACGAGTGCGGGGTCTTCGAGTTCGAAGCGCGGGAAGCGCTTGATGAACTCCTCGATGGCGATGCGCAACTCGAGCCGGGCCAGGTTCGATCCGGCGCACCGGTGGATGCCGAGTCCGAAGGCGGCGTGGCGGTTGACGGCGCGGTCGATGATGAAGCGGTCCGCTTCCTCGAACGCTTCGGGGTCGCGGTTCGCCGCTGGAAACCCGAGGAGGATCCAATCGTCCTTCTTCATCGGGCAGCCGTGGAACTCGTAGTCCTCCTTCACCGTGCGAGCCATCGTCACCGGCGCATAGAAGCGCAGGAACTCCTCGACCGCGAGCCCCATGATCTCGGGCTCGTTCACGAGCCGCTCCAGGTCCTCGGGGTGCGACGCCAGATGCCACAAGGACGATCCGATGGCCGACCAGGTGGTGTCGATGCCGGCCACCAGGGTCAGCACCATGGTCCCGCGCACGTGCTCGGGCGCGAGCCGCTGGCCGCCGACCTGGACGTTCAGCAGGTAGCTCGTGAAGTCCTCGCGCGGATTCGCCAAATGGTCCTCGATCTGCTCGGTGAAGTACTTGTTGAGCGGTTCGAAGAGGGGGCCGCGCTCTGCGGCTGGCAGGTCGATCAGGTCGAGCACGACGTGGACGAACTCGCGGAAGAGGTCCTCGTCCTTCTCCGGGAAGCCGAGCATCCGGGTGATGACGCCGGGTGAGATGTACTGCGCGTACTGGGAGCCGGCGTCGAAACGGTCGAGCCCGGCCAGCTGGTCGAGGTGCTTGGCGCAGAGCTCGCGGATCTGGGGCTCCAGGGCGTTCACCGCGCCCGGCGACAGGGCGGGCAGCATCACGCGACGCGCGATCTGGTGGAACGGCGGGTCCGACGTGATGGGCGGCGCCCCGCCCATCGGAGCCGGGGGCGCTCCCTCGGGGTACTTGTTGTTGGTCACCACCACCAACCGGCTCGAGAAGTGCTCGACGTCGTTGGCGATCTCCGAGACCATGGCGTGAGTGGTCGGGAACCAGCCGCCGCCGTAACGGTCGGTGTGGGCCACCGGACAGCGCTCGCGCAGGTCGTCCCAGATCGGGTACGGGTCGGCGACCCACGCGGGGTCGGTGTGGTCCCAGTCGGTGGCGAAGTCGCTCACCGGTGATTTCTCGGTCATCGTGCCCCTTCGAACTTCCCGGACTGCAGTACTACTTCAGGACCCGAATGGGCAGGTCCCGGGGTCCGCGGACCTGGCCGGCGGCCCACCGGACTGCTTTGGGATCGGCGAGTTCGAAGCGTGGATAGCGCTTGATGAACTCCTCGATTGCGACCCGCAGCTCCAACCGTGCGAGGTTCGACCCGGCGCAGCGGTGGATCCCGAGGCCAAAGGCGACGTGACGATTCTCCGCGCGGTCGATGATGAACTTGTCGGCGTCCTTGAAGACCGCCGGGTCACGATTCGCCGTCGGGAACCCGAGCAGGATCCAGTCGTCCTGTTTCATCGCACAGCCGAGGTAGTCCATGTCCTCCTTAACCAGTCGCGCCATGGTGACCGGCGCGTAGAAGCGCAGGAACTCCTCGACGGCGAGTCCCATGATCTCGGGCTCGTTCACGAGACGCTCGAGGTCCTCGGGGTGTGACGCCAGGTGCCACAGGGACGATCCGATCGCGGAGAGCGTGGTGTCGATACCGGCCACCAGCACGAGCGTGATCATGCCGGCCACGACTTCCGGCGGCAACTTCGCGCCTTCGAAATCCACGTTGAGCAGGTAGCTCGTCAGGTCGTCGCGCGGATTGGCCTGGTGGTCCTCGATCTGCTGGGTGAAGTACTCCTGGATCGGCAGGAACTCCTCGATTCGCTGCTCGTAGGGGTGGTCGACGTCTTCGAGGATGATGTGGACGATCTCGAGGAACTTGTCGACGTCCTCGGGCGGGAATCCGAGCATCTGTTGGATGACACCGGGTGAGATGTACTGCGCGTACTCGGTGGATCCATTGACGATCTCGTGTCCGTCGACCTTGTCGAGCAGGTCCGCGCACAGCGCGCGGATCATCGGCTCCAATGCGTTGACCGGCCCGGGCGCGAAGGCCGGCAGGACCAGTCGACGGGCGATCTGGTGGAACGGGGGGTCCGACGTGATGGGCGGTGCCAGACCGATCGGAGCCGGCAGGTCCTCCTCGGTCGGGCGACCGTTTCCGATGACGACGCTGCGACTGGAGAAGTTCTCCGTGTCCTTCGCAATGGTGGTGACCCCGTAGTGCGTGGTGGGGAACCAAGCGCCGCCGTAGCGGTCGGTGTGCGCCACCGGGCAACGCTGGCGTAGGTCGTCCCATATCGGATACGGGTCGCCCACCCACTGCGGATCGGTGTGGTCGAAGTCGGTCGCGAAATCCTTGACTGGCGGCTTGTCGGTCATGACTATTCCTCGATGAAGATCGCGTGCTCGGGACAGTTCGCTTGGGCCAATCGCGCCAATTCCAGTGTCTGATCGTCGAGGGTTCCGTCACCGATCACCACGCCGTTGCCGAGCTCGTCAAAGTCGAAGACGCTCGGCGCGATGGAAAAGCAACGCCCCTGCCCCTGACAGAGTTCCGGGTCAATCACTACTTTCACAACCCCCCCAATGTTCTACTGAGCGCGACATTACTACCGAGTAATCCCGGACTGCGAAACGGCCGATAAGAATTCTGCGGACCGTCAGATTGGTCGGCGGTTCGCTCCAGCACGGCCGGACTCCAACCAGGTGCAGGGGCTACTCGGTCTCGATCTCCTCGCGACTGATCCCGAGGAAATAGAGCACCGCGTCGAGATAGGGCACCGACAGCGCGGCGTCGGCGTGCTCGCGCACTACCGGTTTGGCGTTGAAGGCGATACCCAGACCGGCGACGGAGATCATGTCGATGTCGTTGGCGCCGTCACCCACGGCGACCGTCTGTTCGAGGGGCACACCGATCTCGCGGGCGAAGCGACGCAGGGCTTCGGCCTTGCCGGCCCGGTCGACGATCTCTCCCACGAGGCGACCGGTCAGGCGCCCATCGACGATCTCCAGGCGATTGGCGGCGAGGTAGTCGACGTCGAGTTCGGCCAGGAGGGGCTCGAGCACCTCGACGAAGCCACCCGACACCACCGCTGGAACGTAGCCGAGTCGGCGCAGCGTGCGCAGCAGCGTGCGCGCGCCCGGAGTGAGTCGCAACTTCGCACGCACGTCGTCGAGCACTCCGGCCTCCAGACCCTCGAGCAGCGAGACCCGTCGGCGGAGCGATTCGGCGAAGTCGATGTCGCCGGCCATGGCCGACTCCGTGATCGCGGCGACCTCGTCGGCGTGGCCGCTGGCGTCGGCCAGCAGGTCGATGACCTCGTCCTGGAGCAGTGTCGAGTCGGCGTCCATGACCACCAGGTGCTTGGAGCGGCGGTGCAGTCCCGCGCGCTGGACCGCGAGGTCCAGACCGTGGGACCGGGCGACCACCGTCAGCCCTTCGCGCAGCGCGGCGTGATCGGGACCGCGCACCACCAGTTCGTAGCAGTCGACGGGGTACGTCGCGAGGTGCACGATCCGCTCGCAGGTCGATCCGCTGGCGGCGATGGCCCGAAAGACGGCCTCGAGTTGGCTCGCGTGGATGTTCGGGGCGAGGAACGTCACGAGCAGACGTCGTCCGTCGCCCACCTCGCTGGCGGCGATTCCCTCGACGTGGACACTGACCCCGTCGGCGGCGATGTCGAATCGGCCCAGCGCCGACTCGATGCGCGCGACGTCGACCACTTCGTCGGCGCTCACCTCGGCGCAGAGCACAAGTGCCCCACGGATCGTTATCTGGGCGACGTCGGTGATCTCGACACCCTCATCGTGCAGCGAGGAGAGAGCGGCGAATAGTTCCGCTCCGACCCCGATCCGGTCCGGGCCGCTGACCGTCACGAGGTACGTCGAATTCGTCATCACCCGAGCGTAGAGCCTCCGATGGGCACCGCTAACCGAGCCGGCGGTCTTCGCTGGCGCGCAGTTCGCGCACCTCTTGCACGTGCGAGTCGGTTCGCGCGTCGAAACTCCAAAGTCTCGGCAGGGCCACCGCGACCGTGGCAACCGACCCGGTGCAGGCGAGGCCGCCGAAGGTGAGCGAGAAGCGCAGCGTGGTCCACGCCGCCATCACCCCGGCGCGGAACTGTCCCGCGGTCGGGCCGAGCGAGTAGGAGATCATCTCGATGCCGGCCATGCGACCACGCACGGCCGGCGGGATGGATTCGTTCCACATGGTCGAACGGAACATCCCGCTCATCGCGTCGGCGCCGCCCCCGATAGCGAGTCCCGCGAGCACCATCCACAGCGAGGACGAATAGCCGAAGACGGCGATACCCAAGCCCCAGACCGCAGCCGAAGCGACGACGCCGCGACCGTAGCGATGGACCCGGCGGCTCCAGCCCGAGGTGAGCGTCGCCACGAGCGCCCCGGCGGGCAGCCCGCAGTAGAGCAACGACAGGGCGTAGGTCTCGTGGAACCGCGCGGCTACGAACGGCAGCATCACGACCGGGAACGCGAGGACCATGGCCAGCAGGTCGATGATGTAGGTGCCTACGATGTCCGGTCGCGAACGGGCGTAGGCGAGTCCCGACCGCAACGCCGCGAGGTCGCCCTCCCCCGATTCGACCTGGGCCGTCAAGCGCAGGGTGAACAACAGTCCAAGCGAGATGGCGAAGGTGACCACGTTGGCGAAGTAGACGCTCCCTGGGCCCAGCGCCACCGCGGCGAGACCACCGAGCGCCGGACCGATGATCGAGGCAGTGGTGTAGCGGATGTTCGCCAGGACCGCCGCGGCGCGTTGTAGGTCGTGCGCGACGTAGACCTGGTTGAGCGCTTCGATACTGGGGCGCTGGAGACTGGACGCCGCGGCGACGACGAAGGCGTCGACGTAGAGCACCCAGACGAGGGGGTGGGTCAACAGGGCGTTGGCGACGAGCACGATCGTCGAGAGCATCAGCACGCCCTCCATCGAGATGATCAGGCGGCGTCGATTGACGCGGTCGGCGAGCACGCCGCCGTAGAGGCCGAGCACGACCAGCGGAACGAGCTCGACCAGGCCGAGTGATCCCACGGCGAGGGTGGAGTTGGTGAGACTCTTCAACTGAAAGGGCACCGTCACGTAGGTCGCCTGCGCCCCGACGGCGGTGATCAGCCCCGCGAAGTAGAGCCGTCGGTACTGCTTGGAGGCCCGCAGCGGCGTGAGGTCGACACCCAGCCGGCGCGAGCTCACTCGGCCGGTCCCGCCTGCCAGCCCTTCGCCGGATCGTAGTGACGCAGCACCTTCGCGGGAACTCCCCCGAGGACGACGTGATCGGGGAACGTCCCGCGCACGACAGCTCCGGCGGCGACGACCGTGTTTCGCCCGAGCACGGTGCCCGGCAGGATCACGGCGTTCGCGCCGAGCCAACTGCCCGAGCCGATAGAGACCGCCGCTTCGGTCGGCGTCTGCCATCCGACCGGCTGATCGGGGTCGAGGTACGAATGGTTCTGGTCGGTGATGTACACGTAGGGCCCGGTCTGGATCTCGTCACCGAGCTCGATTCGCCAGTGGCCGATGATGTGCGACCCGCGACCGATGACGCACTTTCGCCCGATCGAGACGACCGGAGAACTGAGCATCGTCTGGTCGGCGCTGATCCCCGCGGTGAGACAGACGTTGGGTCCGATGAGCGTCTCGTCGCCGATCGAGAGGTAGCGCTCGTTGTAGATGACGCCTTGGGGTGCCATCAACGCCGCGCCTCGTCCGAAGTACGCGAAGTCCTTCGCGTAGGCGTCGTGGGGGCCAACGATGGCGACTTCATTGAGGTACGCTCGAGCCCGTCTCACACCCTGTCCGAGCATGCGACGAAACCCCAAGCGCGCGTTCACCCGAGTCACGTTACAACCACTGCTCGGTTGACCAGATGCCGAACGAAATGGTCGACTTCGGCTGGTACGTCGACTCGATTGTGAGTTACAAATCTTGAAATGATTCACATTGTGCAAGAGCATTCCTCTTTGCAGCCAATGTCAACAACTACTACGCCTTCGACGTCGACCGCATATACACACTCTCATTAATCCTGCAATTGAAGACTTGCCTTCTGATTCGGCAGCCGAGATCAGTCCGGCCCGATATATAGGCCCAGACGGATCTTCCTCCACAATCGAGAATTTGGCACGACTTACCGAATTGGTGGAATCTGCTGAACTCTCATCACTTGCAGATCTTGGAGCAGATGGACTCGCAATTGAGCACGCGCAACCAGTTTCGGCGGCCCTCTTTGGGTAAGCCCAATGTGAGATGGGCACATTACATGAAGCAGCCAAGCTGCGATCTAGGAATTCCCTTCTAGAGGACCGATCTCGCATTTGAAGTTCAGTGCCTTGATGAACTTCCAGAAGACCAACGTGTTGTTTCCATGTTCGAGTCGACCGGTCGAAGCTCATTGACGTTGACCCAATCTTCCATTGACACAAACCAATGTCGAGATTGAAAGTGAATCAGGTAGAGAGCGTGGACTCAAGGACGCATCAAAATCCTAAACGTGCGCGAACTATACAGACATTGCTGTATCGCTTCGTGTCCGCAGCCTCGGCGCGATCGAACGCGCTACTAGAGAAATCGCTGTCGACGAAAGAACTATCTGCCAGAACCAGAGTGGAAAGGGTCTGTGCGGCGGCCCGTACATCCACCCATCCTTGTAGAACGCAATCAATGCCAAGAAGAACCAGGAAATGAGGTATCCACGGATTCGGTGGCGCTTGATATCCCAGAGAATGAGCACGAACGCCATCGCCAAAAAGACAATTTGGATGGCTCGAAAAGGGCCAAGACCGTAACTCTGACCAGTGGCGAATTGGTAGATGAGAATCGGATTGAACACCAGGGTGACCATTGCTAGCCAAGCGATAGTTTGCCCACGTATTCGACCCCTGAGGGCGTCGAGTAGAACCAAGGTGACACTAAGAGGCATGAAATAGTATCCCCAGAGATTCAACTCGAAGATGAGTCGAAGCCAAAACGAGATTGCCAGAAGTGAAACGAGGACGTCGGCGTCGATCGCCGATAACCCGATTCGCTGCACCACCCATATGGCGACTGCGAGGGATACGAGAATAGGCAAGATTCGCGCTGAGTTGGTCAACACCGAGCCATGCAGGCCAGTCTCCACCAGCAAGGTTCCGCCAAGTGATGGGGAGAGGCCGGTTCCGACCAAAACAGCCTTCACTGCGCGACCCGAAGTCAAGAGCACGAGAGGAATACCGATCAAACCAATCGGAAAGATTGCTGCTGCAATGAACTTCAACCGGTGATTTGTTGGTGCAATCACGATCAATACGGCTATCACCAACACCGCGAACTGCTGACTCGTATATGCAAGCCCCATCAATAGTCCGGCCCAAGTCCAAGAATTTCTGCGGACGCACGAAAGAGCTCCAATCGATAGACCTACTGTCAAAATGTCCTGTGGATGAAAGTCTTCGAGTAAGGGCATGAGGACGGGCAGAGTCAGGGACGTAAGCACCAGCGTGAATGGTTCCCAACCGCGGCTGCCTCTATCGGTTGTCCGTAGAAATGCGACCAGCCCACCCATCAGTACCAACCAAGTCAGATCACCTACTTGTAATGTCCGCGGCCAAGCGTTGGATTGAATGGACCACCTTTGAATTGCTGCTACCGCTCCTGAACAATTTGTTCCCAACTGCGCGACGGTGGGAAAAGCTGAATGGCTGCCGATTCGCAGCAATGCGACGACCGCTCCTGAGAGCAGTGGATAGAGGGGTGCCGCGAGTATCTTCGCATGAACGTAAGCACATGAGAATGCACCGTGCGCAAT